>ERZ824600.289-NODE-289-length-77916-cov-41.910122_pt1 | contig 77916 bp, 65 predicted proteins | sample MGYA00519933_ERZ824600 | MGnify/ENA primary metagenome ERZ824600 (study PRJEB31778, sample SAMEA3449178) | human gut metagenome | biome: human gut; feature: human-associated habitat; material: faeces | place: United Kingdom | collected 2010/2012 ...
TCCGCACCTTTTCCACGAGCTCATCGCGCATGGTTTTGTCGTTGAAGCGGTAGAGAAACAGCCAGCCGCCCGCGCACTCGACCTTGTTCCGCCTGTCCACGATGCACGTAGCGAGCTCCATCGTCCCCGTCTGCTCCGCCTGCTCGCCCGTCAGGTCATAGAACTGCAGCTTCTTTCCCTTCGCGGCGATCGCGCGGCTGTTCGTGAGCGAGACGTAGACCGCTTCCTCCGGCAATGTCAGAATCAGGGAGCCTGTCCGCGCTTTTAGGTCGATGCGCCAGAGTTCCCGCCCCGCCGTCAACAAGCAGTCCATGCCGTCGGTCCGTATCTCCTCGATCCATTCTCCGTCGGTCGCCTGCATGTGCATCCACACATTGCCTGTCTGCATATGGTACGCCTCGATCTCATCCTCATACGCAATGTACACCACGTTTTCCTCTTTGTGGAACGGACGCGCGTCCCGATACTGCTGCGCCGCCGTTTCCGCAGGAAAAATTTCTCGGTTTTGCGCAAGGTCGAACAAACCTGCCAGATTTTTAACATACATTTCCTGTCTGTAATATGTGCGGACGCCGACCAGCGCATCTCCCTGCCGCCAAAGCAAAAACGTCGCGCCCGCCCCGCTTCCCGGTACGCTGCGAGCCATCAGCATCGGATGCTCCTGCGGAAGGTCGACCGGCCCGTTTCCGTCCAGCAAAAGCACGCCGTAGGACTGACTGCTGTGCGGCGCATAGTGCTTTACGGTCAAGGTCTGCAAGCCGAGCATCCCGTTCTGAAATCTGTAAATGCCGCAAACGCAATGCTCGTTCATAATCTTCGCAACCTGCTTCCGCGGCGTATCCGCGACCCGTTCGATCTCCCCGGTCGCTCGATCGATCCGAAACAGTCGAAAGCTGCGCCAAGGGGAATCCCAGTCTTGCGGCTGCGTTATGCCCACATACGCAGAACACCAGATCACGTCCTCCTCGATGAGCAGCGCCCGAATATCTAGCAAGCGCAGTTCGAGCCGAACGTCGCTCCCGCTCGGCAGCATGCTGTGAAGTCCGGGTTCTCCGCTCTCATCCGAAAGATAGTAGATGCGGCCATCGTAGCAGGCGGTCTTTTTGCCCGAGGGCTCGCCGTCGGAATGCTTGAACAGCGCGGAAAACTCGCGGTCAAAATCGTAATCCGCCGGGTTGCTGTTGTAGCAGCAACCCGTCAAAAGCAGTCCGGCAAGTAAGAACAGTGCGATAAATAATCGTCGCTTCATTTACGCGTTCCTCCTGATCCCTTCGGAGCGTCGATTCCCCAGGCGGCGCCGTCCCCTACCCGATCCGCACCTTTTCCACGAGCTCATCGCGCATGGTTTTGTCGTTGAAGCGGTAGAGAAACAGCCAGCCGCCCGCGCACTCGACCTTGTTCCGCCTGTCCACAATGCGCGTGGGAAGCTCCATCGTCCCCGTCTGCTCTGCCTGCTCGCCCGTCAGATCATAGAACAGCAGCTTCTTTCCCTTTGCAGCGATCGCGCGCGTCTCGTCGAGGTACACAAACGCCGCGCTTCGGGGCAGGCGCAGGAGAAGCTGCGATTCGCCCCGCGCAAGGTCCGCGCGGTAGAGCTGCTGCGGACGCCGGGTCCATGTTTGTGCAAGCAGCAGCAGCTTTGTCCCGTCCGCGCTCGGAAGCGCGATCCGGATCGGTTCGCCGTCCGTCGCCTGCATCAGCGTGCGCATGGTTTCCTTCTCCGAATCAAACACTTCGATCGCGTCGTTGCAATGGAAATATACGACGCCGTCTTTTGCGAAAATCGGCGCCCTTTCCCCTTCCCATGTGGAGACAGAAAGGCTTGTATCCGTGAAAAACGGTTGACGTCCGTCCCTCATATCCAATACCGTACAAGCGTCTGTCCCGTATTCGTATGCAGACCTCCCGCAGATCAAAAGACCGTCGAACTCCCAGAGCTGAACGTCTTGCCGGATGCCCCCTGCGCCGCTTGCCTGATAGAACAGATTCGGTTCTCTTGGGATTCGCAAGAGATCGCCATCTTGCATGAAGGTGATTCTCCCCAGGTAACGTCCATCCCAATTGACCTTTGCATACCGCAATGCGACCATTCCGTTGGGAAAAGCATACGCCTGCCAAGGAATTACATCCGCGAGCCATTCCGTCTTCTTGCGCGGAAGCGTCTCTGAAAGCGGCGTAATCTCATCGGTCATTCGATCAACGCGAAAAATACGGAAACTACGCCACCAGCGGGAGCCGATCCGTTCGATCCCGATATAACTCAAGAGCCAGATACTTTCTTTCTCGATCTGTATCGAACGAATGTCCTCCGTGATCAGCTCCAAGCGCACGTCGCTTCCGTCCGGGCGCATGCTGTGGACGCCCTGCGTCCCGCTCTCATCCGAAAGATAGTAGATGCGGCCATCGTAGCAGGCGGTCTTTTTGCCGTATGCGTCGTCATCCTGCGGCTTGAACGATGCATAGAACTGCTTTGAATCGATGGCGTAATCCCCCGCTCTGGCACCGCATCCGAGCGTGAACCCAAGCACGAGCAAAAGGCACAGGATGAGACCTCTCCGACCCTTTCGTTTCATTGCACCCTCCTTACTGATCCCTTTGCCCAGGCCGCCTTCCCCCTACCCGATCCGCACCTTTTCCACGAGCTCGTCGCGCATGGTTTTGTCGTTGAAGCGGTAGAGGAACAGCCAGCCGCCCGCGCACTCGACCTTGTTCCGCCTGTCCACGATGCGCGTAGCGAGCTCCATCGTCCCCGTCTGCTCTGCCTGCTCGCCCGTCAGATCATAGAACAGCAGCTTCTTTCCCTTTGCAGCGATCGCGCGCGTCTCGTCGAGGTACACAAACGCCGCGCTTCGGGGCAGGCGCAGGAGAAGCTGCGATTCGCCCCGCGCAAGGTCCGCGCGGTAGAGCTGCTGCGGACGCCGGGTCCATGTTTGTGCAAGCAGCAGCAGCTTTGTCCCGTCCGCGCTCGGAAGCGCGATTCGGATCGGTTCGCCGTCCGTCGCCTGCATCAGCGTACGCATGGTTTCCTTCTCCGAATCGAACACTTCGATCGCATCGTTGCAATGGAAATATACAACGCCGTCTTTTGCGAAAATCGGCGTTTCCGTATACGACGTCGTATACCGAAGAAACGTATCCATTCGAAACAGCTGTCGTCCGTCCTTCATATGGAGCAAGGTGTCCGAGGCCAGTTCACAGCAGTCCTCTACAAAGGAATAGCTGTTGCACAGCAGCAGATCGCCGGCCATCCAGAGCGGAAGGTGGTCGCTGCTGTCCCGGCCGTCCAGTTTTAAATCGTAGTCCGGCTTTTTCGGAAGCTGCAGGAGCTTGCCGTCGCGCAGGAGAAACATGCATGGTTTGGGTCGGCCGCCCCAAAGAAGACCGATTTTTCGCAACGCCACCGTCCCGTCAGGGAATGCGTATGCCTGCCAAATGTTTGAATCCGCGAGACACTCCGCCTGCTTGAACGGAAGCGTCTCGGAAAGCCGCGTGACCTCTCCCGTTTTCCGATCGACCCGAAACGGCTGGAAGTAACGCCACCAGAAGTCTCGATAAATGTTTCTAACGCCGATATAGCCCACGAGCCAAACGGCGTCCTCCGTGATCTGTATGGATCGGATGTCCTCCGTGATCAGCTCCAAGCGCACGTCGCTTCCGTCCGGGCGCATGCTGTGGACGCCCTGCGTCCCGCTCTCATCCGAAAGATAGTAGATGCGGCCATCGTAGCAGGCGGTCTTTTTGCCGTATGCGTCGTCATCCTGCGGCTTGAACGATGCATAGAACTGACTCGTATCAAAGTCAAAGTTTTCCTGCCTTGAGGTGTCGCACCCAAGCATGGCCGCAAGAACGAGTAGTACGACAACAAGGAACCCCTTTCGTTTCATTACACCCTCCTTATTCCTTCGGAGCGTCGATGCCCCAGGCGGCGCCGTCCCCTACCCGATCCGCACCTTTTCCACGAGCTCATCGCGCATGGTTTTGTCGTTGAAGCGGTAGAGAAACAGCCAGCCGCCCGCGCACTCGACCTTGTTCCGCCTGTCCACGATGCGCGTGGAAAGCTCCATCGTCCCCGTCTGCTCCGCCTGCTCGCCCGTCAGGTCATAGAACAGCAGCTTCTTTCCCTTTGCGGCGATCGCGCGCGTCTCGTCGAGGTACACAAACGCCGCGCTTCGGGGCAGGCGCAGGAGAAGCTGCGATTCGCCCCGCGCAAGGTCCGCGCGGTAGAGCTGCTGCGGACGCCGGGTCCATGTTTGTGCAAGCAGCAGCAGCTTTGTCCCGTCCGCGCTCGGAAGCGCGATCCGGATCGGTTCGCCGTCCGTCGCCTGCATCAGCGCGCGCCTTGTGTTGTTCTTCAGATCGATCTGCTGGATTTCACCGCCGTCCAAATAGTACACGATGCCGTCCTTTATAAGGCTCGGTGTTGACGTATAGTAGTTGTACGCGTTGACAAACAGATCCATACAAAGAGGCTGCCGTCCATTCTCCATGTCGAGAACCATACCGACATCCATCTCATACACGTTATGGGTATGTTCGCCGCAGATCAGCAGATTGCCTCTCTGCCACATACCTACCTCGCTGTCCCAGCCCTGTTCGTATCCATTGTAAAGCAGGTTCGGTCTTTCCGAAAACCGTAAGAGCTGGCCATCGCGAACAAACATGAACGAGTTGCTCTCGAACCCTCCCCAGCTGACGATCCATACATGCTGCACCGCCACCGTTCCGTCCGAAAACGCATATGCCTGCCATACGCTGTCATAAGGATATGTGAAAAGCTTCTCCTGCTCGGCGGACAGCGTCTTCGCAAGCTGCGTGACCTCCCCCGTCCCCCGGTCGATCCGAAACGTCTGAAACTGCCGCCAGTAGCCGCCGTATTGTCTGTAAATAATGTCGAAAAAACTCGCGAGCCAAACGGCGTCCTCCGTGATCTGTATCGAACGAATGTCCTCTGCGCCCAGATATAAACGCACGTCGCTTCCGTCCGGGCGCATGCTGTGAACGCCCTGCGTCCCGCTCTCATCCGAAAGATAGTAGATGCGGCCATCGTAGCAGGCGGTCTTTTTGCCGTATGCGTCGTCATCCTGCGGCTTGAACGATGCATAGAACTGCTTTGAATCGATGGCGTAATCCCCCGCTCTGGCACCGCATCCGAGCGTGAACCCAAGCACGAGCAAAAGGCACAGGATAAGACAGCTCCACCTCTTTCGTTTCATTGCACCCTCCTTACTTATTCCTTCGGAGCGTCGATGCCCCAGACAACTGAAAATAGCACTGCACATCCTTCTTTTTCCGTGAGCGTTGATTTCTCAAAGGATTCTATCTCCTCCACTTTATCATTATAGAGCTGATACAAGTTCTCCTTCGGATTGTATTCCGCCGCAGCATAATGTGCGCCGGGGATGCCATTGTCTATATAAAAATACAGGGCCAGATAGGCATCGTGGTTCTTCGGCACTTTGCCCGCATCCGAATAGAATTGAACATCACACCCTCTCGCCCGGTAGTAATCCGGCACATAGGTCGGATCCATGCCCAGCACTCCGCCGAGGTTCGTGTTCGCTGCGCTGTCCTTGACGATGTCGTACAGCGTTTCGTCAAACCGACGTTTTTTGCCCGGCAGGCGTTGATCCAGCAAGGCGTTGACGTTGTTGATCGCGATCGCGCCGCAGCCGTTGTCGGCGATGCTGCCCGTTATGCCGAACGATCCCTTCGTTTTGGGATACGCGTCCTGATCGTTGATGATCGACCCGTCCCAGCGCGTGTCGTCATATCCCGGCTCGTTCTTTTCGGTATACTTCTCCAACCATCGCTCTTCCCCTGCCAGTCTTGTTTGCAGGTCTTTGAAATGCATTCCGTTCGTAAAGTGCTGCAGCATTCCGGCAAGCGGCACGCCGTCGTTCATATGCAGAAGCTCCATCATCCGTTCGGCCGTTTCCCGTATGAGCGCCCGGCCGATCGGCAGAAATGCAAGCCTCCGATCCGCTGCTATGTTTCTTTTATCATACCACACTTCCCCCTTCCCTCCAATACCCTTGTCATGCAGTGCCCCCCGCGCCAGTGAGCGGCCGGCACAAAACGCCCCGTACGGAACTCTTTACAGCACGCTCTCCCGGGATGCTGCTTGCAATTCCCTTCCGTTTCACGTAGAATGATGGTATGAACAGCAGCCATACCTCCCTCGCAAAACGGAATATTGCAAAATGGATCCTGCTCCTGCCCGTCGCAGCGTTTGTGATCTACTTCCTGTCCGGCAGTCTGTCGTATGCCCTGCATCCCTTTCGCTATTTCATCGGTTCAAAATCGCACAGCGTGAGTGACTTTGTAGAACGAGTCGAGGCGTGGGGACGGGCGCAGGGCTACTCGCTCCTTGCGAAGCCGGGCGACCGGTATATGCCGGAGGGCGCGTTTCCCGAGCAGAAGTATGCGCTGGATCTCTGCATCGGCACGCCGGACGGCGGCGAGGCCGTCTGCACGCTGTATACTATCAGTCCGATCGAAAAAGCGCCGATCCAGGCGATCGAGCTGCGAGAGACCGTCCCCGGGAGCGCCGTGTCCGAACCGTCGGCGCTGCTGCCGCTTTCCGAATTTATCTATTCCACGTTTGCGCCATGGATGGTGAAGCACCCGGACAAGGGCGTCTGGGGCGACCGGGATTCCTACCGCGCGCACCTTGCGCGGATCGAGGCCTGTTTTTCTCAGTCCGAAGCGACGGACAGCGATACCTTTTACACCGCCCCGGCAAGGCTTTGGGAAAAGGACAGAGACAGCGATCGGCTTCTCATATCGTCTGCGCAGCAGCCGGACGGCTGCATCCTCCGCACCCTGCTCTGGGTCTGGAAATGGGATTGAATGCGTGATTAATTAATAGAATATTTTCCGCTCAGTTATAGTCGGTGCTTTATCCCCGTCTTTTTTTCGGACTTTTATATCCATAACTACCGATGTTTCTTCAATCATCGGGGTATTCTCCCATATATCAGTTCCATCAATCGTATCGGAAAGCCCCAACAAATTGCTAAGCGGCAGCCCACCCAACAGCCCTTCTTCAATGCAATACACGAAATATGCAGTGTTTATAAAGGTCCTTTTCGCTCGATCGGCCTGAATTTCTTCCCAATTTGGGTGGTAGAAGCCAATTTTAACTTCTGCTGGCAGCATCTTTCCTATTGGAATTGCATAGCCTATCGTATCCTCACCCGCTTTTGCATTAATGTAATACTGACCATCATAATAATAATAATTCGAGATCGTAATCCCGGCTTCAGCAGCGATTTCCTCTCCTCGACAGCATTCAGGTTTAATGCGCGATGGAACTGTGGAAACCGGATATGTGGCAACATCATTATTATCCTCTCCCAAAACTATCCGCATCGTCTTTTGTAACCCGCCATGATAGCTTAACGCCTTTTTTGCTCCGCGACTGTTGATTTCATCTGCTAACAGCATGGCCTTTTCCTTCGGCAAATCGGAAAGGATGCTGCTGGCATATTCCTTGTTGTAATCGCTGAATTTTGCCTCAGAAATTGCCTTTTGTGCCGCTGCAATCGTCGTTAGCACATCCGAAATCTGCGCTTCATCCAAAGAAAAATCGTTCTTCTCCGAATTTCCGGGGGCTTCCCCCTTCCCTCCAATACCCTTGTCATGCAGCAGTTTTTCCCTTTGCTCCTCGAGGTAGCGGAGATAGTCCGGGGAGCGGCGCGGGTTGCCCGCCTTGCCCGCATTGCTCTTTTTGAGCTCGATCTCCACCAGCGCGTTGCACAGCTCCGTCGCCTCGCGCGCGGACAGGCCGTAGGCAGACCGGAAGCGCTGGATATCCGCGATCGTGCCGAGCGTCCGGATATAGCTCTCGTCCTTGTTCAGGATCGTCCATTGCTCTCCCTCCGTCAGTCCCGAACGCTTCAGCCGCTCCCGCTGCTGTCCGGTTGTCAGCTTCTCCCAGTCGGTGTAGTCCACCGTCCCGTCGCTCTTTGCCACCGCGTCATAAGCCGCCTGTCCTCCCGTGCTCACGACCCCGGAGGGCGTAAACGGCAGCCCCTCCCGCGTCGGCGGCGCCCAGCGCGACGGCACGGAATCCCTTCCCGTTCCCGCATCCGTGAGCCGCAGCGCCGTGTTCGACCGCGCCGCCCCGATCAGATCGGGGTCTCTGTCGCGCGCGGTATGCAGCGCGTTCACCGCCGAGCGCTTTGACGCCTCCCTGCTCTCGGCCAGCCGCTGTAAATATACCGCCAGCCGCGCCCTTCGATCCTCCTCCGCGGCCTGCGCCGCAGCGCTTCTCAGCCGCTGTGCGGCCTGCTCCCGCTTCGATGCGTTCGGCAGCAGCTCCGGCGCGTCCGCGCGGGACACGGGCAGCGCGCTCCCGCCGCCCTCCGCCGTCCGCTTTGCCCTTTTCTCGGCCATGCCCTCGCGCTGCGCAGCTTCCGTTCCCAGCTCCGAGCCGCTCGCGCTCGAGCGCGGCAGGGCGTTCCTTTTCTCCCGCTTGCCCGCGGGACGCAGTAATGTGATCGCCATGTTTGCTTTTCCTTTCGTTTTTATGTTTTTCCCTCCGCGACCGTCCCGCTTTCAGCCTATCACATGACACGCCCACTTTTTTCCGAGAATCGAGCCGACGCCCGCATCTCTCCCTCAGATTGCGCGCATTCCCTCCGGATCCGGCCGCTTGGGGCTTGTGTCCGCTCGTCCGCCGGTGGTATACTTGCCGTATGGAACAGAACAATACACAGAAAAAGTTCAACTGGAAGCAGGAGCTCTCCACGCTCCTCATCATCTTTGTCATGGTCGCGATCCAATGCATCGCGATCAACGGCCTGTATAAGCCGAACAGCCTTGTCAGCGGCGGCTTTACGGGCATCAGCTTGCTGGGCGAATACGCGCTCGGCCTCCCGTCGTGGATCACGCTGTTCATTTTGAACGTTCCCGTGCTGATCCTCGCGCTCGTCAAGCTCCATCTCCGCTTTACGATCTATACGATCATCACAACGCTCTGGTTCAGCGCCTGCATGGGCCTGACCGCTGGCGTGCAGATTCCCTTCGACTTTACGGATCCCGTTTCGCGTCTCACGAGCTCCCTGCTCGGCGCGGTCATCTGCGGCGCGTGCGGCGCGCCCATCGTGCGTGCGGGCGGTTCGAGCGGCGGCACGGACATCCTCGCCGTCCTGCTTGCGCGGCGCTATTCCTTCGCGATGGGGACGATCAACCTGGCGTTCAACCTGCTCGTTATCGCGGGGCTTGCCTTTGTCAAGGGGCTTGACGACGCCGCGCTGTCCACCGTCGTGCTGTTTGTCTCAAGCGTCGCGTTCAACAACATGCTGCAAGGACTGAACCGCACGAAAACGCTGTTCATCATCTCCGACCGCTGGGAGGAGATCGCCCCGCACGTGCTCAAAGAGGTGCATCGCGGCGTGACGCTCATCCCGGCCAAGGGTGCATATACCGGCAAGGACAAGACCGTCGTTTACGTCATTGCAAGAACCACCGAGCTCTCCGTCATCCGGCGCATCGTGCGCGAATACGATCCGAAGGCGATGTTCTCCGTGATCGACACGCGCGAGGTGCTGGGGCGGGGCTTTGACAGTATCAATTAGGAGGAAATAACGATGTCGGAACAACTGACACAATGGATCGACGCGCACATGGACGAGCAGCTCGAGGCGCTCAAGGGGCTTTTGCGCATTCCGAGCGTGAGCCGCGGGACGCCGGAGCCGGGCATGCCGCTCGGCAGGCATGTGTATGACGCGCTGGACTATAGCCTGAAGCTCGCGCGCCGTCTCGGCATTGAGAACACCAGGCTGCTCGACGGCTACTGCGCGACCGCCGAATTCGGCGAGGGCGAGGAGCTGCTCATGATCATGGCGCATCTCGACGTCGTACCCGCGGGCAGCGGCTGGGACAGCGATCCCTTCGAGCCGGTCGAGAGGAACGGCCGTCTCGTCTGCCGCGGCGTGCTGGACGATAAGAGCGCGGCCGTTTCCGCGCTGTACGCCATGGCTGCGGTCAAGGCGGCGGGCGTCCCGCTCAAGCGCAGGGTCCGCCTGTTCCTCGGCGGCGACGAGGAGGTCGGCTGGTCGTGCATCGAGCGGTATAAAAAGACGGAGGAGCTGCCCACGATGGCCTTCACGCCGGACGGCTGTTATCCGCTCGTCAATTCCGAAATGGGCATCTGCCAGACCCGCTTCCACAAGGCGCGCAGCGGCTCGTCCGTCCGCATCGACTGCGGCACCGCGCCGAACGTCGTTCCCGGCGAGGCTGCGGCGGAGCTGAGCTTCCCCGCCGTTCCCTGCGAGGTGCCGGAGGGCTTCACCGCAGAGTTTCACGGCGGCCGCATCGTGATCCACGGCTTCGGCGGCCACGCCGCGCACAACGAATCCGCAAAGAATGCGCTCCAGTGCCTGCTCCAGGTGCTGAACGAGCAGCCCCTGCCCCCGGAGGACTACGCAGATGTGTCCGCGCTTGCCGCGCTGCTCGGCTATGATCTGCACGGCGAGGGCTTCGGGCTTGACGTCAAGGACGAGTCGGGGCGTCTCACGCTGTCGCCCGACATGCTCAAGTGGGACGATACTGGCATCACGCTCACGATCGACACGCGCCACCCCTTCTCCATGACGCTCGACACGCTGCTCAAAAAGCAGAACGACGTGTTCTCCGCACTCGGCTATACGCAGTCCGTCGTCAAGGCGGACGCGAGCCATTTCATTCCGAAGGAGTCCGAGCTTGTCTCCACGCTGCTCGACGTCTACGAGACGCATATCGGGCATCACGCGGAGCCGCTCTCCATCGGCGGCGGCACCTATGCGCGCGCCTTTGAGAACGCCGTCGCCTTCGGTCTCGATTCGGAGGGCGCGGAGTCCGAGTGTCATATGCCGAACGAGTCCGTGGCGCTCAAGGACATCCGCTTCAATACGGTCGTGTTCGCGGATGCGATCCGCCGCCTTGCGGGAAAATAACGAAAAAACGGGCCGAAGCCTCTTGCGCTCCGGCCTTTGCTGTGGTATAGTTTATTGGCTAACGTCCTTCTTGCTTCGCCACAGGGCGAGGCCAAAAGTCCATAAGGAGGTGAAATGAATGAATCAATATGAAGTCCTGTACATCATCGTACCCGAGATCGACGAGGAAGCCACCCGTGCCGCAATCGAAAAGTTCAAGGGCATCGCTGAGAGCAACGGCGCAGAGATCGTTGCCATCGACGAGTGGGGCAAGCGCAAGCTCGCGTATCCCATCGACTACAAGACCGAAGGAACTTACGTTTTGATGTCGTTCAACAGTGCGCCGGAGTTCCCGAGAGAGCTCGAGCGCAACATGAAGAACGACGAGCAGATCCTTCGCTACATGGTCACGCGCAAGGAAGCGTAAGCGCCTGCGCAGCAAACGGAAAGGATGGTAAAGCAGCATGAATAAGATCACGCTCATCGGCAACCTGACGCACGATCCCGAAGTGCGTTCCACTCCGAACGGGGTGACGGTCTGCACCTTCACCATCGCCGTCAACCGTCGTTTCGCCCAGCAGGGCGGCGAGAAGGCCACCGACTATTTCCGCATCAACGCCTGGCGTCAGCTTGGCGAGAACTGCGCGAGATACCTCGCAAAGGGCCGCAAGGTCGCGGTCGTCGGTGAGCTTCAGGCCCGCACCTACGAAGGCAAGGACGGCGCCACTCGCATGTCGCTCGACGTATCGGCAGACGAGGTCGAGTTCCTCACGCCGCGTTCGCAGGACGAGGGCAGCGGATATTCCGCACCGCGTCAAAACAATGCAGCGCCGCAGGATCTCGCCGGATTTACCGATATCCAGTCCGACGACATTCCCTTTTGATTTTGAATTCGCATTAGGAGGCTAACCATGGAAGAACGTAAAATGCGTCCCCGTCCGAGACGCAGCCGCCGCAAGGTTTGCAAGTTCTGCGTGGATAAGGCAACGAGCATCGATTACAAGGACGTCCGCACGCTCGAGAAATTCGTCACCGAGCGCGGCAAGATCATGCCCCGCCGCATGTCCGGCGTGTGCGCAAAGCACCAGCGTGATCTCGCGATCGCCATCAAGCGCGCCCGCATCGTCGCTCTTCTGCCCTACGTTGCAGACTGAGCCAGGCTGAACAGCCGTATCTCACAACACAAGCACTGAACCGATCAAGGATCGTTAGCAGGAGGAAGCCCAAAGCGGGCTTCTTCTTTTTTTGAAGGAGAACGATTTCTTTTCTTGAAAGGGGTACGTTTTCTTTTCTTGAAAGGGTACGTTTTCTTTTCTTGAAGAAAAGAAACAAAAGACATTGCGGGATAGTTGATCAATCTGAGAAAAGATGCTTTCCCGCTCGTCCCGCCCGGAACGAAAAAACGGACGGTTCACATACGAACCGTCCGTTTTGTATGCCACGTTGGCGAAAGCGGCAGAAGAACAGAGAAGCAACTCTCCCGAACTTGATTTTCTTTTGCTTCTTTTCTTCTAAAAAGAAAAGAAGGAGACCGTTTTTTCTTCTAGAAAGAAAAGAAAGGGTACGTTTTCTTTTCTTGAAGAAAAGAAACAAAAGACACTGCGGGATAGTTGATCAATCTGAGAAAAGATGCTTTCCCGCTCGTCCTGCCCGAAACGAAAAAAAACGGACGGTTCACATACGAACCGTCCGTTTTGTATGCCACGTTGGCGAAAGCGGCAGAAGAACAGAGAAGCAACTCTCCCGAAAATGACTTTCTTTTGCTTCTTTTCTTTCTAGAAAGAAAAGAAGGAGACCGTTTTTTCTTCTAAAAAAGAAAAGAAAACGCGCCCCTGAAAAGAGCTCACCCGATCTGCGATTTTCCGCCCATGTAGGGACGAAGCGCCTCCGGGATGCGCACGGTGCCGTCCGCATTGAGGTTGTTCTCAAGAAACGCAATGAGCATACGCGGCGGCGCGACGACGGTGTTGTTCAGCGTATGCGCAAAGTAATTGCCCTTCTCCTTGTTTTTGACACGGATGCCGAGTCTGCGCGCCTGCGCGTCGCCGAGGTTTGAGCAGGACCCGACCTCGAAATACTTCTGCTGCCGCGGCGACCAGGCCTCCACGTCCAGACTGCGCACCTTGAGATCGGCAAGATCGCCGGAGCAGCACTCGAGCGTGCGCACGGGAATGTCGAGCGTGCGGAAGAAATCGACCGTGTTCTGCCAGAGCTTGTCGAACCACATGCGGCTCTCGTCGGGATGGCAGACGACGATCATCTCCTGTTTTTCAAACTGATGGATGCGGTATACGCCGCGTTCCTCGATGCCGTGCGCGCCGACCTCCTTGCGGAAGCAGGGCGAATAGCTCGTGAGGCACTTTGGCAGCTCCTTCTCCTCAAGGAAGGTATCGATAAAGCGGCCGATCATGGAGTGCTCGCTCGTACCGATGAGGTAGAGATCCTCGCCCTCGATCTTGTACATCATGCCCTCCATCTCGGCAAAGCTCATCACGCCCGTGACGACGTTGCCGCGGATCATGTACGGCGGGATGACATAGGTAAAGCCGCGGTCGATCATGAAATCGCGCGCATAGGACAGCACCGCGGAGTGCAGCCGCGCCACGTCGCCCATGAGATAATAGAAGCCGTTGCCCGAGGTCTTTCTCGCGCTGTCGAGGTCGATGCCGGAGAGCCGCTCCATGATGTCCACATGATACGGGATCTCAAAGTCCGGCACGATCGGCTCGCCGAAGCGCTCGAGCTCCACGTTTTCGGAGTCGTCTTTGCCGATCGGCACGCAATCGTCGATGATGTTCGGAATGACGAGCATCCGCTTTTTGATCTCCTCGGTGAGCGTCTCGCGCTTTCCGTCGAGCGCCGCCATTTCGTCCGCCATGGCTTTGACCTCCGCCTTGACGGCCTCCGCGTCGTCCCGCGCGCCCTGCGCCATGAGCTTGCCGATCTCCTTGCTCTTGACGTTGCGCTGGTTTCTGAGATCGTCGCTGCGCTTGATCGCCGCGCGAAGCTCCGCGTCGAACGCTACGACCTCATCGACGAGCGCGAGCTTTTCGTCCTGAAATTTCTTTTTGATGTTCTCCTTGACCCGCTCCGGGTTTTCGCGGAGCATTCTGATGTCCAGCATGACATTACATCCTTTCCGGGGCGGCAAGCCCCACAAGTCCCAGTCCGATCGCGATCACGCGGCGGGCGGCGTCGGTGAGCGCAAGGCGCGCGTTCCGTTCCGCAGCGTCGTCCGCCATGATGCGCTGTTCATAATAGAAGCGGTTGAAGCTCTGGCAGATCGCCATGACCGCGCGGGAAACAAGATACGGCTCGTTCTTTTCCATCGCCTCGCGCACCGCGTCCGGGAAGGCCGCAAGCGCCGCGACGAGCGCGCGGCTCTGTTCGTCGGAGAGCAGGCTGTAATCGATCTCGCCCTCCGGCTGTCCCTTCCGCAGCACGGCGCAGGCGCGCGCGTGCGTGTACTGCGCGTAGGGGCCGGTCTCGCCGTCAAAGTTCAGAACCGTGTTCCAGTCGAACACTACATCCTTGATGCGGCTCGTGTACAGGCTGTTCCAAACGAGCGCGCCAACGCCAACCTCGCGCGCGATCTCATCGCGGTTTTCAAGATTCGGGCTCTTTTCCCGCATGATCTCGCCCGTCTTTTCGATCGCGGCGTTCAGCACGTCGCGCAGCTTGACCATGTTGCCCTTGCGGGTCGAGAACGCGCCCTCGGTGCCGGAGACCATGCCGAAGGAGACGTGTACCAGATCCTTCGCCCAGGGATAGCCCATCAGCTCCACGACCTTGAACCACTGCCGAAAATGCAGATCCTGCTGGTATGCCACAACGTACAGGCACTTTGCAAAGTCGTAGGTGTCCTTGCGGTAGAGCGCGGCCGCAATGTCGCGTGTCGCATACAGCGTCGCGCCGTCCGAGCGCAGGATGATGCACGGCGGCATTTTATACTCGGAAAGATCGACGATCTGCGCGCCCTGATCGAGCTTCAGAAGACCCTTTTCCCGCAGCTCGTTCACAACGCGGTCCATCTTGTCGTTGTAGAAGCTCTCGCCCGCGTAGCTGTCGAAGCGGATGCCCATGCGCTCGAACACCTGCTGCACCTCTTCGAGCGTGATCTTCTTGAACCACTCGAACAGCTCCATCGCCTCGGGATCGTTGTCCTCGATCTTTTTGAACCAGGCGCGCGCAGCGTCGTTCATGGCCTCGTTGTTCTCCGCCTCCTGATGGAAGCGCACATACAGCTTGACCAGCTCGTCCACGCCGCCCTTTTCGACCGTTTCGCGGTCGCCCCAAGCCTTGTACGCGTAGATCATCTTGCCGAACTGCGTTCCCCAGTCGCCCAAATGGTTGATGCCGATGGGCCTATAGCCCATGTGCCGGTAGATGCGGTAGAGCGAATTGCCGATGACGGTCGAGGGCAGATGCCCGATGTGCAGCGGCTTTGCGATGTTGACGGAGGAGTAGTCGATGCAGACGTTCCTTCCCGCGCCCTCGTCGCTTCCGCCGTAGCACTCGCCCTCTTCAAAGATGCGGCGCAGCACCGCGCCCGCCTGCGCGCCGCGGTCGAGCATGAAGTTCAGATAGCCGCCCGCAGCGGCAGCGCTCTGCACGCCCTCGGGAAGCGCGATGCTCTCCGCCAATTCCGCCGCGATGCGCGGGGGCGCTTTGCGCATCGTCTTTGCCAGCCGGAAGCAGGGGAACGCCACATCGCCCATGTCCGGGTTTTTCGGCGTTTCGAGCAGCTCTGCGATCTCGTCCCGTCCAAGTCCCGTCCGGTCTGCGATCGCCTCCGCGATTTTCATGCGAAAGTCCATGTCGTATTTCTCCAAGTTCTTAAAATGTAGCCTTTTACAAATGTACAGTATAGCAGAAAACCCGCCGCTTGTGAACAGATGGGACGCGGCAAATCTTAATGGATTCTTTAAGACTTTCCCCCTACGAATTTCAGATAAAGTACCGTACAATAGAACCGTACCATTCCCGAGTGAGGTGAGAACGCATGTATTCCATCCTGATCTGCGACGACGACAGCGATATCGCCGCTGCGCTTGAGATCTATCTGAAGGCGGAGGGCTACCGCACCCTGCGCGCAGCGAACGGCAGGGAAGCGCTGGACGTCGCGTCGCGTGAAACGGTGCATCTTGCGCTCATGGACATCATGATGCCCGGCATGGACGGAATCGCGGCGACGGTGCAGCTGCGCGAGCAGTACAACTTTCCCATCATCCTGCTGACCGCAAAGAGCGAGGACAGCGACAAAGTGCTGGGACTGACGCTCGGCGCGGACGACTATGTGACAAAGCCCTTCAATCCCATGGAAGTGCTGGCGCGGGTCAAGTCGCAGCTGCGGCGGTATACGCTGCTCGGCGGGCTGTCGGAGCGTCCGGAGCTTCTCGTCTGCCGGGACATCGTGCTGGACGATGCGCAAAAGCGGGTCACGCAGGGCGGCGAGGAGGTTTCGCTCACGCCGATCGAGTACAGCATCCTCAAGCTCCTCATGGAGAACCGCAACCGCGTGTTCTCAAGCCGGCAGATCTACGAAAGCGTCTGGAACGACGCGGCCTACGGCGCGGAAAACACCGTCGCCGTGCACATCCGCCATCTGCGCGAGAAGCTGGAGATCGATCCGGCGAATCCGCGCGTTTTGAAGGTCGTCTGGGGGCATGGCTACAAGCTTTCCGACGAGGGCTGACCACCGCCCGCGCCCCGGACACGCCCAATGAAATGAAAGGAGGCTTACCCGATGAAAAAACTCATGGGATCGTTTCTTGCAAAAACCGTCGCGGTCGCGCTCGCCGTTCTGCTCGTCTTTGCGCTTGCCGGCTCCGCGATCGGGATCGTGTATTCCGTCGCGGGGGACCGCTACGACGGCGCGAGCTTTTACGATTCCGAGCTCTGCTCCGCGCTGATGCGCGAGCTTCTGCAAGCGGCGGACGGCAGCGTGCGAGACGTGCTGTATCCCAACATGTACCTTGCGCTCGAGACCGCCGCAGAGCCCTATCGGCGCGCATACGGCGAAAGGGCGGACGAAGGCGAGCCGGAGGACGAGAACGCCGTGTTTGCGACGCCGGCGCCGCTTTCCACAGAGGCCGCGCTGCAGCCTGCGCCCGCAACGCCCGGACCCGCGTCCACGGCCGCGCCGGGCACGCCGGAAGCGCCCGAAAGGGACGGGGCTGCGGATATGTCCGCCATTTCCGTGGACTATGACTATGAGCAGGCCGAGGCGCTGCTCAAGGATTGGTTTTCGAGCGTTCGCCTGCCGGAGAACTTCGGCTTTCGCGTGACCGCGCCGGACGGCCGCGTCCTGTATTCCCGCGGCGTTTCGGACGATGCGGTCAGCCATCCGGACTGGACGCTGTCGCGCTATGGATACGTTGATTCGGCGGACGGCAGCATCACGACCTATTACGTCGATGGCGGCGCGCCGGGCGAGACCCTGGATGCGGAACGCTGCGCGGGCTATCGCATTGACGGCTTTCTGCCAAAGACGCTGAAGAAGGGCGACGTGATCTACACTGCCGCGCGACTGGACGCCGCCGTGGTCTCCCACAACGCCGCGTTCTATGCGGCCGCGGGCGTGTCGCTCCTGCTGCTTGCCGCGGTTCTGGCGTTTCTGCTCGCAGCCGCCGGGCGCACGGGTGCGGATGCGGAGCTGCGGCTCTGCTGGGTTCACCGCATTCCGACGGATGTGCTGTATGCGCTCTGCATCGCCCTCGGCGCGGCGGCGCTTGCCCCGCTCCTGCTTGCCCCGCGGCTGCTCATGCTCCGAAACATCGCGCCGCTCGCCGCAGTTGCCGTGCTTTCGCTCACAGCGATCACGCTCCTGTTCCTTCTGCTCTGCATGAGCACGGCTGCGCGCGTCAAGACGCATACCTTCCTCAAAAACAGCGTGTGCTTCCGCATCCTGCGCCTTGTCTGGCGCATCCTGCGCAGCGCCGCCCGCGGCCTCGGCGTGTGCGTCCGGAGCCTGCCGCTCCTTTGGAAGCTGCTCGCAGCCGTTGCGCTCTACGCCCTTGTGACGCTCCTTGCCATGGCGACGCAGAACCCCATCCCCGCGCTGCTGTGGATTGCGGCGAGCCTTGCGGGCCTCGTGCTGCTGTGCCGGCTCTTTTTGAGTCTGCAAAAGCTCCGCGAGGGCGGCGCGCGGCTGGCTGCCGGCGATCTTTCCTATCAGATTCCAACGGAGGGAATGCACGGCGCGTGCCGCGAGCACGCGGAGCACCTGAACAGCATCGCCGCGGGCATGAGCCGTGCGGTGGACGCGCGCATGAAGAGCGAGCGCATGAAGACCGACCTCATCACGAACGTGTCGCACGATCTCAAAACGCCCCTGACAAGCATCGTGAACTATGTCGATCTGCTGAAGAAGGAGGATCTGCACAATCCGACCGCCGCAGGCTATGTCGCCGTGCTCGACCGGCAGGCGGAGCGGCTGAAAAAGCTCACGACCGACCTTGTCGAAGCGTCGAAGGCGCAGAGCGGCGCGCTGAACGTGAACCTTGCGCCCACGGATGTGCGGGAACTGCTCGCCCAGCTCGACGCGGAGTACCGCGACCGTTTCGGCGCGGCACAGCTCACGCCCGTGCTGACCCTGCCCGAAACGCCCCTCATCGCCATGGCGGACGGACGACTGCTGTTCCGCGTGCTCGACAACCTCCTTGGCAACGCGGTCAAGTACAGTCTGCCCGGCACGCGTGTCTACCTGAGCGCAGCGCCCGCGTCCGACGGGAACGCGGAGATCCTCGTTCGAAACATCTCCCGCGAAGCGCTGAACATCGATCCCGCGGAGCTGACGGAGCGCTTTGTCCGCGGCGACGCCTCCCGCGCCACAGAGGGCAGCGGGCTCGGACTCTCCATCGCGGACGATCTGATGAAGCTGCAAGGCGGTTCCCTCAAGCTCGCCATTGACGGCGACCTGTTCCGTGCGGCGATCGTGCTGCCCATGGCGGCCGAGGCATGACGCACCGTCCGCACAGCGCAGGCGAAACAAATAAACCAGCCGGACGATCCCGCATGTTACGGAGCCGTCCGGCTTTCTTTTTCTTCCTGCCGTATTCGGGCGGCAGCCCGGCGCCGTCATCTGCCCGCCGGATATTTTCGCTTGAGCGCCGCGAATCCCGATTCGCCCACCGATGCGATCAGCTCGCTGCGGTAGGCCGCGCCCATGCTCGTCGAGCCGTTGTAGATCGCGCCGCGTTCGCGCGGGGACAGGCCGGAAAGAAAGGCCTCGCAGTTCGCCGCGGACGTCGTTTTCACCTTGCTCCTGCCGCCGCCCCGGCGCCGATCTGCCTTGTAGGCGGCAAACAGCGTGAGCGCCGCGTCATAGGCCTTTTGCCTTGCCTCGTTTTCCGCGTTTGCATTGAACACGTCCGCCTCATAGGCGCGTTCCCGCTCCGTTTCCAGCGCGTCCGAAAGCTGCTTTGCAAGCGCCGCCGCATAATCCGACTCCAGCGCGCCGACGTCGTTCGCCTCCGCGAGCAGCTGTCTGTGCTTCATGTCCGTCACATAGCTGCTCGATCCCATGCCGCGGGCAATGGCGTCCGCGTCCAGTTCCGCCCGGTAACGCGACGTGGCGTTTTCCCGTTCCGCGATGGCCGCGTCGTATGCGGGGCGGAGCCATGCGCTGATCTCCGACAGCAGCTCGTCCTTTTCCCTGCGCCGGTAGGCGATCGTTTCCGGCTTGTATGCGCCGGACAGCTGCTCGACAAGGCCGCGGAACACATCCGCGTCGCTGCGGCCCGTCCGCCTGCCGCCTGCGCTGCGCTTTTGAAACGCCGTCGAATTGCGCAGATCCACGCCGAGATCCGGCGCCTGCGTTCTCCGCGGCGTGCTCTGTCTGCCGATGAGCGTGCCGCCGCGCGATTGAAAGAGTGTCATTCCGTTCCGTTCTCCTTTCTGTATGCGGTCATTCCAGCGTGCCGAGATAGTCCTCGATCTCCATGAGCTTTTGGCTCAGGATCTCCAGATTCTGGTTCAGGTTCGCCTCGTTCTGTGCGACCGCGATGTCATACGCCTCCCTGTCCTGTCCGCCGCTCATGCGCGCAAGGTACACGGGGAACAGCGCCTGCAATCCCGTCGATTCATATGCCATTGCCGTCCCCCCTTACAGCACGCGCCGCTGCACGTCGAACAGCAGCTCAAGCCCGCCGTCGATCGTAAAGCGCGAGCCGTTCACATTGCCGATCGAGAGCCGAAACGCCCGCCCGTCTCCGGAGAGCAGCGCCTCCAGCACGTCGGTTTTCGCATCCGGCATGAGCCGCTCGTAGAACACCGTACCGCTGCCCGTCTCCGCGGAGATCGCGATCACGCCGCCGCTGCCGCGCAGATACAGCTCCTTGAGCTGTTTGACGCTGAGCTTGCCGCCGAGATCCGTCATCTGCGTGTCCCAGCGCGCCTCGATCTCGCGCCCCGCATAGCTGTCGCCCTCTCCGAAGCGGCAAAGATATCCGTCCCCATCCATGAGGAACAGCGTGCCGCCGTCTGCGCAGAGCGCGCGCACCGTGAAGCCGTTGCGCAGCATATACGTGCGCCGGTTCAGGTCGTATACGAGCATGGCGTTGTTGACGGACGCGCCGTTTTCGCGGAAGGCAAAATAGAGCTTGTCGCGGCAGGCGGCGGCCATGCAGTCGGAAAGGTCGGCGGTTTCCAGAATGCCGCGCACCTTGTCCGCGTCAAAGGCGCGCGCCGCCGTTTGACCGTCAAAGTAGTACAGTCCCTTCTCCGTGAGAAAGTACAGCACGTCGCCGTAGCGCACGCAGGCGCTCGACACCGGCTGCGTCATCGCTGCGCCGACGGGGTAGATGCGATAGTTGGACGGCCGGTCGCCGAGCAGACGGTACAGCGTATCCCGCTTGAAGATGAGCAGCTGGTTCGACAGTGCGAACAGCCCCGTGATCGGATCGGAGTCCGTGCCGACCTCCACATGTCCGCCGCCGACGTTTTCCGAAGCGGCCGCGCTCGACCAGTCCTCAACCGAGCGACCGTCGCCGGGCGCGGCGCTCCAGTAGAGCCGGGAGGGATGCTCCGCGTCCCCCGCGGCGAACAGCCGGCTGTAATACAGCTCGACATAGCGCACGGGAACGTTCGAGAGCAGCGCCTCGCTGCCGAAGTCCGAAACGGACGCGGCGCTCCCGTCCCATTTCTGAATGCCGCGCACGCCGCTTGCCGCAAGCAGCATCTCCGTGCTGCCGATTTTGAGCGGGAGGAAATCCTCCTGTGCGGAATCGAGGGTTTTGCCCGCGGGCAGGGAACCGATGTCCGAAAACGCTGCTCCGCCCTCCGTGAATGCGGAAAGCCCCGTCTTGGTGAACAGCACAAAGCGCCGCGTCCCGTTTTTTCTCCAGACCGTCATGCGGCGGATCTCGTCCGGCGCGGGGAACGCCGCGGACGCGTGATGGACATAGCCGTCCGCCACACGCAGCCGTCCGCCCTCGGTGTCCATGTTGCGCGCCATGGGGCTTTCCCCCGGATCAATGTTGTTCTCACACTCGCTCTCGTTGATGCCGAGAAAGCGCGGGATGCGGTAGAGCTGCAAGGTCATAGAAAACGCCCTCCTTCAATAGCGATTGACGATGGCATAGGCGTCGTTCTCGCCCGCATGACAGCGCAGACCGCGTTTTGCAAGGTTGTACAGCTCAAAGCAGCTCCGCGCCGCGCCGAGCGAGACCGCGTCGCCCATGGCGCGCTCGCGCCCCACCGCGTACAGCAGGAGCGGGCCGTCCGTATTGCAGCCCTTCGGCAGATCCGGCTCGTCCGTGTCCGCCTGCATGTGCTCTGGCGCGTAGCGGTAGCAGACAAGGACGTCGCCGTCCTTCAGTCCCGGCACGCGGATGTTGTCCGTCCCCGTGCCGTAATAGAACGGATAGCGCTTGTCTCCGCGCGCAACGGACAGCACCTTGATGCAGCGGCGCGGAAGCGCGGAGAGCCGGAGCACGCCGTTTTCGAGCGCGGCCGTATCCGTGCGGCGCGGGCGAATGACCGCGGCAAGATCGTCGACCGCGTCGTTCAGGTATCGCGTGAGCTTGTCCCGCCAGCTTTCGAGCGTCTGCGCATCGGTGCCGCGGCCGAGCTGCTGCAAGGCCGAGGTCAGCAGTTCCTGTAGCGTCATAGCCCGCCCCCTCAGCCGACGCGCTTGCCGCCGCCGGAGGCGTAGGCCGAGACGCGCTTTTTTGCAAGACGCTCCGTCTTTGCGCTGTCCGCGATGAGCCGAGCGAGCGATTCCGGCACCTCGACCGGCTCCCCCGTGCGGATGCGGAAAAAATGCCCGTTGATGCCGCCCTCCCAGTATGCTTCGCCGTGCGCCGCTTCAATGCGCAGGCAGACCTTCTTTTCCTTCGCAAGCGCCGCGCAGGTGTCCGAGGTGATGCGTTCGATCTCCTGTTCCGTGATGTATTGCATAATGGTTCCTCCTGTGATTCTGTCGTTGATCTGCGTCCGGTTTCTTGTCCGTCCGTATTTCGGGGGCGGGAGAACGGGCCGCATCGCCCGCCCTCCCCCGTGCAGACTCTTCAGACCTGCGCGTTACAGCGTGACCGCGTGCTCGATGCGCACGATCCACAAGTCGTTCAGGATCGCCGCCGTGTAGGCTTCGACCTTTGCGCCGACGGTCGAGCGCTGCTCGAGCGGATCCGCCGCACCCGCGCTGCCGCAGGGCTTGATGATCGTGCGCAGGGCGCCGCCCTCCGCGACGTCGATCACGCCGTAGGCGTCTGCGCCGAACACGAGCGTGCCGTGGACGTCCAGCCCCTTCTTGCTGTCGTCGAGCGCGCCCGCGTCCTCGCTGTACACGGCCGTCCCCGCCGGAATGGCCGCGGAAACGGCGGCGCTGAGCGTCACGGTCCGGTTCGCCGCGTCCGCGCTCTTGACGGTATACTCCGCCGTGCCGATCCTGAGCTTTGCTCCGGGCACAAGATAGGCTGCCGCCGTGTCGCTCATGGACGCAAGCGTCACGGTATCGTCGTTCGCGCTGTGCGAGGCGACGGTCGTGTATACGCTCTGCGAAAAGACCTTGGCCTCGGTGCTCTCGACGAACACAACGCCGAACAGTCTGCCGATCTCGCCGGAATAGAGCTGCTCTGCGCCCGCATATTTCGACACGTCCTGCCAGAGCGCATCGCTCTGAAGGTCATAGGTCGCGTCCGGCGAGCAGATGCAGATAAAGTGCGGCTTTCTCGTCCTTCCGTCCTCCGAGCTCGTGAACATGCGCGCCTTGGCCTTTTTCAGCGTGCGCACGGCGCGGCGGATGTCCGCGACCGTCAGCTTGTCCGCGGACGTGAGGGACAGGCGGTTCGTTTTTCCGCCTGCGTACTGAACGTTCGTTCCTGCGCACATGGCGTCGCGCGTCACCCACTCGATGACCGTGCCGAGCTGTTCGCCGAGCAGCTCCGCGCCGTCGTTGATCACGTTGTCGAACGCCGTCTTTGACAGCAGATCCGTGACCTCGATATATGCGCCGTACTGGCGGACCTCCGCCTCCACATGCGTCTGCTCAAGGTTCTGGCCGTCCGGGGTCACGCCCTCTTCCAGGATGAGCTTGTCCGCGTCCGGCGTGAACAGCTCATAGCGGCGGAACTCGACGCGCTTGCCCTGATGCTCCGGAATGCTGCGCTTCTGGCCGAAGTTCGCGTGGACGAGACGGGTCTTTGCCGTCTCGAGGAGCTTCTTGTCGTAAAAGGTTTTGTTGAAATGCGCCGAAGCGCCGGTGTTGAGAGTCGTTTGGATGCTCATGTGATTCCTCCTTTATGCGTTGCTGTTCAGATGCGGACCTGCCTGCCCGCGCGGCTGGCACGCTTGAGCTGCTGCTCGAGCTTTCGGAACTCCTCCGAGGACATGGACATATAATCCGGCTCCGCGCGCACCGCGCCGCCCGCCCGCTCGATGCGCGGCAGTCCGCTGCGCCTGCGCAGGGTTTCCGCGGCGTTGTTTTTTGCGTTTTCCTCGGCCTGCCCCGCGCGCTGCTCCGCCGCATAGACCCGCACCGCAGCCATGGGCGGCAGCTCGAGCAGCAGCTTTGCAAACGCCGTGTCCTCGCACGCGCGCTCAATGTCAAAGTCCGCCGGAAGCGCCGTCTCTGCCATCAGCTCCGTGAGCGCCTCCGCAAGCTGCTGAAATTCCGCCTCTCCGTCCGCGCCGCGATCGTGCGCAGCGGCCTTGTTTCCCATTGCCTGTTCGATATTGCTTTTCATTCGTTCGTTCCTCCCTGATACTTTGCTTGTTCCGTTTGCGCGCCTTGCCGCTCGTGCAGTTCCTTGAGCACCTGCTCCTTGCCCTCGAATACCATGAGCTCCGCAGCCTGCGCGGGATCGATGATGCCCGCGGCGAGCATCTTGAGCGCAAGCTCGTTCTGGCTCGACGCGCTGTATTTCGTCTCCTGCTGGGCGCGGACGCGAATGTAGAATTCAATCGGCACATATACGCCGCCCGGCGCCTCGCGTTCGAGCATGGCGCTTTCAAACGTGCGCTCGACGGATTCGCCGTCCTCCAGCACGTTGACCGTGCGGGAGAAATAATTGAATTCCCGCTCGACCTCGATCTCCATGCGCACCGCGTCGCGGAACGCCTCGTGGAGCTGGCGCGAGATCATGCGCGAGCGCTTGTTTGACATCTCCTGCATGGCCTCGATCGCGGAAGCCGCCGTAATGCCGCCGCCGCCCATGCCGCGGGAAAAGTCGTTTGCGCCGCTGTCCTGCTTGATGTTGTCGCGGATGCGGTCGATATAGCCGATGATGTAGGCCGGCAGCGGCGGTGTGGCGAACCATGTCACGCCGCCGAGGCTTTCGCCGCGATGCACCTCCTTTGCCCAGTCCCGGAGATCGTCCGGGTCAAAGCCGGAGGCCTCCGTGACGAGGAGCTTGTTGTGCGAGGCCATGAGCGCGTTTTTCATCACGATCTGATCGAGCTTATCCGCATAGCGCTGCTGTGTCTCGAACATGTCCACAATGCCGAGCCCGAGCGCGGAGCCGCGCCGCGGGAACAGCGGCGTCAGCACAAAGGGGTACATCCCGTGGCGGAAATAGCCCTCGGGCTTTTCGTCCCTGCTGTCCGTCAGTACGCGGCCGCCCGCGATCTGCGCCATGTGTACGCGGCTCATGCCCGTCTCTGCGTCGTATTCCCGTTCCCAGAACTCGATGAGCAGAAGCGTATTGCGCCGGTCCTGCGCAAGCGTCGGATCCTCCGCCGTATCCGAAGCGCGGTAGGCGTCGTCCGTGAGAAACGGCGCATGGGCGGGAAAGCGTTCCTCGATCCAGCGGCGCGTGCAGAGCTTGATCTTGAACACCGCGCGCCCCTCCTGAAACGCCGCGGCGAGCGGGTCGAACAGGATGCTTCGGTTGTCCACATGCCTGACGAACGCGCCGCCCAAGCCGCCGTTTTCCGCGGGGTCGTAGCCGACCTCCTGCACCGCATAGCCGCCGACGAGCAGATCGTGGACGAGCTTGCGGTATTCGCGTGGGTAGCAGGCTGCGTCATGGTTTTGCCGGATGACCGCCTCGACGACGCGCGCCACGTACCGGTCCCTGGCGCTCTCCGGCGCAATGACCGCGTCCGGAATGCGATCCATCAGATCCGCGCCGATGTTCTCGATCGTGGACTGGATCACGGGCGTGACGGGCCGCGGCTCGGATGCGTCCGTCTCGGGAATGTCGTGCCAATGATTTCCGCGGTACATCTGCTCGCAGTTCGAAAGCCGCTCCCATTCCGGGAGGTACGCGCTGCGAAACTCGGAAAAGAGCGCCATGGCACGCTCATACAGCGCGCGCTTTTCCTCCGTTTGTGTGGGTATTGGTTGCATGATACTCGTTCCTTTCATAGTCCCTGAAACACGCTTCCCTGCCGTTTCGGCACGGCAAAGGGATCGTAGCGCAGCGGCTGCCGCCGCTGTTGCTGCCGCGCCTGCACCGGGCGGGACATGAGCCCGTAGCGCAGCGCCTCCGCCGCGTGGTCTTCAGCGTTTCCCGCGACGTCCTCCGCGTTGTGCTCGTCAAAGGTGAGCAGCGGCAGCGTCCGAATGAGGTTTTCGCAGTTTGCCATGATGCGCAGCCGCGGCGTGCCGTCCTCTGCGGCGGCAAGATATTCGCGCACGCGCTGCCAGCCGAGGATACGGGCATTGTCTGCGCGCAGCAGCGGTACGCCCGCGGATGCGAACACCTCCGCGATGCTTTCGCCCGAGAGCTCGCCTTCCTGCTGCATCCCGCGCTTTTGCCATGCGTCCGGCGACGCCGCCGTGTAGGCGATCCGCTCGCCCCGGGACAGGCTGCGGATGCGCTCCGCGATGCGGCTCGACAGCTCCTGCCGAACGTACAGCTCGCGGTACACATAGAGGTGGCGGTCGGGCGCAGCGGCGAACCACAGCACGCAGCACGGGTCGTTGTAGCCCCAGTCCATCGCGGCAAAGCGCCGCCAGCTTTCCGGGATCGCAAACGGCTCGACCACATGCAGCTCGCGGCGGTACTCCGAAAAGTACTGCCCCGCGAGCACGTCCCAGTCCCCGTCGAGGTACGCGCGCCGGAGATGCTCGGGGAGGCGTTCGAGCGTTTCCCGATAGCCCGGGTCGTTCCTCGTCAGCACGGGGTTGTCGGAAAGCCGCGCCGGGATGAAGAGATACTCCTCCGCGCGTTCCGCGCCCGTATACCGCCGGTCGAGGAACAGCCGCTTGACCCAGCCGTGCCCGACGCCGCCGGGGTTGCAGGTGTAGTACATGCGCGGTGAAAAGTCCGTGCGCACGCTGCGGTTGCAGGTCGTGAGAAACTGCATCTGGCTCTCGGAGAAATGCGTTGCCTCCTCAAGCCCGACCACATCGTATTCCTGCCCCTGATACTGGTACACGTCCTTTTCCGCGTCGCAGTATCCCAGCTTGATGCGGCTGCCGTTCGGAAAGAGAAAGGCTCTTTGCGTGCTGTTGTAGCGAACGGCACCCGTCAGCTCCGCAAGCAGCGGACGCACATGGTTTTCATTGAGCTCGGGAAGCGTCCTGCGCAGCAGCAGCAGTTGGAGTCCCGGGTATCGGAGCGCGAGCAGCACGAACTTTCGGCGCATCGCCCAGCTTTTGCCGCCGCCGCGCGCGCCGCCGTATGCCGTGTGCCTTGCGCGGGAGAGAAAGAACTGGCGCTGCCGCGGATTGGGACAGCCTTTTAAGTGCAGCACCATGTCAGTCGCTCCATCCTTCCCTATCGTCCATGACCACGACGAGTTTTCCGTCCTCCGCGTCTCCGTCCGGCGTCCTGCCGCGCAGCTCAGATAGCAGCGACAGCGCGACCGTCGCCTGCAATTCGCCCATGAGCGCGCGCTCTGAAAGATAGCCCGCAATCCGCCGCACCGCATCGGAAAGAATGCGCTGCTCCTCGGTGCGGCCTTGGCCTTCGGCCGCGTCGAGTATGCTTTGCTCGGAGCGGGCGGCTGCGGCGGCAAGCCCCGCCAGGGTATACGGGATCTGCCGGTAGCCGATCGCGCCGTTCTTCTGCTCATACCGCTCCGCCGAGGCGTCGCAGGCGGCAAAATACGCGTCCACGCGGCGTTTCAGATGCTCCGTTTTTGATGTTGTCATGCGCCCGTCTCCTTTTCGTCGTTTTTCTGCTGTGGGAAAGCGCCCGCGCTCCCCTCGCCCGGTCTCTATTATAGAACATTTGTTTGCATAAATTCTCCGAGAATTGCAGGTTTTCGCAGCGTGCCTTACCGCAGCCTCGAACGGCCGCGTTTTTTCTGTACAAACAGGTCAAAAAAGCGTATGATAGCCATGCGCGGCAGTCTGTACGGCCCGCAAATCCAACGAACGAAAGGAACTACCAAGATGGAACCGCAGCATGAACCGAAAAAGCAAAGTCTCAAGGAGCGGCTCAAGGCGCTCTGGAACTATTTTTCGACCTATGAAAAGATCTGGTTTTTCAGCATTCTGATCGTGGCCTCGGTGTTCGCCGTGCTCTTCCCGGAGGAGGACGTCAACGGCGTCAACGGCGGCCTGATCATGGCGCTGTATCTTGCAGACACATTTCTGAACATTCTCTGCGAGCTTTTGATCTCTAAGCAGAGCAAATGGAATTTTATCGTCTCCGTATTCGTCGAGATCACGGAGATTCTCATCTGCGTCGTGCTGGCCTACCGCTTTGCGACGATGGCGACGACGCTGTTCTTCTGGCTGCCGATCGACATCATCAGCTTTATCAACTGGCATAAGCACCCGGATCATCAGGAAACGTCGCTGACCAGGGTGCGCAAGCTGAGCGGCTGGGCGGAGGTCGCGGTGCTTGCGGGCGTTGTGCTTTGGACCGTGGGCGTCGGGTATTTCCTGACCACGCTGGACTTCGGCACCGATCTGTTCCACGGCAACGAGACGCTGGAGGTCATCGTGTGCTATCTGGACGCCTGCGCATCCGCGGTGGGCGTGTGCAACGGCATCTTCATTCTTCTGCGCATCCGCGAGCAGTGGATCGCATGGTATATCAGCGCGCTGCTCGAGGCGGCGATCAACATTCTGTCCGGGCAGTATGTGCTTCTGGTGCTGAAGGTCGGGTATCTGACGAACACGACCTACGGGTACATCAAATGGAGCGAGTACATCCGCAAGCACAAGGACGAATCCGCGCTCGACACGAAGCTGTTCTGACTTCCTTTTCTTTCTAGAAAGAAAAGGAAGCAAAAGAAAGTCATCTGCGGAGCAGTTGTTTCTCTGCTCTTTTGCCGCTTTCCCCAACGCGCTTCACAAAACGGACGGTTCACATACGAACCGTCTTCTTTTCTTTCTAGAAAGAAAAGAAAGCAAAAGAAAGTCGATTGCGGGAAAGCTTTCCCTCGCCGCTCCTGCGGCTTTCGCCAACGCGCTTCACAAAACGGACGGTTCACATACGAACCGTCCGTTTTTACGTTCCAAGCAGGACGAACGGGAAAGCATCTTTTCTCAGAAAGACATCCTCCCCCGCAGTGTCTTTTGTTTCTTTTCTTCAAGAAAAGAAACCGTACCCCCTTCTTTTCTTTTTAGAAGAAAAGAAATCGTACCCCCTCTAAGAGATCGTTTCTCCCCTTATTAAAACATGATAAAACTCCCCCCTCCGAATAGTAAATTTTCATACAAATATTACAGATTTCGTATGTTTTTGCCGATTCGTTTGAAAAGTGCCACCCCCAGTGCTATGGTAAAGCGACGCTTAAAAAATCGGCAGCACGTCTGTAAATTCGTCAGTGTCGTTTCCCCGCGCAACAGGCGTTTCTTTACGAATCCGATCGAACGGGACATACTGCGGCGTACCGCAGCGTAGCTTTTGTATGGAGCGTTGGGCCTGCTCCCGTATACCGCATGCGGAGCTCTGCGCGGCATAGCAAAATCTACTAAGAAGGATTCGATAGTTTGTCATGTTCTTGACCCGGTCGTTTCGCATTGCCCTGCTATCATGCGGCAGACGGTGCGGTAAACGGAAAGGATCCGTGCGCTTCCGGAACGAAACGGTTCGCTCCGAATTTTAATAACAATGGGGGTAAGTACAATGAATTACTCTATATGTACGCATTGGAAACGGGCGCTTTGCTTTGTGCTCGCTTTTGCAATGCTGCTGACGCTCCTCCCCGTGGGAACGCTGGCTGAGGGCTCGGAGACGGTTCCCGCCGCAGACGCGGAAACGACCCCTGCGCCCACGACCGCGGAATTTACGGTCAAATTCCTTGACTGGGACGGCACGCTGCTCTGTCCGGCGCAGACCGTTCCACGCGGGGACGCCGCGATCGAGCCGGATATGCCCACGCGCGAGGGCTACCGCTTCATCGGCTGGGACAGGGACTTCGACAACGTGCAGTCGAACCTTGTCGTGACCGCGCAGTATGAAAAGCTCGACATCTGCACCCTGCGCGTCATTTACCGCTATGTGAACGGTACGTCCGCCGCAGCGCCTGCCGTCTCGAGCTACCGCAAGGGGCATTCCGTCGATCTCACGATCGAATCGCCCGTGATCTCCGGCTATACGGCGGACAAAGCGCAGGTTCATTTTTCGTTTGATGCGATCGACGGCGACCACACCGAGACCGTGACCTACACGCCCGCCGAAGTGACCTATACGGTGGAATACCGCAGGGAAACGCTCGCGGACGGCGTTTACGAAACGGACGCGGCCGCCACGCAGACGAAGACCGGCCTGTACGGTGAAAAGCGCACCGTCGAGCCGGAGCAGTCCTACGAGGGCTTCACAAAGCCGAAGGCGCAGCATGTCACGCTGGGCAGCGACACGGTCGTCCGCTTCGACTATGCGCGCAAGAGCTACCGGCTGTCCTTTGACTCGAACGGCGGCGATCCCGTGGATTCGGTCTATGTCAAGTACGGCACAGCCCTTGCGGATCTCTCGCTCCCGACGCCCGTGCGCAGCGGCTATGTGTTCGACGGCTGGAAGAACGCGCCGGACGCGATAACGGGCAGCGTTACGCTCACGGCCGCATGGACGCCCGCAAACACGGCCTTTACGCTCGTATACTGGTACGAGACCGTGGACAACGCGGACAAATACCTCTTTGAAAAGAGCGTGGCCGCAGACGCGCTGACCGGAAGCACCATCACGCTTTCCGACGCGCAGAAGAGCACGGCGAACCTCGGAAGCAAGGCCCGCTTCTTCTCCTTCAAAAAGGCGGATACGAACGTTGTGGCAGCCGGCGACGGCAGCTCTGTCGTGAACGTGTATTTCAGCCGCAACAGCTATACGGTGAAATTCCTTGTGCGCAGTGACTACGGCTACGGCTGGAGCTCGGAGGAAACGGAGCTCGGCAGCCTCACGGCAAAGTTCGAGCAGGACGTCGAGCAGCAGTGGCCGACCGCAGAAAACTGGACGCTCGACGGAGACAGGCCGAACGGGTTCTACGGCTGGAAGGTCGACGGCATCGCCAACGACATCGTTTCCAAGCGCATGACGATGACGGAAGACCTCTGTGCGGACAACGCCGACAAAACAAAGAACGCCGTCGCGCTGACCAACGCGCACTACACGGCGGATCTCAACTACATGTTTGAGAGTCTCGACCAGAGCTCGCCGGAAAACGGCGATACGCGAAAGCTGTACAACGGCGTGTATTACGATCGGAGCGCCGTGTATTCGCAGCAGAACGTCGGCGCAGACGCGCCGCACTTTTCTCCGAAGCTGATCTCCGGTATGACGAACGCCGCGGTCGTGTATTCCTGCGGTAAGAAAGACCATCCCCGCGGCAGCAGCCATTGCGATAACTACCTGTATTACGACCGGCTGAGCTACACGCTCACCTTCAAAAACGGCACGGCGCAGGTGGGCGCGGCACAGCAGCGCAAATTCGGCGCAAGCTTGGCCGGGACCGCGCCGGAAACACCCGCAGCGCCGCCCGCGGGCAAGACGGGCTATGTGTTCACGGGCTGGTATACCGTGAGCGACGAGAACGCCTGGACGGACGACACGCGCGTGGATCTGGAAACGGCGACCATGCCCGCGCAGAATCTTGAGCTGTACGCAGGCTGGCAGGCGCCGGTGCATACCGTGACCTTCGACGCAACCGGCGGCGCGCCGACCCCGGAAGCACAGACCGTCCCGCACAAGGGCCAGATCGACGAGAGCCGCGTGCAGACGCCTGTGCGCGAGGGCTATGACTTTACCGGCTGGTACACGGAGAGCGGCATGCATTATGTGCTGTCGAACGCCGTGATGCGCGACCTGACGCTCATTGCGGGCTGGAAGGAGGCCGAGCTGACGGGCTACTCCGTGCGCTATCTCGACGAGAACGGCGAAACGCTCCTGCCGACTGAGACCGAGGACGGTCAGACCACGGGCGAGACCGTGACCGTCACGGCCGAGCCGTACCAGGACAAGAACGACGTCCTTTGGCTGCCCGAGACGAGCAGTGCGACCCGCACGCTTTCCGGCAACCGCGCGGAGAACGTCATCACCTTTGTGTACCGTCCCGCGTCCGAGGTGCTGCTCACCGTGCACTATGAGACCAAGCCCGGCGAAACGCCCGCGTTTTCCGACAGCGAAACGGAACGCATCCCGAACACGCGCGTTCCGGAGAACGGCCTTTTGACCGCGGACTTCAACGACTATCCGGGCTATTGGCCGGATGCGTATCAGAAGAGCGTGCGGCCGGTCTTTGATAAGGAAAAGAACGCCTTCGTCGCCGAGATCGTGTTCCTGTATACCGCGAACGAAAAGCATCCCTACACGATCAAGCACTTCCTCGAGCAGCCGGACGGCAGCTACGAAGAGCAGACCGGCGACCGCGAAACAAAGCGCGCGCCGCTTGCAGCGCGTGTAAGCGGAACGCCGAACCAGTATGCCAACTATACGTACCGGCAGGAAAAGAGCCGTTCGTCCATCACCGTAACGGGCAGCGAGGCGCTCGACGTCATCGCGCTGTACTATGATCTCGGCAGGCACACCGTGACCTACCGCATCCGGACGGGCGACGAGGGCAAGGGCAGCCTTTCCGGCACGACGGACTATGCGGGCATCCGGCACGGCACGCTCTTTGAAAATGCAAACGCAGCCGCGCCCGCCGTGCAGCCGGGCCGCGGGTACAAGGCGACGGATTGGAGCCCCGCCATTCCCGCCGGCACGACGGCGATCGAGCGCGACCATGTGTTCGAGATCGGCTTTGAACGCGACGATGCGCAATACCACCGCGTGATCTATGTCGCAAACGGCGGCGTGGGCGACGACCTTGTGGACGACAACAACGGCGCGGGCTATCTTGCCGGCGCAGAGACCAAGGTCTGGGAAAACCTGTTCACGGCGCCGCAGGGCAAGAAGTTCACCGGCTGGGATACGACGCCGGACGGCAGCGGCGACGCCTATAAAGAAACCGACGTGCTCGTCATGCCGAATGCGGACGTCACGCTCTATGCGCAGTGGCAGCCGCTCGCTTCCTATACCGTCACTTACCTGAAAAACGCGGAGGACGCGACCGGCACGACCGCATCGCAGAGCTTCTCCGAGGGCGGCGGCGTGGACCTCCAGCAAAACGGCTTTAGGCGGCGCGGCTATCGCTTTACGGGCTGGAATACGGCGGCGGACGGCTCCGGCACAGCCTATGCCCCGGCGCAGCCCTATGACACGCAGTCGGATCTTTCGCTCTATGCGCAGTGGGAAATGGTCCCCGAAGCGTGGCACCGTGTGCTCTATGTGGCAAATACGCCCGAGGGCGCTGTCGTTTCCGGAACGGCGCCTGTAGACGGCGGCGCGTACCGCAAGGATGATCCCGTCGCCGCGGCGGCACGGGGCGATCTTTCCACAGTGCATTATGTCTTTACGGGCTGGAACACGGAAGCGGACGGCTCCGGCACGGCCTATGCGGAGAACGCAGCATTCGGCTTCCCCTATGCGGATCGCGATCTCACGCTCTACGGCATGTGGCAGCGCGTCACGTTTACCGTGACATATATGCTCGACAAGGGCGACGAAAACGGGTATACTGAATACAGAAAGGATACCGTAAACGAGGGCGACGATTACACCGTTGCCGAGGACGCGGTGCTCGAGGGCTTCGTGTTCTCCGGCTGGAAACTCGACCGGACGGACGGCGCCGTGACGGAAAAGCTCCCGAACGTGACCGAGGATCACATCCTCTACGGCGACTTTACCGCGGCGGAGCGCAAGCTCACGATCCGCTATCGCTTGACGGACGCTGCGAGCAAGACGTGGATGACGCTCGGACAGCCGATGACGGTCGCGCCGGGCACGAGGCTCGACGCTCTCCTTGCAGCAGCGGAGCGCACCGTGCTGAACGACAACCCCGGCTATACAAAGCTGCGCGGCTGGAACGGCGACGAGGCGTTCACCACGGCGGCGAAGCTCATGCCCGATGCGGACTTCACGGTCTATGCCGAGTTTGAACGGATCACGGCGGGCTATACGATCCACCATGTCGAGCTGGGCAGCGGCCGGACGCTCGCGGTCGATACCACGGGCAGCGCGCTCTTCGGCGCAACGGTCGTCACTGCGACCGCGAAAAAGGCGATCGACGGGTATGTCTACCACAGCGACACGGGCAACATCCTGATCGCTGCGGAGCCCGAAAAGAATGTGGCCACGATCTACTACACGACTGCGGCAGCGCAGACCGGCGAGCTGACGATCCAAAAGACCGTGACCGGCGAAAAGGGCGACAAGACGAAGGCCTTCACCTTCACCGTGACCTTTGACACGACGGTCGTGTACGGCAATCAGGAGAGCACGAGCTTCACCTTCCGGCTGAAGCACGGCGAGCGCGTGACGATTCCGAACATTCCGGACGGCACGCACTATACGGTCAAGGAAAGCGACAACGCGGGCTATCGCGTGAGCACAAGCGGCGCCCAGGGCACGATTCGTGCGGGCGAATCGGTCACGGCGGCGTTCCTGAACAGCCGCGGGCCGGTACCGCTCACGGGCGACAGCGGCGCAAAGACGCTCGGCGCGATCCTCATGGGCGGGTCGTTCCTTGCGATTCTCGTTCTCGTGTTCATCGTCCGCAGACGGAGAAAGCGTTCCTAACGACGGCGGTCTGCCGCCGCCGCGGTAGCGAATGATCATCAATCCGGGGAGAGGATGCGGCGTTTCGCATCCTCCTCTCTGTATCGGAGGGAAATCGCATGAAAGCAGGAAACGGGCAGAGCCTTGCGATCCGGATCGCGATCCTTGTGTTTGCCGCGGCGTTTGTCGTGGGCGGCGTCATTTTCGGCAAGGCGGCGCTCGAGGATCTACAGGGCGACAAGAGCTATGCGGCGCTCCAGCAGCAGATGATGCAGGTGCAGACGCAGACTGCGGGGAACGATACGCCTGCATCCGCCGCTCCCGCGGCAGACGCGCCGGGCGAAACGCCGACGCCGGAAACAACGCGCACATCGGAGATCGATTTTGCCGTGCTCAAGGCGATCAACCCGGACGTATGCGCGTGGCTGCGCGCCGAGGACACCGTCATCGACTATCCCGTGGTACACGGCACGGACAACGAGTATTACCTCAAGCACCTGTACACGGGGCAAAAGAACCGCAACGGTTCGGTGTTCGTGGACTGCGGCAACACGGGGCTGTTCACGGAGCAGAACACGCTCATCTTCGGCCACAACATGCAGAGCGGCGCGATGTTCGGCACGCTCAAGGGCTACAAGAAGCAGGACTACTATGATGCGCATCCGACGATGACGCTGTACACGCCCGCCGGCGACTACACGCTCGAGCTGATCGCAGGCACGGTCGAGGACGGCGCGTACACCTTTGCAAAATGCAGCTTTGACAGCGGCGAGGAGTTCTTCGACTATGTCGCGGATCTCAAGAGCCGCTCCACCTTCCAAAGCAGCGTTGAGGTGCAGGAGGACGATCGGCTCGTCAGTCTTTGCACCTGCACCTACGAGTTCAGCAACGCGCGCTATGTGGTCGTGGGCAAGCTCACGGCACTGCCGTAACGGTCTGCACGCTGCACAAAACGGACGTCTTCTTTTCTTTTTAGAAGAAAAAGCGGTCAGCTTGCGCGGGAAGCGCAGCCCCTCAGACGGACGGACGCTGGCACATCCTGCGTTGTCGTCGGTCGGAATACCACAGCGGGTATGCCTCCCTCCTCCGCCTTGTCTCTGCCCGTGTCCGCCGCGCCTGCGCGCCAGCTTTCCCGTGCAAACCGACCATGCAAAAGAAAATCATCTGCGGAACAGTTGCTTCTCTGCGCTTTTGCTGCTTTCGTCAACGTGTTACACAAAACGGACGGTTCACATACGAACCGTCCGTTTTTATGCTCCAAGCAGAATGTGCGGGAAAACACCTTTTCTCCGACAGAAAACCTCCCCCGCAGTGTCTTTTGTTTCTTTTCTTCTACCATCGACAAATCTATGACATGCAAAATTAAATAAGACTATCGCCAGAGATGGAAAATCCTGCGAAAAGGCTTGAAGTGTGTAACCAAATATAGTTGCGTGTCTATCTCGTCTGTGTTATACTTTTAGTGGAGGATGCGGAATACTATGGGGCAGAAGGAAAAACTGATTGAGCGGCTAAAAGCAAAGCCGAGAACATTTGCTTTCGATGATGCGGAAATGCTGTTGCGTTTTTTGGGTTATCGAAGATCGAACAAGGGCAAAACAAGCGGATCACGGATCATGTTTGTGTCCGATAAACATCCGCCAATCATCATGCACAAGCCGCACCCCAGGAAAGAACTGATTGAGTATCAGGTGAAGCAGCTAATAGATAGCTTGGAGCAGGAGGGGTTAATGTGAGCAATACGATGGAATACAAAGGATACGTCGGAACTGTCGAATTTTCCGAAGAAAATAGTATTTTCTTTGGCAAGGTTATAGGAATACGGGCGCTGATCTCTTACGAGGGGCAGAGCGCACGCGAGCTGGTTTCAGACTTCCATGGTGCAGTGGATGACTATCTGGAACTTTGCGCCGCCGAGGGAATAGAACCCGAACGGGCATACAAGGGAAGTTTCAATGTTCGCATTTCTCCCGAACTGCACAAACAGGCAGTAATGGCGGCTATGTCCAAAGAAATGACGCTGAATCGTTTCGTTGAAACGTCGATTGAAAAAGCCATTCTCTCGATGGCGTAGATGTTCCTCCAAGCGCGTGCTGCTCGGCTCTGATAATATCACCAGAGATACAAAAACGAGAAAAGACCTCCCGAATATTGGGAGGTCTCTTTTCGCGCAATCGGCTTCAAGTCAAAATATTGCCGAACACTTTCTGTTCGCGCACTTCACTTTCGATTTTCGCCTTAATCCACGTTTCAAGATCGCCGCACGAATCAATGTTCGCCTGTTTGGTGCGCTCGTTGAGAAGCTTCAATACTTCATCCTTGCACAGAATGAACGCCGTCTTTGCGGCTTCCGAAAGAAAAGAAATCGTTCCCCCTTTAGAAAAATAGAAAACGTCCCCCCTTAAGAAAAAAAGAAATCGATCCCCATTCAAAAAACCGTTCTGCGCCGTTGTCCGTCCAAGCCGCAGAACCTATGGACAGGAGCAATAAACCATGATACGATAGTACCTTATGGAACAGATACAAAAACAAAACAAAATGGGCATTCTGCCCGAAGGAAAGCTGCTGTTGTCGATGTCTGTGCCGCTGTGCATTTCTATGCTGATGCAGGCGATCTACAACCTCGTGGACAGTATTTTTGTCTCGCGCCTCGGAGAAGACGCGCTTACCGCCGTTTCTCTGGCATACCCGGTGCAGATGCTCATGATCGCAGTCTCCGTCGGCACGGGCGTCGGCATGAATTCGCTCATCTCGCGCAGGCTCGGCGAGCGCCGTCTTGAGGAAGCGAATCGCGCCGCGAACAACGGCATCGTGCTGCTGCTGATCTCGGCCGCAGTCTTTACGCTGTTCGGCGTCTTTGGCGCAAAGCCGTTCTTCGATCTGTTTACGGACGTGCAGCAGATCCGCGAAATGGGAACGGACTATCTCCGCATTTGCTGTGTTTACTGCGTGGGCGTATTCATGCAGGTCGGCTGTGAGCGCATCCTGCAAGCGCAGGGGCAGAACACGGCCGCTATGATCATGCAGCTCATAGGCGCGGTGTTCAATATCATTTTTGACCCGATCCTCATTTTCGGCCTGCTGGGTTTTCCGGCAATGGGCGTCGCGGGCGCCGCGATCGCAACGGTCGGCGGCCAGCTGCTGTCCATGCTGTGCTGCTTTGCGGTGCTGCTGCTCGGTAAGTATGACGTGACGCTCCGGCTTCGCGACTGCCGTCTTGCCGCAGCGACCGTGCGCGATATCTATCGGGTCGGCGTTCCGTCCATCATTATGCAGGCCATCGGAACGGTCATGAACCTTGCGATGAACGCGCTGCTCATTGCGTATTCCACGACTGCGGTGGCGGTGTTCGGCGTGTATTTCAAAATCCAGTCCGTCGTATTCATGCCCGTGTTCGGCATGACGAATGCGGCCATGAGCATTATGGCGTATAACTACGGCGCAAGAAGCCGTTCGCGTCTGCTGCGGACGATGCGGCTCATGCTGTTCGCCGCGCTCGCATTGATGGCGATCGGCCTGGTCTGCTTCCAGCTCTTTCCTGCGGAGCTTCTGCTTCTGTTCGAGGCCTCGGAGGATATGCTCGGCATCGGCGTGCCTGCGCTGCGCATCATTTCGACCTGTTTCCTGTTCGCGGCGGTCGGCATTTCGTTCTCAACGTTTTTTCAGGCGATCGGCAGCGGTATTTACAGCATGATGCTCTCGCTCATCCGTCAGCTCGTGGTGCTGGTCCCTGCGGCGTTCGTGCTGTCCGCGATCTTCCATTCGCTCGACGCGATCTGGTGCGCGTTTCCCATTGCGGAGCTGTTTGCGCTCGTGACGAGCCTGCTTTTCTTCCGCACGGTCTACAAAAAGCAGATCGAGCACCTGGAGGATCCTTCCTTTTCTTTCTAGAAAGAAAAACCGGTCGGCTTGCGCGGGAAAGCTTTCCTTCGCCGCTCCAGCCGCTTTCGCCAACGTGTGACTCAAAACGGACGTCTTCTTTTCTTTTTAGAAGAAAAAACGGTCGGTATGCGCGGGAAGCGCAGGCCCTCGGACGGACGGACGCAGGCACATCCTGCGTTGTCGTCGGTCGGAATACCACAGCGGGTATGCCTCCCTCCTCCGCCTTGTCTCTGCCCGTGTCCGCCGCGCCTGCGCGCCAGCTTTCCCGTGCAAACCGACCACGCAAAAGAAAATCATCTGCGGAACAGTTACTTCTCTCCGCTCTTGCCGCTTCCGCCAACGTGCTGCACAAAACGGACGGTTCAAATGCGAACCGTCCGTTTTTTCGTTCCTTGTGCAGGACGTGCGGGAAAGCGCCTTTTCTCAAAAAAAGCATCCTCCCCCGCAGCGTCTTTTGTTTCTTTTCTTCAAGAAAAGAAATCGTCCTTTACCAAGAAATAACCGTTTCCCAGCCCTGCCGCACCTCGCCGTGATGCGCTTGACTTGAGAATTCACATGAAAAATAGCCGTTTACATATACATATATGAATATATGTGTTACTATAATCGTGCATGGTTCCATTCAGGATTTTTTAGCATATCAAAAGAGGAGGATCAAGTTTTGAAAAGAGGACTCTCGTTATTGCTTGTCGCTCTGATGCTGTGTCCCTTGTTCGTCGCATGCATGACAAGCCCTGCTACATCGGAAGCAGAAGACAAAATCCCAGCCGCTGCCGAGGCCGTCGCTGTCCCCGTGGTTGAGGCCCCTGCCGCGGATTCCGTTTCTGAGCTCGCTGTACATCGCGACAGCTTTGAAATCAACGAAAAGTATTTGGATTACCGCTATCAGATCTCGCTGGACGCAACCTGTGAGTCTCTTGATGCGGCGCTCGCCGTGATTGGCTGCGAGGCTGTTCTCGGAAAGAGCGGCGCCGTCGAGACCTCCGATCTGATGTGGGCGTGCATCGCCGCAGCCGGGCTGACGGAGCTTGCTTTGACCTATTCGGAGGAAAAGGCCGATGCACGCCTTGCGCACTACGGACTTGCTGCTGTCGGGAATGCCGCGCTATTTGCCTGCGCTTTGGACGCCGGGCTGCTTAGCGCAGCAGAAGCGAACGCACTGCTCGCCAAGGACGTGCCGACGAGGGAGGACATCGTCAATCTGTTCTCCGTCGCCATCGAGTTGGGCGGCAAAGGCAGAAACTACCTCGGGTACTCCGATGACGCGGACATTGTTGCGCGAATCTATAATAGGTGGGAAAGCATCGCACGCTATGATGACGCCGAACTCAGCGAAGTTGGCCTTCAAATGCTGCTTCAGCGGATTACGACGGGGTACAACCTGCAATTTGACGGATATCAGTCGCATTTTCTTCCGGAGCTCACCATACGCTACGGTCAGGATGACATTCAGCATGCCGCGCAGTTCATCGCGCTGTTGAACAGCGAGGACATGCTGGTAAAGTTGCAGATCGTTCCGAAAATCTCCGTATACGAGTATATGCTCGAATGGGGACCCATCCCGGAGGCAACGCTGTACTATGAGGTCAAGCCGGTCGGAGACAGGTGGTTTGTGTACGCCTTTGAATACGATGTGCAGATGGAGTTCACCTCCCGCGAGGAAATGCTCCGATTCAACAGCATCGTGCTTTCGTATGCGAAAAAGAACGAGGGCAATGAGGATGGGAAGGGCCTGATTTACGCCTCCTGGTGGCAGCCGCTCTATACGACCGATGAGAACAACGACATGCCAGAGGGCAACAAGGAATACAAACGCATCGGCGAAGCAGTCGTCACAAACGGCAGCGGCTATTCCGTACATTCCGGTATTCTGGCTGAAGACATCGACCGCGTCAGAGAGCAGACAACCGCCCTGAATGCAAACTGCGTGTGCGAGCCGATTGAGGTCTGGGGCGACGCCGCTTTTTATCGGTATCTTACCGGCGAAGACTATCAATGATGCATCTGTGAACCATGCATGATGGAGGCTGCGCTTCGGCGCAGCCTTTGTCGATTGCCGCGAACCGTCCGTTTTTATACTCCAAGCAGAATGTGCGGGAAAGCATCTTTTCTCAGATAAATCATCTATCCCGCAATGTCTTTTGTTTCTTTTCTTCAAGAAAAGAAAACGTACTCTCCTCAAGAAAAGAAATCGTTCCCCGATTCCCTTTAGAAAGAAAACATCCAGCTAAAAAGCCTGCCTGCCGAAACTCGTTTGCATGAACTCCGTTATAAGAGGCGATACTATGCCCGAGGTGATTTAGAAATCATGGAAAACAAGGAAACTTTCGGCAATAGATCCAGAGATTTTTTGAAGCAGCAGGGCTTTTATATCGTGCTCGCACTGTGCCTTCTGATCGTGGGCGTGGCGATCGCGCTGACCGCGCTGCCGCGCGAAGAGGCGCAGCAGCCCGCGCCGACCCCGCAGCAGCAGGCCGCGGAAGTCCGTCAGTCTACGGACGAGCGACTCAAGCCGCAAACGACCGTTCTCCCGACCCAGAGTCCCACGCCCGCGCCCACCGCGACGCTTGCGCCCGAGCCGACGGCAAAGCCGACCTCCGGCGGCGTCCGGCCCGCGGTCAAGGGGCAGGCGCCCGTGGAAGGCGAGGTCATTTGGAACTACGCCATGAACCAGCTCTTATATTCGGTCACGCTGGACCAGTGGACGACCCATGCAGGCATTGACATCTCCTGCGACAAGGGGACGGAAGTCAAGGCCGCGCTTGCGGGCACGGTCAAGCAGGTATACGAGGACGACGCGCTCGGCACAGTCGTCACGATCGAGCACACGAACAACCGCCTGAGTCTCTACGCAAACCTTGACCGCAGCGTCCCCGTGAGCGAGGGAAAAAAGGTCAATGCGGGCGAAAAGATCGGCACGGTCGGCGACACCGCGATCTCGGAATGCGGCGCGCTCCCGCACTTGCATTTCGGCTTCTTCGTGGACGGCAAGCCCGTCGATCCAATGGAGCATGTGACCATTCCGCATTAACGACGCGGCACCCCTTCCTTTTCTTTCTAGAAAGAAAAGGAAGCAAAAGAAAGTCGAATGCGGAACAGCTTTCCTTCTTCGCTCCTGCTGCTTCCGCCAACGTGCTGCACAAAACGGACGGTTCAAATGCGAACCGTCCGTTTTTTCGTTCCTTGTGCAGGACGTGCGGGAAAACCGCCTTTTCTCAGAAAGACATCCGCCCCCGCTGTGTCTTTTGTTTCTTTTCTTCAAGAAAAGAAATCGTTCCCCTATCCTTTTCTTTCTAGAAAGAAAAGGAAGAAAAGAAAATCAATTGCGGAACAGCTTTCCTTCTTTGCTCCTGCTGCTTCCGTCAACATGCTGCACAAAACGGACGGTTCACATACGAACCGTCCGTTTTTTCGTTCCTTGTGCAGGACGTGCGGGAAAACCGCCTTTTCTCAGAAAGACATCCGCCCCCGCTGTGTCTTTTGTTTCTTTTCTTCAAGAAAAGAAATCGTTCCCCTATCCTTTTCTTTCTAGAAAGAAAAGGAAGAAAAGAAAATCAATTGCGGAACAGCTTTCCTTCTTTGCTCCTGCTGCTTCCGTCAACATGCTGCACAAAACGGACGGTTCACATACGAACCGTCCGTTTTTTCGTTCCTTGTGCAGGACGTGCGGGAAACCACCTTTCCTCAGAAAAACACCCTTCCCCGCTGTGTCTTTTGTTTCTTTTCTTCAAGAAAAGAAATCATTCCCCTTCCTTTTCTTTCTAGAAAGAAAAGGAAGAAAAGAAAATCAATTGCGGAACAGCTTTCCTTCTTTGCTCCTGCTGCTTCCGTCAACATGCTGCACAAAACGGACGGTTCACATACGAACCGTCCGTTTTTTCGTTCCTTGTGCAGGACGTGCGGGAAACCACCTTTCCTCAGAAAAACACCCTTCCCCGCTGTGTCTTTTGTTTCTTTTCTTCAAGAAAAGAAAACGTCCCCCCTTATTAAAGAAAAGAAATCGCCCCCCCCTTCTCTTTGCCCGGCGGGCCGCATAGAATGACCGCGAGGGGGTGGGTGTGCTGTCTGCGCTGTTTACCTTGATGCTGGCCGTGGGGCTAGTCGTAACGACCGCGACGCAGGGCGGAGATGCAGCGACCGCCGCGATCATGAGCGCTGCGGGGGAGGCGGTCAGGCTCTGCCTGGAGCTTGCGGGCGCATACCTGCTCTTTCTCGGCGTGCTCGGCGTAGCGCGGCGCGCAGGGCTCATGGAGTCGCTGTCAAAAGCCCTTGCGCCCGTCATCCGCTTTCTGTTTCCGCGTCCGGGCAAGGCGTCCGGTGCGATCGCGCTGTGCCTTTCTGCGAATATGCTGGGGCTCGGAAACGCCGCAACGCCCTTTGGCCTCGAGGCCATGCGCCTTCTGGAAGAAGAAAACCCGCATCCCGGCCGAGCAACGGATGAAATGTGCGTGCTCGTGGCGGTGAACGCGTCCGCCCTGCAGCTCCTTCCCACAGGCCTGATCGCGCTGCGGCAGGCCGGCGGAAGCGCAGCCCCCGCTGCGCCCGTGCTGCCCTCGCTGCTTGCCTCCCTTGCATCAACGCTCGCCGCGGTCGCGCTTTGCCGCCTGTTGATCGTGCGAAAGGACAGAAAACCGCGTCCGGCAGCAGGCGCGCATACCGCCTGTATCCGTTCGGGGACGCAGCCGTGAGCAGCGCGATCGTTCCGCTGCTCATTGCGGGCGTCGTGCTGTATGCGCTGTTTCGCGGTGTGAATGTGTATGAAGCCTTCGCCGAGGGCGCGGCGGAGGGCCTGCCCGTGCTGTACCGCATTCTCCCGAACCTTGCCGCCATGCTCATCGCAATCGGCGCGCTGCGTGCAAGCGGGCTCGTCGAACGGTTCTCCGCGCTGCTTTCACCGCTGACGAACCGCATCGGGCTGCAATCCGAGCTGCTGCCGCTGCTGTTCATCCGGCCGTTTTCCGGAAGTGCGGCGCTCGCCGTGATCAGCGATCTGTTCGAACGCTTCGGGCCGGATTCCGCCATCGGGATGCGTGCGAGCGTGCTCATGGGCTCCTCCGAGACGATCTTCTATGAGGTCGCGCTCTACTTCGGCGCGGTACGGGTCAAGCGCACACGCTTTGCCGTGCCCGTGGCGCTGCTGTCCATGGCCGTGGGCGTGATCGCTTCGCTCCTGCTGACATAAACGACACGCTGCGAAACCGCGCGGGCTTTCCCGTATCGGGACTACCTTTGTCGAGCGCGCAGGAAGCGGACAGGCGGGCGTAGAATCTTTCCCCTTAGCAGCACACAACAGGGGGTGAACGATTTTATGGCGTTGTTTGGATTGCCGGCGGAGGTGTGGCAAACGCCTGCGCGCGCGCGGCAGCTGCTCCTCGTTCCGGAGGCGAGCATTCGGCCGAACCCAAATCAGCCGCGGCAGACGTTCGACGAGGAGGGGCTTCGCGAGCTCGGGCGCTCCATCGAGCAGGCAGGACTGATCCAGCCCCTGACCGTGCGGCGCGTCACGGGCGGCTATGAACTCATCGCGGGGGAACGGCGGCTTCGCGCCTGCCGTCTGATCGGCATGAAGGAGATCCCCTGCATCGTGCAGCAGACGCCCGAGGAACAGAGCGCGATGATGGCGCTCATCGAAAACGTGCAGCGCCGCGACCTCCATTACATCGAGGAGGCCGAGTGCTATCGAACGCTTCTGCGCCGCTACGGGCTCACGCAGGAACAGCTTGCAGAGCGGCTCGGTAAGAGCCAGTCGTTCATTGCGAACAAGATCCGCCTTCTTACGCTTCCGGATGCGGTGCGCGAAGAAGCAGCGCGCAGCGGACTGTCCGAGCGCCATGCCCGCGCGCTGCTGAAGCTCCAGGACGGCGCGCTCCAGCTCGACGCGATCCGGGAGATCCGCGACCGCGGCCTGACCGTAAAGGAAACGGAACGCCTCGTGGAGCGGATGCTCACGACCGCCGCGCCGCAGCAAAAGCCCAGAATGTTCCGGCTTCTGCGGGATTACCGCCTGTTCCTGAACACGGTGCGCCAGGCCGCAGCGCAGCTCAACGAAGCGGGCATGTGCGTCGAGATCGAGGAGCGCGACGCGGAAGGCGGCGTGGACATGTACATCCGCGTGCGGAAGCGGGAGCAGCAAAAATAAGTAAATACGCAAAGACGCCGGTCGTGAAGCGCGATCGACGTCTTTTCATGTTTCAGAGCGCGGGGATTCGGCTATGCTCTGCGCACGAGAAACACATGCGGCGTAAGCCCGCCCGCCTCCGTTGCGGTGCGGTCGATGATCCTGAGCCGCGGCTCGCGCTTTAAGCAGGTTTCGAGCAGGCGATACTCCATCGTGTAGAGCAGGGCAAAGCCCGACGCGGAAAGCCAATCCGGCAAGCGGTGAACAAGCCCCGCATACAGCGCGGTATTGTCCTCGTGGGTGCCGACGCGGTTGCCGAAGGGCAGGTTTGCATACAGCTCGTCCACGGGCTCGCGCGGCGTGAAGGACAGACAATCCTTCTGGATAAAACGGGCGCGGCTGTCGCCCGCTTCGGCATTCTCCCTGGCTGCGCGCACGGCAAACGGGGTCAGGTCCACGCCGAACAGATGCTTGCAGGGCGAAAGACGTTCCCGCTCGAACAGGAGCGTGCCGCTGCCGCAGCAGGGGTCGAGCACGACGGGATGCGGGTTCGTCGTTCCCGCATGAGTTCTTGCATAGCGGACAAGGCAGGCCGCGGTCGCGGGATGGATGGACGCGGGTATGGCCTGTTTCCGATAGAGATAGCGCGTATCGGCGACGTTGCAGGGCTTTTCGTACAGCGCTGCGCTGTTCCCGGACACGACGACGCGCAGTTCCGACGCATAGTGCGAGGGATTGTTTTTTCCGCCGAGCAGCCGCACGGTCTCGAGAAGGAACGCTCTGCGGTCGCCCGCATAACCGCGCAGCTCCAAGCGGTACGGCAGCGCGGGCGCGGGGGAAAACGCACGGGCAACGGCCTCGGGCGACGCGGGTATGCCATCTGCGACGGGCAGAAGGATCTCCATTGCCGTGCGGCAGCGATACAGGCCGCGCAGGTCGTCCGCGCGCACGGTCAGCCCCTCCGCCCCGTCCGGGGTCCGACACGGGACGGGATCGGGCGAAAACCCGCGCGACTCGAGTTCCTGCCGCAGCTCCGCAAGGAAGCCCTTTGGCGCAAGCAGCAGGATCGTGCGCTGTGCGGGCAGACGGCGCAGCGGCGGAAACGCTTCGCTTGCAAAACTGTTTTTCGCCGTTTCGAGCGCGCGGCGGATCTCCTCAACGTGCTTTTGCTCCGTCTCATCGCGGGGTTCCGGCACGGGGAAGGCCGCGATCGCCGCTTCCGCGGCGCTGCCGCCGACGCGCCCGAGCGCGAGCAGGAGCGACGGCACGACGAACAGGGTGCGTTCGGCGGGCAGAGCGGCGGCGAGAGCCGCCGCATCGCGGCCGTCCCCAAGCGCGCCGAGCAGCCGGGCAGCGTTCTTTCTGAGCTTCGGCTCGGACGCCGAAAGCTGCGCATACAGCGGCGTGCGGTCGGAGAAGGCAGCATCGATCGCCTCTTTGTCCGCCCTTTTTTTCGCGGCGGCCGTGAGCGCGGACAAACACGCGATCCGCTCCTTTTCCGGCGACGCAGGATCCGCGAGCAGCGCCTTTGCCTCAAGCGGATCGGAAAGGGCAGGCAGAGCGCCGCCGCGCTTTTGAGCGTCGGCGTTTCGCTTTGCGGCGGGCTTATCCATGGCGCCTGCCCTTCCCCGCTCCCTCCTGCGTGCGGCAGGCAGCCTCGCGGATCTCGTTCAAAACCTCGTCCGTGCCGTCCAGCTTGCCGTCCGCAGCCATGGCCGCGCTGTATTCGAGCCGGTTTTCATAGAGATGGTTCACCGCGTCCGCAAGCGAGTCGCTCGTTGCGGCGTCCTGATCGACCATGATCGCATAGCCCTTTTTCTCGAAATATTTTGCGTTCAGGATCTGATCGCCGCGGCTTGCGGACAGCGGAAGCGGCACGAGCACCGCGGGCTTTGTGAGCGCAAGAAACTCAAAAACCGCATTCGCGCCCGCACGGGAAAGCACGATGTCGGCAAGCGTGAGCAGGTCGGCCATCTGCTCGGAGATGAATTCATACTGAACATAGCCGTCGCGCCGTATGCTGTCGTCGCGCTTGCCGCGCCCGCACAAATGTACAATATCGTATACCGGGAGCAGGCGGTCGAGCGCGCCACGCAGCAGCTCGTTCAGCGCGGCCGCGCCGGAGCTTCCGCCTTCGACGAGCAGAACGGGCTTTTCGCCGGACAGCCCCGTAAAGGCAAGCGCGCGTTCGCGGCTGCCCTCGTACAGCTCCGGCCGGATGGGCGTGCCGGTAAAGACGGGCGTGCCGTGGCGGACACAGCGCATCGTGTCCTCAAACGTGACGCAGACCGTATCCACGAACCGCTCCGCGATCCGGTTCGCAAGGCCCGGCGTATAATCGGATTCGTGCGCGACGACATGGATATGCGCGCGTCCCGCAGCCATGACCACCGGAACGGAGACAAAGCCGCCCTTGCTGAACACAACGTCCGGCTTGAGCGTTTTCAAAAGCGCCCTCGCCTGCCTGATGCCCTTTAAGACGCGGAAAGGATCCTTAAAGTTTTCAACGGAAAAATAGCGGCGCAGCTTACCGCAGGGAATGCCGTAATAGGCCACGCCCGGAAGCGCCTCGATCATACCGCGCTCCATGCCGTTCTCGCTTCCGATGTAGGAAACGTCCCAGCCCTCGGCCTGCAAGCGCTTGATGAGCGCAATGTTCGGTATCACATGTCCGGCCGTACCGCCGCCCGTAAATACGATCTTCATATGTTTCTTATCCTTCCCTCCGATTTGACATCCTACCCAAAGCCCCGTGCGGGGGCCGCCCCGTTCAAAGAGCGCAGCGTTGCCGGAGGTTTCCCTGCTTTTGCTGCGCTCTCTTATGGTATGTGATTCCGCCGTGTTTTGTCAACCGCCGTCAGCCCAAAACGATGATGGACGGTACGGGCGTCGGCGTGGGCGCGGCGGGCTGCGTTTCGCCCGTGCCGCCGTTTCCGCCCGTGGTGTCCGACGTGCCGTTTCCGGAGCCGCCGGAGCCTGTTCCGGCCGTGCTGCCCGACGTGCCGCCGTAGGTCTTTTTCCCGAGCCGCGCTTCCGTATCGACCTCGCCGTAATACTCGTTCAGCTCGCTCTTTTGCAGCATGGCGCGGACAATGTCGAACTTCATCTGCGCGATCTCGCTCTCCGCGGGGATCTTGCCGTTCGCATTCAGATCGATCTCCAGCATGACGCAGCAGAGCCGCGCCTCCTCCGGCTCCACGCCGTCGCGCCAGGCGACGAACCAGCCGAGCTCCTTGGATTTGTCGTCCGTGATCTCCGCCGTACCCGTCTTGCCGATGAGCTTGTAGCCGAGGGTGTAGAAATAGCCCTTGCGGTAGAGCTTCCGCGGCAGAGACTGCGCCGTGCCGATGTCGCAGACCTTTGTGATGGCCTCGTGGAGCGTATCGATCGTGCTCTGCTGGATCGCGCTCTTTTTCCAGACGCGCGGTTCGGTCTGGGACACGAGGTTGTAGTCCGTGCCGTCCGCGTGCCAGATGGAATCGACCACATAGGGGACCATGATATCGCCGTTGTTCGCATAGGCCGAGACAAAGCAGGCCATTTGCAGCGGCGACACAAGCAGCTGACCCTGTCCGTAGCCGGACACCGCGAGGTCGTAATCGTTCTGCGGATAGCCGCTCTTCTCCTTCGGGCGGCCGCTCTCGTCATAGGCCCAATCGCCGTTGTCGTGCTTCAGGATGGCGTAGATCTGCGGCGTGGCGATGATATAGTTGCCTTCCTCGTCCTTGATCTCAAAGTCGATGGCGGTCTCCCAGCCGAGATTGCGCAGATACGCTTCAAACTTTGCCCGGCCGAGCTTCAGCGCGCCGTAGGCAAAGAACAGGTTGTCCGACTGGATGATGGAGTTATACATGTTCATCGGCGTCAGACGGTTGCTCGTCGCGGTACGCTTGAGCGGCTTGCCGTTTGCCAGCTCGGAAAAGCCGGGCGAGACATTATCGGACGGCATCCACTCGTCCTTTGCATTGGTATAGCCGATCAGCGTTTCCGATGCGGGAAACACGTCGCTCGCGGACATGGTGCCTGTCTCGAGCAGCGCCGCCGACGTAAAGAGCTTAAAGACCGAGCCGGGCGTATACAGACCCTGGACCGCACGGTTGAAGAGCCGCAGGTTCACCTTATCGTCCTTCAAGGCGTTCCACTCTTCCTCCGGCATACCGCGGGCAACGTAGTTGAGGTCAAACGCCGGCCAGGAGGTGATGGCCTGGATCGCGCCGGTCGTGGGGTTGAGCACGACGACGCAGCCGCGCACGTTTTCGTCATAGACCACGGTATCCACGATATTTTCGAGCCGTTCCTGCAATTCCGGCACGATGGTCAGGTGCAGATCCTGTCCGTCCACAGCCTCGGTGCGGTAGAGCACGCCCTTGGAGCCGCCCTGCGGGTCCTGGATATAGGTAAAGCTGCCGTTCGTGCCTGTGAGGTTGTCCTCATAGGTGACCTCGAGACCGTACTTGCCGACCCAGCTGTCGCCGTTGTAGCGGGTATCGCCCGCAGCCTCGTATTTTCTCAGCTCTTTCTTTGTAACGATACCGGCGTAGCCCACGATATGCGCGAGCGATTCGCCGTAAGGGTAATAGCGGGTGGTGCCGTAGTTCTGCGTGTCGATGGCAAGGCCCTTGACCGCGAGGATGCGCGCTTTGAGGTCGTCCGTGAGCTGATCGGGGAAGAACGTGCAGATCTTACAGAAATCGTTTCGCGTTCTCGAAAGCGCATAGTCGAGCGCATCGCGTCCCTGCCGTTCCTCCGTGTTCATGTTGTTCACGACCTCGGGAATGGACAGAACGCCCTGATAGAACGCCTCCATCTCCTCCGGGGGAATAGTGGAGGGCATGCAGAAGATCGTAACAATGTTGACGTTTTGCGCATAGGGAACGCCGTCGCAGAGGATCTCTCCGCGCTTGGACTGCAAGGTACCGACGCGCATGGTATCGCCCCAATCCATGATGGGGAAGATGAGCCGCGGCGACCAGTTGATCGTCCAGCGGTTCGCGATGCGGTTCGCTTCGATGGTGAAATCATAGGTGAGGTCGCCGCCCTTTTCGGTGTGGTAGGTCATGGTGTAATCGACCGTCGCGACGATCTCGCCGTCCAACACGTCCGTCACGGTATAGTCGATGGAGGTCACGCCCATTTCCTCAAAGATGCCGCGGTATTTTGCGGAAAACTCCGAGCGGGAGATGGTCTTTTCGACATAGGGATTGCCGTCCGCGTCCGGCGTCGGGCTCGGCGAGGGGCTCGGACTGGGCGTCGGCGTCGCGGTCGGTTCCGGCGTCGGCGTCGGCGTGGGGCTGGGCGTGGGCTCCGGCGTTTCGACCACCTTGCCGTCTACGACCTCGTCGTCATCCAGCTCCTGCTCGGAGCGCGTGTCGTCGTCTTCGCGCGGCTCGGGAGTATCCGTGGCAATGGCTTCCGGCGTAGCCGTCGCCTTGCTCGGGTCCTCGGCGCGCTGGATGCTGTCCGCGATCATGTCGTAGGCTTTATCAAATTCGCCCGCAATGATGTTATCTATGAATCTGTAGCAGTAATCGCTGCCGCTTGTGAGCACGCTGCATCCGGAGAGCAGCGCCGTCAGCAGCATGACGAGGCTCATGGCAAGCGCGATCCGTCGTTTCATCGGCACAAGTCCTTTCCTCCCGCCTGACCCGGCGGTAATCAGAATGATTATACCAGACACTGCGCCGAAAATCTCGAATGACAAAAAAAGTTTAAATTCCCGACATATCCTTCCCCCTTCTTTTCTTTTTAGAAGAAAAGAAGCAAAAGAAAATCAACTGCGGCTGAGCTTCTTTTCTCCGCTCTTGTCGCTTTCACCAACCTGTAACACAAAACGGACGGTTCGTATGTGAACCGTCCGTTTTTCCCTTCCAAACAGGACGTGCGGGAAAACGTCTTTTCTTAGAAAAACATCCTCCCCCGCAGTGTCTTTTGTTTCTTTTCTTCAAGAAAAGAAATCGTTCCCCTTTCTTTTCTTTCTAGAAAGAAAAAACGGTCAGCTTGCGCGGGAAGCGCAGCCCCTCAGACGGACGGACGCAGGCATATCCTGCGTTGTCGTCGGTCGAAATACCGCAGCGGGTATGCCTCCCTCCTCCGCCTTGTCTCTGCCCGTGTCCGCCGCGCCTGTGCGCCAGCTTTCCCGTGCAAACTGACCACGCAAAAGAAAGTCGATTTCAGGAGAGTTTTCTTCGCCGCTCCTGCGGTTTTCGCCAACCTGCAACACAAAACGGACGGTTCACATACGAACCGTCTTCTTTTCTTTTTAGAAGAAAAGAAGCAAAAGAAAATCAACGGCGGGAGAGCGGCTTCTCTGCGCTCCAGCCGCTTTCGCCAGCCTGCAACACAAAACGGACGGTTCGTATGTGAACCGTCCGTTTTTTCGTTCCAAGCGGGACGTGCGGGAAACCATCTTTTCTCAGAAAAACATCCTCCCCCGCAGTGTCTTTTGTTTCTTTTCTTCAAGAAAAGAAAACGTACCCCTTCAAGAAAAGAAATCGTCCCCCTAAAGAACGCCGTCCTACCTGCCGAAAATGCGTTTCAGCAGTGACGGCGGCTCGGTCGCGTTCGGGACAAAGGCAGGCGCCGCGGTCGCGTCGGACGGCGCCGCAGTCGGCGTGGGCGCCGCATCCGCGGGATCGCCGTGAACCAGCGTCGCGCCGGGATAGTAAAAGCTCAGGATCTCGTCATAGGTGAACCCGATCTCGGCGCAGTACAGCATCCCGTAGTGGCTCATGCCGACGCGGTGGCCGATCGCGCGGGAGAATACGACCGACCAGCTCCCGTCGTCCTCCGGCATGACGAACCAGACGTTTGCGCCGGGGCAGTCGATCACGCCGTCCTCAAGCAGCCGGTACAGCGGAAAGACCAGCGTGTGTTCAGCGCTCGCGCCGTCGGAAAGAATGCAGTCGAGACGAATACAGGCCTGCTCCTGCGGGGCAAGACCGACCGGAGCGAACCGCCGTCCCTCGACAGCGTCCATCTCGTGCCGTCCCGTGAAAGAAACAACGGAGCGAATGCGGTAGACCTCGCCCGGCGACTGTGCCTCGAGCATCGCAAGCAGAAACCGATACAGCCCCTCGGGAATGCCGTCCGCATCGGGCAGGACCCGAAGCCGCACGGCCCCTTCCGAACCGTCGAGATCATAGGGATCGTATGTCAGCGCATAGGCCGCGTCCTGCGCGTTCTCCTTGCCCCAGCGCATGGCGGGGGTGATCGCCTGGCCGCCGTTGCTCGTGCAGTAGTAGCAGCGCACAACGTTTCCGTCGAGCAGCAAAACGTCGTTCTTCACCGCGTCAACGGCTGCGGCAACGGCCTCGTTCGCAGGCTGATAGCCCTTGTAGACCTGATCCTGCGGCGTATCGTTGAGATCAAAGGGCTCGGAGGGGTCGATGCAGGTCAGCGCAAAGCACTTTGCCGCCACGGTCTGCGCTTTCAGCGCTTCCGCAGGGTGATCGTTGCTGAGCTCGCCGCCCACAACGCCGTTCAGATACGCAGTCATGCCGACGCGGTTGATCACGCTGAGCCGGTTCTCGCCGGACAGCGCAAAGATCATATCGCCTGCGTAGCGGGTCGTGCCGTAGCGCCGGTTTTCCAGCGTCAGAAACGCCGCCCAGGTCGGCTGATCGCCGCGCGCGACGGTCATGCTGTCGCCGCTGCCGAGAACGCCAAGCTCGCTGTGCGACAGGGTAACAAGCCCGTCCCTGGCCTCCGCGACCAGCGTGCCGCCGGTGAACACGGCGGAAAGGCAGCTGTATTCGCCCTCCACGGCGATCTCGATCCGGCTTACGTTTCCCGTGGACAGTTGGACGCGGATCACATCCTCGCCGCTCTCTGCGGCAGAGGCCGGATGCGCGGCCGGCGCAAGCAGCAAAACGAGCGCCGTAAGCAGGAAAATGAACAGAGATTTTCGCATGGATTCCCCACATTTGATATTTTCCCGCATTGTAGCACAGCGGAGTGAAAACGGCGCAGTTTTCCGAAAGAAGTTTATAATCTGTTAATAGTTTACCCACTTTTGTGGAGAAATTGCGGTAAATATCAGAAAGCATAACCCACTTTTCTGGATTTTGTGGAACGGGCGCGCCTGCGCATCTGTAAGCGCTCTCCCCCACTTCAAATAGAATACGGGCGTCCCGAATGCTCCGTTCGGAACGCCCGCCGCAGCCCGCCTTGAAAGGGGCTCTCAAACGTTAAAGCGGAACAGCGTCACGTCGCCGTCCTGCATGACATACTCCTTGCCTTCGGAGCGGATGAGCCCCTTCTCCCTGCACGCCTGCATGGAGCCGAGCTCCATCAGCGTATCATAGGGAACGATCTCCGCGCGGATGAAGCCGCGCTCAAAGTCCGTGTGGATCTTGCCCGCAGCCTGCGGTGCGCGGTCGCCCTTTTTGATCGTCCAGGCGCGGACCTCCTTCGGTCCCGCGGTCAGGAAGCTGATGAGCCCGAGCAGACGGTAGCATGCGCGCACGAGCTGGTCAAGGCCGGATTCCGGAATGCCCATCTCCTGAAGAAACGCAGCCTTCTCCTCCTTCGGCAGCTCCGCGACCTCCTCCTCGAGCTTGGCGCAGACGGTGATCGCCTCTGCGCCCTCGTTTGCAGCTTCGGCATACAGCGTTTTCACATAGTCGTTCGGCGCTTCGCCCACCTCGTCCTCCGAGATGTTCGCCACATAGATCACGGGCTTTGACGTGAGCAGGAACATCTGACGGATCATTTCCTGCTCATCCTCGTCCGCTTCGAGCGTGCGCACGGGCTTGCCGCTTTCAAGATGCGCATGGATGCGCTCGAGCAGCGCGGCTTCTTTTGCAAGGGATTTGTCGCCCTTCTGCTGTTTCTTCGTGCGCTCGATGCGTTTTTCGACGGTCTCGAGGTCTGCGAAGATCAGCTCCAGATTGATCGTTTCCATATCGCGCGCGGGATCGACGCTGCCGTCCACATGCACGACGTTCTCGTCGTCAAAGCAGCGCACGACATGCACGATCGCGTCCACCTCGCGGATGTGCGACAGGAACTTGTTGCCGAGCCCTTCGCCGCGGCTCGCACCGCGCACAAGGCCCGCAATGTCCACAAACTCGATCGTCGCGGGCGTGTATTTCTCCGGGGCGTACATCTCCGCAAGCCTGTCCAGCCGCTCGTCCGGGACAGCCACGACGCCGACGTTCGGCTCGATCGTACAGAAGGGGTAGTTGGCGGCCTGTGCGCCCGCCTGGGTGATCGCGTTGAAGAGGGTGCTCTTGCCGACGTTCGGCAGTCCGACAACGCCAAGTTTCATGCTCTTATCCTCCCGCTCCTTTTCGTGTTCTTTTGTGCAAGGAGCCATGTTTTTCGTTGTTCAGCGGGACGGTTCCCCGCCGCCCCTGTGCAGGCGATCGCAGAGGTCGCGCACGCAGCAGCTATCGCACCTCGGCTTTTTCGCGTCGCAGACCTGCCGGCCGTGATAGATGAGCCAATGGTGCGCTGCGGACCAGTCCGCCTCCGGGATGTGCGCCATGAGCTGCCGCTCGGTCTTTTCCACATTCGGCGCGTCCGCAAGGCCGATGCGGTTCGCGACGCGGAACACATGCGTATCCACCGCGATCGCCGGAATGCCGAACGCATTTGAGACGACCACGTTCGCGGTCTTGCGTCCGACGCCGGGCAGTTTTGTGAGCGCGTCGCGGTCGTGCGGCACTTCGCCGCCGTATTCCGTCAGGAGGATGCGGCTCATGGCGAGGATGTTCCGTCCCTTCGTATGGAAAAAACCGCAGCTTCGGATATAGGGCTCCAGCTCCGCCTCGGTCATCGCGGCGAACTGCGCAGGTGTGTTCGCAATCCTGTAGAGCACGGCTGTGCATTTGTTGACCTGTCTGTCCGTACACTGCGCGGCGAGCATCGTCGAAACGAGCAGTTCAAAAGGCGAGCTGTACACGAGCGCAGGCCTTGCGTCCGGATACGCCGCGGCAAGGCGGGACAGCGCCTCGCTATAGCGTGCGTCGTCGAGCATCATGCCTTGATCTTCCCGTTGTATTTCTTCACAATGATATGCGCAAGCTCCAGCGCGTCGTTCAATATCGCATCCTCCGCTTTGCCTTCGAGCATAATGCGCATGAGCGGCTCCGTGCCCGACGCGCGGATCAGCACGCGGCCGTCGCCCGCCATTTTCCGCTCGATCTCATCCTTTTTCGCCAGAAGCTCCGCATCCTCCATGGCCGCGGGCTTTGCATCGTTTGCAACGATCACGTTGACGAGCACCTGCGGGAACGTCGGGATCTCGTCCGCGAGCTTCGACAGCGGGAGTTTCGTTTCCGCAACGACGTTCAGCAGCGAGATCGCGCTCATCATGCCGTCGCCCGTGCTGTTGTGGTCGAGCAGGATGATATGCCCGGACTGCTCGCCGCCGATGGCATGGCCGTTTGCGAGCATGTTCTCAAGCACATAGCGGTCGCCCACCTTCGTCTCCGCAAGGCGGATGCCCGCTCGCTGCATTCGTTTTTTCAGGCCGAGGTTCGACATGACCGTGATAACGAGGGTGTCGTTTTTGAGCGTCCCCTTCTTCTGCATGTGCAGCGCAAGAATGCCCATGGCCTGATCGCCGTCCACGATGTTGCCGTGTTCGTCGCAGGAGATGAGGCGGTCCGCGTCGCCGTCGAACGCAAAGCCGATGTCCGCGCCGGTCGCAACGACCTTCTGCTGGAGGCTTTCGGGGTGCGTCGAGCCGCAGTCGTCGTTGATATTCATGCCGTCCGGCTCGCAGGACGTGGCGACGACCTCCGCGCCGAGACGCTCAAAGACCTTTTTACCGATATAGCTCGTTGCGCCGTTTGCGCAGTCGAGTACGACCTTCAGCCCGTCGAAACGGCCCGTGGATTTGCTCACAAGATAGTCACAGTAGTCGCGCGCAGCGCGAGGCGCGGGAATGACCGTACCGACCTCGCGGCCCTCCGGCTTGGGCAGGGGCGCATCCGTGCGGATCATGTCCTCGATGCGGTCCTCGATCGCGTCGGAGAGCTTGAAGCCGCGTCCGTCGAACCATTTGATGCCGTTGTATTCCATCGGATTATGCGATGCGGAGATCATGACCGCCGCGTCCGCCTCATACAGCCGCACAAGGTAGGCGAGGGCGGGCGTGGGCAGCACGCCGACGTTCAGCACGTCGCCGCCGACGGAACAGATGCCCGCAGTGAGTGCCGCTGCGAGCATGGGGCCGGATTTGCGCGTGTCCATGCCGATGAGGATGCGGGGCGAATGCACTTCGTTCGTCAGCACATAGGCTCCCACCGCGCCGATCCGATACGCCAGCATACAATCCAGGTCACGGTTCGCGACGCCGCGAACGCCGTCGGTTCCAAAGAGTCTTGCCATACAGATAAATCCTTTCCGTACCGCGGCGAAATCGCGCGGCACTGCAAAATATCCGGCGTCTGCCGGTCAAAAGGACGGCGCGCCCCCCAATCACAGCGCATTGCCGTCCGATCAAACGAATTTCTGCGGGAAGGGGCCTCAGCTTCGCAGCTGCGCAAGGTAGTCCAGCGCGCTCGTCGCCGCGACAGCGCCGTCCGCGCAGGCGGTGACGACCTGACGGAGCGGGGTGTTGCGGACGTCGCCCGCTGCAAACACACCGGGGACGGAGCAGCGCATCTGCGCGTCGGTCACGATCGCGCCCGCGGCGTCCAGTTCGACCTGACCCCGGACGAGCGCCGTCTCCGGCACGATGCCGACCGCAACGAACACAGCGGACACGGCAAGCATACGGAGGCTGCCCGTTTTCACATGTTTGACGGAAAGCCCTTCGACCGCGGTTTCGCCGCAAAAGGCCTCCGGGACGGAATCATAAACGAACTCGATCTTTTCCTCACGGAACGCGGCCTCCTGCAAGACCTTCGCCGCGCGGAGCGCATCTCTGCGGTGGACGACATAAACCCGGCTTGCAAAGCGGGCGAGGTACAGCGCGTCGGACACGGCGGTGTCGCCGCCGCCCACGACCGCAACGGGACGATCCTTGAAGAACGCGCCGTCGCAGGTCGCGCAGTAGGACACCCCGCTGCCGATCAGCTCCTCCTCGCGGGCAAGGCCGAGCGTTCTCGGCTTTGCGCCCATGGCGAGGATGAGGGCTTTCGTCTCCACGGTCCGACCGTCCGAAAGCTCGATGCGCTTTACGTCGTCCGAAAGCTCCAGCCGCGCCACGCCCGCATATTCGACGGGCAGGCCGAAGCGCGCGGCGTGCTGCTCGAGCTTCATACCGAGCTCATAGCCCTCCACGCCGTCGGCAAAGCCGGGGTAGTTATCGATGCGGTGCGTTTTGACCGCCTGGCCGCCGGTGAACAGCGCTTCGTACAGCGCAGCGTTTGCGCCGCCGCGCGCCGCGTACAGGCCTGCGGAAAGCCCTGCGGGGCCGCCGCCGATGATCGCAATATCCAGCATGGGAGTTCAACGCTCCTTCCAAATCCTATGTAGAGTACCGACAGAAACAGTATACGGTTTTTGCCCTCCGATTGCAAGAACGCCCTGCGCGCGCTTTTCCCTGCGGCCTTCCTTTTCTTTCTAGAAAGAAAAGGAAGCAAAAGAAAGTCGTCTGTGGAAAAGCTTTTCTTCGCCGTGCCTGCTGCTTCCGCCGACACGCTGCACAAAACGGACGGTTCGTATGTGAACCGTCCGTTTTTTCGTTCTGGACAGGACGAGCGGAAAAGCGTCTTTCCCCCGAAGGACACCCTCCCCCGCAATGTCTTTTGTTTCTTTTCTTCAAGAAAAGAAATCGTACCCCTTCCTTTTCTTTTTAGAAGAAAAGAAGCAAAAGAAAATCGACTGCGGGAGAGCTGCTTCTCTGTTCTCCTGCCGTTTTCCATAACGTGCAACACAAAACGGACGGTTCACATACGAACCGTCCGTTTTTCCGTCTCAAGCTGGATGTGCGGAAAAGCATCTTTTCTCCGAAAAACATCCTCCCCCGCTGTGTCTTTTGTTTCTTTTCTTCAAGAAAAGAAATCGTACCCCCTTCAAGAAAAGAAACCGTCCCCCTTCAGCCGCAGTAGACCGCAATGGCGTCGTGCATCAGCGCCGCCGTGCCCGCGCCGTGCGCGTCAAGGTTGGCCCGAAAGCGTTCGTCCGCCGTATACATCGCGCCGAGTCCCCTGAGGATCTCCCTGGAGCACGGGTACATGTGCTCCGTAATGTACGCCTGCCAGCGCTGTACGAGCCGCTGCGCCTCCGCGGACGCCGGATCGCACGGCACGAGCGCGGCAAATGCGTCAAAGATCGCGTTCGCCCCGTCAAGCACGGCTGCGTTCTCCGTGTCGCTGCGCGCCGCGTCCTTTGCCTGCGCCGTCCGGTATTCCTCCGTCCTGCCCCAGCGCTCGCGCACCTCGTCCCGGTATTGTTCCTTCAGCTCCGCATATTGCGAGCACTTCTGTTTCTTCATATCCTTTCCCTCCAATACGCCGTCCAGAAGCGCCAGCGTCGCTGCAAGCTGCCGCTGCTTTTCGAGCAGCAGTAAACGGTGCTTTTCGAGCGTTTCCTTCCGGTCATAGTCGGGCGATGCGAGGATCGCGCGGATCTCCGAAAGCGGCAGCCCCAGCTCCCGAAAGAACAATACCTCCTGCATGCGCGCGATCTCCGCCATCGTATACACGCGATAGTTCGCGCCTGCGCGCCTTGGGCAAACAAGGCCGATCCCGTCGTAGTACTGCAGGGTGCGGACGCTGACGCCCAGCAGCCGCGCCGCCTCTTTGGTGTGGTATTCCACGCTTCTCTCACCTCCCGATGCACAGCGTACTCTATGACGCCGCGTAACGGTCAAGAGGGAATTTCAAGCTCGCCCGTTCTTTTTTTCGCTTTTGCCGCCCGCACCCAAGCGGGGATCGTGTAGATCGCGACATGTACGATCACGGACAGCAGAAGCCCCGCCAGCAGATCCAGGAGCGAGTGCTGCTTGATGAACACCGTGGACGCATTGATGAGCAGCGCGAGCACGACCAGCAGCGCGCGCAGCCACGGCTTTTGCAGCAGCGGCAGTTCGCTGCAGAATACGGCCGAGATCGCAGCCATCGTGCCGAGAACATGCACGCTCGGCAGAACGTTCGTGTTCGTGTCCACGCTGTAGATCGCAGCGATCATGCGGCAGAACACGCAGTCGTCCGGCAAAGCCGCAGGCCGCAGATCCTGTCCGTTCGGGAATACAAGAAAGATAACGGCCGCGACCGTAAAGCCCAGCGCGATGGACTGCATATAGCGGCGGAAGCCGTTCGGGCTCTTGAAGAGCAGATACAGCCCCGTACAGACGAGCAGTGCATACCAGAGATAATACGGCACGACAAACGGCGCAAGAAACGGGATCTTGTCGTCGATCGGCAGGTAGGAAACCCAGTAATTCTCCGTGACAACGCGCTCACAGAAGAAGAACAGGGCAAGATATACCGGCAGATACAGCGCCCAGAGCGCGTGCTTCCATTGTTTCAGGTCTTTCAGCGTAAGTTTCATGTCAGCCTTTCCTTGGTCAGAAGCCGAAGCGCATCGCGGACGTTCTCGATCACGATGTGCTCGCAGCCCTTTTCGCGTTCACCGTCCAGCGACCAGTCCATCGCGCTGGATGCAAACACCTCCGCGCGCGACGTTCGGATAAAGTCGATCATGCCGCAGCGGTACTGCTTGCTCGTCACGGCAGTGAGGATCTCGTTGAGCTCCGCCGCAGTCTTTGGCATGTGTACGAGCATGATCTCGAACATTCCGTCGTTCATGTCAACGGTCTCCTGCGGGAGCGTCAAAATGCCGCCGAGCGACGTCGAGTTGCTCACCGCGCCGAAGAGGTAATCGTCCTCAAAGACCTCGCCGTTTGCAACGAGCTTCACATGCTCCGGCCGGATGGTCGGCAGATCCTTCATGCCCTCGAGGATATACGCAAGATGTCCGAGCGCGTTTTTCACGTTCTGCGGCGTTTCGTAGGACGCGCGGGTAAACGCGCCGAACGAGGCGACATAGGCAAAATACCGTTCGCGGAACCTGCCCGCATCGAGCGTGACCGGCTCGCCCTCAACGATATTGCGCGCAGCCTCGAGAATATCCGACGGCAGATGCAGGCTGTTGGCAAAATCGTTCGTGCTGCCCGCCGGGATATAGCCCACCGGCACGCGGAGCCCCGCGCGCAGCAGGCCCGTGATGGTCTCGTTGAACGTGCCGTCGCCGCCGATGCAGACGATCTTGCCCGCACGGTCCCCGTACTGTTCTACAAAGCGCGTCGCGTCCCCGCGCTGCTCGGTCACAAATGTCAGGCACGCATGGCCGTAGTTTGTGAACATCGCAATGATCTCCGGCAGAAGCCGCCGCGCATAGCGCGTGCCCGCCGCGGGGTTCAAGATGAGCAAAAGGGTGGAGTTTTCCTCCATACTGCCTCGCTTCCTTTCCAAAATAGCGTTCGGGCGCCGACCCGTTCCGGACACGACGCCTCACAATGTTCAGTTTTCCCACCTGAGCGGGCGGCCGCCGATCAAATGCAGATGCAGGTGCGGCACGGTCTGCCCCGCGTCGCCGCCGATGTTGGTGATCAGTCGGTAGCCCGTGTCCGCCAGGCCGAGCTCTTTCGCCAGCTGCCGCGCCACCTCGAACAGATGCCCGAGCAGCGCGTCGTCCTCCCGCGTGAGCGCATTCGCGCCTGCGATGTGCCGCTTCGGAATGATCAGCACATGCACGGGCGCCTGCGGCGCAATATCGTAAAATGCGAGCACCTGCTCGTCCTCATAGACCTTCTTCGACGGGATCTCTCCCGCCGCGATCCTGCAAAACAAACAATCCATCATTCGTTTGTACACTCCTCTCCGATCGCTGTGGTATCTTCGCGCCCGACGATGCGGACGCGCCGGATCTCTCCTTCGTTCCCGGCTGCGCGCACGCGGACATAGTTGCCCGTGTAGCCCGTGCCGTCGTCCTCGAGCAGAATCTCCTGCTCCGTGCCGATCTGCCGCTCGACGAACGCGGTCTCGAGCCGGTGTCCGAGCGCGATGAGCTCCGCCGCGCGCGCCTCTTTCGTCTGCTTCTCGAGGTGGCCTTCCATGGCGTCCGCGCGCGTACCGGGGCGGCGGCTGTACGGGAACACATGGATCCGCGCAAAGCCGATCTCCTCGACAAAGGCCATCGTTTCCCGGTGCTCCCGCTCCGTTTCCCCGACAAAGCCCGCGATCACGTCCGTTGTGACCGCGCAGTCCGGCATGGTCTGCCGCAGCAGGCGCACGGCCTCGCGGTATTCGGCGGTCGTGTATTTCCGATTCATGCGGCGCAGCACCGTGTCCGAGCCGCTCTGCAGGGACAGATGGAACTGGCGGCAGAGCTTCGGCAGCGCGGCGGCTTCTTCGGCAAATCGCGCGTCGCAGAATTTCGGCTCGAGCGAGCCGAGCCGGATGCGGCGCAGTCCGTCGATCCCGTTCGCAAGGCGCAGCACGTCGACGAGGTCGGGTCTGTGGCCCTCCGCGTCCGGCGCAAGCTCGCGCCCGTAGCTTGCAAGGTGGATGCCCGTGAGCACGACCTCGGAAAACCCGCGCGCCGCAAGACTGCGCAGCTCCCGCTCGATGCTCTCCATGGAACGGGAACGGATCGGTCCGCGCGCATACGGGATGATGCAGTAGGAGCAGAAGTTGTTGCAGCCGTCCTGAATCTTGAGCGTTGCGCGCGTGCGCGTGTCCGCAATGGCGCTCAGCTCCTCAAAGCGTTCGATCCCGCGCGCGTTCGGAACATCCGGCGCAGAGCAGCCCCGCTCGGAAAGCGCCTGTGCAACGCGGGCGACGATCTCGCGTCTGCCGTCCGTACCGAGCACGAGCCCGACGCCGGGAAGCGACGCGACCTTTTCCGCCTCGGTCTGGGCGTAGCACCCGGTCGCAACGACGAGCGCTTCGGGCGCGCGGCGATGCGCCTGCGAAAGGAGCTGGCGCGACTTTTTATCGCTGACCTGCGTGACCGTGCAGGTATTGACCACATAGACCTCCGCGGGCGATGCGAACGGCACGACGTCCCAGCCCGCCTGCTGGAACAGCTCCCGCATGGCCTCCGTTTCGTAATGGTTGACCTTACAGCCAAGGGTTGTGAACGCGATCCTCATTCCAATTCGTACAGCACCTGCGCAAGCATGGCCATGCCCGCGGTCTCGGTGCGCAGAATGCGCCGCCCGAGCGACACCGGCACTGCGCCCGCCCGCAGCAGAAATGCGATCTCTCCTTCCTCGAATCCGCCCTCCGGCCCGACGATCAGCGCGATACGCTTTCCGACGCCCTGCCGGAGCGCCTGCTTGAGCGTCGTGCCGCGCTCATCCTCATAGGCGACGAGCGCCGTATCGAACGCGCGAACGTCGATCTGCTCGAGCGTCTGCACGCCATACACCTCCGGGATCACGCCGCGGCGCGACTGCTTTGCCGCTTCGAGCGCGACGCGCTGGTAGCGCTGACGTTTTTTCTCATAATCCCGCGTCGGCAGAGCGACGCAGCGGCTGCACAGGGTCGGCACGATCGCCACGGCGCCGAGCTCGACGCACTTTTGCACGATGGTCTCCATCTTGCCGGCCTTCGGCAGTCCCTGAAACAGCGTCACCGCATGAACGGGCTCGCTCTCCGAGCGCCGCGCGTCGGACAGGCTGCACACGACCTCCGATTCCGATGCGCGCAGGATGACCGCGTCATACTCCGTGCCGTGTCCGTCGCACACCGCGATCCGATCACCCGCGGCCAAGCGCAGCACGCGCGTGATGTGCCGGACGTCCTCGCCTGTGATGCGGGCTTCGCCGCCCGCGATGTCCTCCGTAAAAAACCGGTTCATGCGCGTGACAGGATGGCGTTCCAGCCCTCGGCGTTCTTCATGTCCTCGACGGTGAAGCCCGCGGCCCTGAGCGCGGCCAGCACTTCGTCCCTGCGCTCGTCGATGACGCCGGACACGATGAAGGGCGCGCCGGGCTTGCAATAGCCCTTGGCGAGCGGCGCAAGGCGGATGATGACGTCCGCGACGATGTTCGCCACGACAACGTCGTACTGTCCGGCGATCAGCCGCTGCAAGCGGGCGTCGGTCAGCACGTCGCCGATCTTGATGTGATAATGCGCGTTGCCGAGGCCGTTCATGTCCGCGTTCTCGCGGGCGATGCGCTCCGCGATGGGGTCGATGTCCACGGCGACCGCGTCCTCCGCGCCGAGCAGCAGCGACGCGATGGACAGAATGCCGCTGCCGCAGCCGAGGTCGAGCACCTCCTGTCCGGTCTGCACGACCTGCTCGAGATATTCGAGGCACATGCGCGTCGTGTGGTGCGCGCCCGTCCCGAAGGCCATGCCCGGGTCGAGCCGCAGGACGATCCGCCGGTTTCCCTCCGGCTCGTTCTCCCATGACGGCAGCACGAGCAGCCGTTCCCCGATGGCGAGCGGCTTATAATACTGCTTCCAGTTATTGGCCCAGTCCTCCTCGTCGCGCACGCAGACCGTCATGGCGAGCGTACCGAGGTCAAAGCCGAGGTCCAGCGTTTTGAGACGCGCGATCGCTGCCTTTGCTTCTTCGAGCACAGGCGCGTTTTCGGGCAGTACGGCAAGATACGCCTTGACGCAGGGCGCATCCGTTCCGATCTTGTCCATGTCGGCAAAGTCCCAGTACAGGGCGCTCTCATTCAAAAACGCCGCCGCTTTTTCCCGGCTTTCCTCGATGGAGAAACCGGAAAGCCCTGCGCTTGTCAGCGCGCCGCAGACGGGCTCCGCGCCCGCGTCGGTCGTATAGACCGTGATCTCATACCATTTCATACCCGTATTATACTGGAAATACCGGCACGGAACAAGGGGTGTCTGCGCCGCCGCCGGGGGGACGATTCCTTTTCTTCTTAAAAGGGGGACGATTTCTTTTCTTCTAAATGGGTACGTTTTCTTTCTTGAAGGGGGTACGTTTTCTTTTCTTGAAGAAAAGAAACAAAAGACACTGCGGGGGAGGATGTTTTTTTGAGAATAGACGTTTTCCCGCACGTCCTGCTTAGGACATAAAAACGGACGGTTCGCATTTGAACCGTCCGTTTTGTGCGGCACGTTGGCGAAAGCAACAGGAGCGGCGAAAGAAAGCTTTCCCGCACTCGACTTTCTTTTGCCTTCTTTTCTTTCTAGAAAGAAAAGAAGGAGAACGTTTTTTCTTCTAAAAAGAAAAGAAGAGAAAAACAATCGTTTAATAGTAAAACGCGAGCCGGGTCGCGGGCAGGATTCGGAAGCGAAGCAGGCCGTCGATCGACTGAAACGCAACGCACCCGACGCGCTCGTCGCGGCTGTCGTAAGCATCGATGCGGTTGTCCGACAGTACGAATACCGCGCCCTCCGGCACGGCGAGCGGCTCCATCTCCGCGCACTGATCCGTGTGGATCGCATACTGCGACTCGTCGAGCGGGCGCCCGTTCACATAAACCCTGCCGGATACAATGTCCACCACCTCGCCGGGCAGCCCCACGATCCGCTTGAGCAGCAGCGTCCCCGACGCAGGATCATAAAACGAGACCACATCCCCGCGGCCGGGCGTTTTCCAGTATTTCGCGAGCCGGTCGGTCAGTACGACATCTCCGTTTGCGAGCGCGGGCTGCATGCTGTCGCCCGCAATGCGGACGGGCACGAGCCACAGCTCAAAGAGCACATACAGGACCAAAGCCACAGCAATGAGCGACAGGATCCAGCCCATCGCGGCCTGCGCGCGGTGCGCGCCCCGGTTGCGGACCGTGCGGCGCTCTTCGGCTTTCATTTGTATTTCACCTCGGATAAGAGTCTTGCCCGGTCGAGCGGCCATAGTACGCCGAGCACGCGGCCGACGACCTTTTCCGGCGGGATCGCCCCCACGGACGCATTGCGGCTGTCCTTTGAGTTGTTCCGATTGTCGCCGATCACGAACACCATGCCCTCCGGCACGGTGTACGCCGGGTAATCCCCCGCGATCGTGTCGTTCCAGTAGTCCCGCTCATCCAGCGGCGCGCCGTTGATGTATACGACGCCGCCTTCGATCTGTACCGTCTCGCCGGGCAGCCCGATGACCCGCTTGACGCAGCTTTCGGTATAGCCCGGATAATAGCAGATGATGATCTCGCCCCGCGCCGGCGTGCGAAACCAGTAGCTCGCCTTTTCCACAAGCATGTGCTCGCCGTCCACAAGCGTCGGCGCCATGGACACGCCGTCCACGCGCACGGGCTCCACAAGATAATTGCGCACGCCGAACGCCAGCACCACGACGAGAAATAAATACAGCAAAAAATCAAGGTTTCGCCAGAACCGCGTCCCCTTCATTTTTTCGGTCTGCTCTTCCGATATGCCGCGCAGGATGCGAAGCTCCCGCTCGGTGAATCCCCGTCTTCTTCCCATCAATCCTTCTGCCCATCCTCCGCGGGCAGCAGCCGTTTCGCCATCTTTACAAAATCCGCGCGATCCATCATCACGATGCGGCCGCATTGCCTGCATTTGATCTTCACATCCGCGCCGACGCGGATGATCGTCCACGCGTTCGCCCCGCAGGCGTGCGGCTTCTTCATCACAACGCCGTCGCCCAGCCGAAACTCCGTGATCACGCGTTCGGTCCCTCCGTTTGCTCCGGCGTCTCGCCGTAGGCCTCCGTCTGCTGCGGCTCGTCCTGCGCGGGCGCCGGCTGCCGCACGGGCTGTGCGGGACGTCTGCGTCTGCGATACACCGGCGCGGCAGGCGGGATGTAGCTCAAAATGACCTCAAGCAGCTTGCCCGGCGTGTCCTCCTGCACGATATGTCCGGCGTTCCGGATGAGGAAGTATCTGCCGTTTTGCAGAATGCCCTGGAAGAATACGCTGTTGTTCGCGGAGTGCCAGCGATCCTCCTTGCCCCAGAGCAGCAGCACCTCGTGATCCACCTCGCGCAGGCCGTCCGTAACATAGCGCATGTCAAAGTTCTGCACCGCATACATGAGCGCCTCGCGGGTGAGGCCGTCCGAAATGGGCTGGTAATACTGCCGCACGGCGCGATCGTCCATGCAGGTCTGATCGTACACGCACTCGTGCAGAAGCTTCTTCACATTGGACGCGGAATAGAGATTTCTTGCAAACACGGCCTTGACCGGGCTTTGCAGATCCTTGATGAGGCCGGGCATCTGCCGTGTGATCCCGCCGGGCGCGATGGCGATGCAGTTTGCAACGCACTCCGGGTACAGCGTGAGCAGGCGCAGCATATACATGGCGCCGGTCGAGAAGCCGATCATATGCGCGGAACGAATGTCCTTCGCTTCAAGGAACGCATGGAGAAGATCCGCCATCTCATCCATGGAGTAACAGAAGCTCTCCGGCCTTGCGGAATAGCCGTGGCCCGGCAGGTCGAGCGCGATGACGCGGTAGCTCTCCGAAAGCTCCGCAAACACGCGCCGCCATGTATACAGCGACTGGCCGATGCCGTGAATGAGCAGCAGCGGCTCGCCCACGCCCGCTTCCAAGTAATGAATGCGGATCTCTTCTTCCCCGCCTGCCCGGTGCAGCGGCGCCATGACTGTTACATAATCTCCGATCTGCTCGGAATTGATAAACAGACGGCCTACCATTGATTCTTCCATGCGTCTGGCCCCCGATCCTAATCTTTCATAATATTTTACAACGCGCCCGCCGCTTTTGCAATTCACCTGCGCGTTTGTTACAGAATGTTAACGGCGTTTTTCGCTTTTCTGTTGTAAAATGATACGGGAGAATGTCGGAGCGCCGCATCGCTTGATAAAGCGCGCCGGATTTGTTATGATAGACAGATGGAATGGGGGAGGTATGCGCACATGGATCACTTGACTGAGGTATGGACGAAAACGCGCGAAAACATACGGCCGCAAATGACCGGTCTGAGCTTCCATGCCTGGATCGACGTGATCGTGCCGCTCGTGATCAAGAACGGCATTCTTGTGCTGGAGATCCCGACGCGCGACATTCTCAAAACGCTGAGCGACTTCTATTTCGACTATCTCGTGGACGCGGCGAAAAAGGCGGATCCCGCAGTCGAGAACGTTTTGCTCGTGCTGCCGGAGGATCACGACAAATATGTCACGCCCGAGGACAGCGAGCCGATCGACGTCTATGCGCTGAACCCGAAATACACGTTCGACAGCTTTGTTGTCGGCTCGTCGAACCATTTCCCGCACGCCGCGGCGCAGGCTGTCGCGCAGAACCCCGGCACCGCCTATAACCCGCTGTTCATCTACGGCGGCGTGGGGCTCGGCAAAACGCACCTCATGCACGCGATCGGGCATTATGTCAAGGAGCACGACCCGTCCGCGACGGTGATGTACGTCACGAGCGAAACGTTTACCAACGAGCTGATCAACGCGATCCAGCAGGACAAGCGGCTCGAGTTCCGCAAGCGTTTCCGAAATGTGGACGTGCTTATGATCGACGACGTGCAGTTCATCAGTAAGAGCCAGGCGACACAGGAGGAGTTTTTCAACACCTTCAACACGCTGCACAACGCGAACAAGCAGATCGTCATCAGCTCGGACCGCCCGCCCAAGGAGATCGCAAAGCTCGAGGAACGTCTCTGCTCGCGCTTTGAGTGGGGCCTGATCGCAGACATCCAGCCGCCGGATCTCGAAACGCGGATCGCGATCCTCCGGAACCGTGCGCGACTTGACAATCTCACGGTGGACGACGACATTATCCAGTTCATTGCGGAGCACGTTCACTCAAACATCCGTGAGCTGGAGGGATGCCTCACCCGTGTCGTGGCCTACTCGCGGCTGCGCGGCCAACCGCTCACGATCACGATCACAAAGGAAGCGCTGAAGGATATTCTGCCCGAGGTGAAGCAGCGGGAGATCACGCCGCAGGTCATCAAGGAGGCGGTGGCGGAGTTTTACTCCATTTCCGTGGACAGCATGAACTCCCAGCGCCGCGACCGGCAGATCGTGATGCCGCGGCAGATCGCGATGTATCTCTGTCACAGCATGCTGAGTCTGCCGTATAAGCGCATCAGCGTTCTGTTCGACCGCAACGACCATACGACGTCCATCAACGCCTGCAAGAAGATCGGGGACATGATCCGCGACGACCCGACCTTTGCGTCCGTGATCGAGGACATCAAAAAGAGAATGAAATAGGGGGCGGGGTTCTTCTTTTCCTCATCCTTTCTTTCTAAAAAGAAAGGAAGCAAAAGAGAGTCAAAGCGGGGATTCCGTATCGGTTCGTTGAAGAAAGCGGCCCTCCACGCGCTTTTTTGATTGATTTTTGCAACCGATTCCCCCTATGTTTCGTTTTCTATTAGGAGCAGTTCGTCTCCGTGCTTTCCCCTTTCGGTATGCTCCGCGCCGATCTGCGCAGAACATGCCGGGCAGCGTCAAATTCCCGTATTTTATGGAAATACTGGCGGGAATACCCTTTGACTTTCTTTTGCCTGCGTTTCTTTCCGGAAAGAAAAAAGGTGGACAACTCCTGTGGATACCCTGTGGATGATTTGTGGAAAGCGTGTATGTTTGTGACAGCGTGGAAAACCGCCGCGCCTGTCCACACGAAACGCACAGCGTTTCCCACAGCAAAAACGCCCGTTTCAAAACGCTTTCGCCCACTTGTCCACGTTATCCATGCCCCTACGGCTACTGCTGCTCTATCAATAGATAGAATCTATAGAGATACGCCCCGCGCGCATGTGGAAAAAGCATCCGACAGGCAAACGCACCGAGCGCGGTGAGCAAGGCGCGCGATCCCATTTTACGCCGTATAGTTTTTACAGGAAAGGGTGAAGTCCATGAAGTTTCGCGTTGATTCCAAAGAGATGACGGCGGCGCTGCTGTCCGTCATCAAAGCCATGCCGCTTCGCACCACCATGCCGAGCCTCGAGGGGATCTTTCTCGACGCCAGGGCGGACGGCCTGCATCTCAAGTGCTCCGATCTCATGCTGCAAAAGGAGTGCATCGTCGCAGCCGTCGTTGAGGAAGAGGGCCAGGCTATCATGCCGGGCAAGCTCCTCACCGAGATCGTGCGCAAGCTGCCCGAGAGCGAGGCCGAGTTCCGCATCGAGGGCAAGCAGGTCGATATCGCCTGCGGCAGGGTCAAAACGAGCATCCAAAGCCTTGAGTTTGAGGAGTTTCCGGAAATGCGCTTTCTCGGCGATTCCTTCACCATCACGCTCGACCGCGAGGAATGCCGCAATCTGATCCTGAAAACCGTCTTTGCGACCGCACAGGACGACAGTAAACCCATCCTGACCGGCGCGTTCATCGAGTTGTCCGATACGCTGACCGCTGTCGCGACCGACGCTTACCAGTTCGCGCTGCGGCGTCTCCCGCTCAAAACGCCCGTCAAGCCGTGCAGTATGATCGTGCCGGGCAAATCGCTGCTCGAGATCGCGCGCATGATGGACGAGACCGAGGAGGACGTCGCGCTGACCTTTACCCGCACGCACGTCAAGGTCGATCTCGGACATACCTGCCTGACCGCGCGCCTGCTCGACGGCAATTACATCCAGTATGGGAGCCTGCTGCCCAAAGAGTACGCAACGCGCGCGCTCGTGAACCGCGAAGAGCTCATCCGCAGTATCGACCGCGCACAGCTCATGGCGCGCGAGGGCGGCAACAATATCATCATGCGATTCCACGAGGGCAAGCTCACGATCAACGCCAACAGCTATGTCGGCAAGATCGACGAGGAGATCGACGTGCAGATCATCGGCGAGGACATGGAGATCGCGTTCAACCCGAAATACTGCCTGAACGTGCTCAAGAGCATTGACGATGAAACGGTCTATATGGACATGCTGACCGGCATCAGCCCCTGTGTCGTTCGCCCTGTGCAGGGCGATGCGTACCTGTATCTCATCGTACCCGTGCGCATTTACTCCCAGTTTTAAAGAAAAAAAAGGAGATATTTTTATGAAAAAACGCATTCTGTTCGCATTGGCCGCCTGCCTGCTGCTCGTGTTCGCCGCGGCCTGCACAAAACCGCAGCAGCCCGCAGAACCCACCGAGGATCCCGCAGCAGCGGAGCTTACGCCCGAACCCACGCAGGAGCCGGTCGTGCTCGGCGTGACCGAATCGCCCGCGCCGGAAGCAGAGCCGGTCACGTTCTCCGATCTTGTCATCAGCGATGCGGACGTGGATGGCGTAATGAATGAGGACGTCAACGGCTGGGACGGGTTCTCCGTATTGACCGTGGAGTATGAAGGTCAGTCGATCTTTTATGTCATTCCGGAAAACAATTCCGTTGATGAGACGAAGGCCATCGGTTCCGTTGTGATGAATTATGACACGAACAGGGTCACATCGCTCAACTGCCAGGTCGATCTGACGAAGCTCGACATGCACAAAGCGCAGATCGAGCAGCTTTATACCTATTTCCGCGACCAGTTCCCCTTCGAGGTCGTGTCCGGCCTGACGGAGGAAGCGTGGTCCGCGCTGCAAACGCAGCTGGATATGAGCTTTGATTCCGCTGTCGCAGCGTCTGCGACCGGCACCGAGACCCGGCAGCTCGCGGGACAGTTCGTGTTCCACGTTGCGAAGGATCTGATCAGCCTTGATTTCTTTGTCGCGTAACTGAAGGGGTACGATTTCTTTTCTTCTGAAAGGGGAACGATTTCTTTTCTTGAAGAAAAGAAACAAAAGACACTGCGGGACAGAGGATTTATCTGAGAAAAGACGTTTTCCCGCACGTCCTGTTTGGAACGGAAAAACGGACGGTTCACATACGAACCGTCCGTTTTGTGTTGCAGGTTGGCGAAAGCGATAGGAGCGGCGAAAAGAAGCTCAGCCGCAGTCGATTTTCTTTTGCATGGTCGGTTTGCACGGGAAAGCTGGCGCGCAGGCGCGGCGGACACGGGCAGAGACAAGGCGGAGGAGGGAGGCATACCCGCTGCGGTATTCCGACCGACGACAACGCAGGATGTGCCTGCGTCCGTCCGTCTGAGGGGTTGCGCTTCCCGCGCAAGCTGACCGTTTTTTTCTTCTAAAAAGAAAAGAAGGGGGACGTTTTCTTTTCTTGAAGAAAAGAAACAAAAGACATTGCGGGACAGAGGATTTATCTGAGAAAAGACGCTTTCCCGCACGTCTTGCTTGAAACGAAAAAACGGACGGTTCGCATTTGAACCGTCCGTTTTGTGTTGCAGGTTGGCGAAAGCGACAGGAGCGGCGAAAAGAAGCTCAGCCGCAATTGATTTTCTTTTGCGTGGTCGGTTTGCACGGGAAAGCTGGCGCGCAGGCGCGGCGGACACGGGCAGAGACAAGGCGGAGGAGGGAGGCATACCCGCTGTGGTATTCCGACCGACGACAACGCAGGATGTGCCTGCGTCCGTCCGTCTGAGGGCTTGCACTTCCCGCGCAAGCTGACCGTTTTTTCTTCTAAAAAGAAAAGAAGACGGTTCGCATTTGAACCGTCCGTTTTTTCTTTATAAAAAGAAATCGTTCCTCCAATTGTTTCCAAATTGTAAAAACGCCCGCATATGCTTGACTCCGTTTTGATTTTGGATTATAACTATAATCACAAGATTACAACAATGCGCATGGTTGTATAGGAGGTATGGATGAAAACGAATCTGAACCCCAACGAATGGATCGTCATGAACGCGCTCTGGGAGCATTCGCCCCGCACGCTGTCCGAGACGATCGAGGCCATCGGCGATAAGGCCGACTGGAACTACAAGACCTATCAATCCTACATGGTGCTTCTTGAAAAGAAGGGCTATGTGACCTCCGAAAAGCGCGGACGGGACAAATTCTACGCGCCCGCCGTGACACGCGAGGCCTGCGTGGAGGAGGAAAGCCGCAGCCTGCTCAAAAAGCTCGAATCCGATTCGGTCAAGCTGCTCGTGGCCAGCATGGTGCGCGAGGGCGATCTCTCCGCCGCGGACCGCATGGAGCTGCTGGGACTGCTGGAAACCCTGATCGAAAAGGAGGACGGCGCAAAATGAACGCAATCCTGACGCGGCTTGCCGAGACCTCTCTGTATGCGTCGGTACTGTTCGGCCTGATCCTGCTGCTGCGCTTTGCGCTGAAGCGGCGCATCTCCCCGCGCGTCCAGTATGCGCTCTGGCTGCTGCTCGTGCTGCGCCTGCTCGTGCCGGTCACGGCGGAAAGCCCCGTGCATCTGCCCGCGCTCTTTCCGAAGGCAGCTTTGACCGCCTCTGCGGAGCAAGACGCTGAAACGGGAGTAGCGCGGCAGCCCGTGTTCGACATGTCCGCGCTGCCGTACAGAGTGGGCGTTCCGACAGGCGGCGCGCACGGCGGCACGGCGCAGAACGCTTGGGATGGCGTTTCGCCGCAGGATAGGGCTTCGCCCGTCGATGTGACGGCGCTCGTGTTTGCGGCATATCTGCTCGGCGCGACCGGGCTTGCGCTTTGGCTGTTCGGCTCGCGCAGACGCTTCCTTCGGCATGTGGCGCTGAACGCCGTCCGGCCCTCGACGGCCTTGCAGCGGCAATTCCGCGCCTGCTGCGCAGCGGTCGGGGCGCGGGGGCGCGTCCGGCTTGCGGTAACGGATATGCGCATCTCGCCGCTGCTGCTCAGAAGCCGCGGCACGGCGCTCGTAGTGCTGCCGCGCAGCCTTGCAGGCGACGCCGAGGCCGCCCGCTACGCCATGCTGCATGAGCTGACGCACAGCCGGCGCGGCGACGACCGGATGCTCCTGCTGCTTGCGGCTCTGCGCTGCGTCTATTGGTTCCACCCGCTCGTTCACATCGCCTTTTCGGAAATGCAGGCCGATATGGAGACCGCCTGCGACGCGGGCGTGCTCCGGATGCTCCGGCCGGAGGAGAAGCGCACCTACCTTGTGACCCTGCTCACGCTGTTCACCTACAAGCGCCAGCCCGCGCCCGCCATGGCGAGCGCCCATACAAAGCGGCTGGCAGCGAAACGCATGAAAGGAGCCTTTATGAAACAGAAAACGAACGTTCCCGTTCTCATTTTGACCCTGATCCTCTGCCTTGCGATGGTCGCCGGATGCTTTACCACCGCGTGCAGCCCGAGATCCGTCGCAGCGGACAGCGGCGCAAAGGCGGTCGAGATACAGAGCTTCCCACCCGAATCCGGCGCGGGCGCGCTGCTGCAAAAGGCGGATGCGGACAGCATCGTTGTACAGTCCGCGGACGGTCGGCAGTATACCTTCCGCGCCGTCGATCGCGGCGTTGCGGAGTACAGCCAGCGGCAGCCGGACGGCACGGAGGCCTCCGCGATCACGGCCGCCGCAAACGCGGCCCGCGATGCGGTCTCCTTCTTCGGCGACGCCGTGCCGGAGGGCGAGATCAACGTACTGTACACGTCCTACGCATTGGGCGCCGCGTTCTACAGCCTGGACTTCGGCAGCGCGGATGCGGCGGGCGGCAAGCCCCTTTTCAGTGCCAGAGCGGACGCTGCGACGGGCGAGGTGCAAAGCGTTTCGAGGCGTCTCGACGCAGTGCTCGACAATCAGAAGCAGAATGATCTGATAAGCGGCTTCCGCTGGGAGGACTACAAGCTCGAGGAGGACGTCGTCCCCGCCGTTTACGCAAAGGCGAAGGAGTGCATCGAGGCCCTGTATCCGGACAGCATCGTCGTCGATCGGAACCCGGACGCATTCGATATGGAGCGTTCCTATGTGGACGGCATCCAGGTCTATTTTGTCGGCGAGCAGACGGAGCTGTACTGCGACGTATACCTGCGCACGGCCAAGGGGCCCTGCTACTATGTGCAGGTGTGCTACCCCTCGCTCATGATCGCCGCCGTTGAACGCTACGGCATCGGCTGGGAGGGCTGCAAGCGGCGCATCTTCGATGAAGCGACGCTCGAAGCGGAATCCGTCGAGCACGTTGAAACCGAGGCGACGGAGGAAGAGCTCGCGCTGCTGGTGCAGGCCGCAAAGGCGTATGTCGGCAAGGAGTACCCCATTCAGGAATCGGAGTTCGGCGGCGGGCAGCTCAACTATTCGCTGCATTTCCTGTTCCATTGCGTGTTTCAGCCGGTGTTCGGCGACGTCGGCTACGGCTCCGTGCCCGTTCTCGGTTTTTCGGCGGACAAAACGCCAACGGACGCGGTTCCCGGTCATGAGCTTGTGTTCACCGGCGCAAGCGGCGCGAGCGACGACCTGCTTTCCACGCTCTATGTCGGCGACGGCAAGTGCGTCTATGCGGATCTGAGCACGAAGAAGATCGTCGAGGCGAGCGTTGAGGACCTCATGCGCCTCTATCCGAACGGCTGCCGCGTGAACGTTCCGACGATCGACCGCGGCACAAAGGACTCGCAGACGGCGATGCCCGCGCCGGAGCCCGAACCCATTCCGGCGGGCTGAGGGCGACGCTTCCCCTCCTTCCTTTTCTTCTAAAAGGGTACGATTTCTTTTCTTGAAAGGGTACGTTTTCTTTTCTTGAAGAAAAGAAACAAAAGACACTGCGGGATAGACGATCAATCTGAGAAAAGACGCTTTTCCGCACGTCTTGCTTGAAACGAAAAAACGGACTGTTCACATACGAACCGTCCGTTTTGTGTAACAGGATCGCATAAACCGCTTTGAAAAGCGCAAAAGCATGATCGGCAGATGATTTTCTTTTGCTTCTTTTCTTCTAAAAAGAAAAGAAGACGGTTCACATACGAACCGTCCGTTTTGTGTAACAGGATCGCATAAACCGCTTTGAAAAGCGCAAAAGCATGATCGGCAGATGACTTTCTTTTGCTTTCTTTTCTTTCTAGAAAGAAAAGAAAGGGATTTGCTCCGGAAAGAAAAGCAAGACCCATTCCGACTTGCTTTTTCGTATGGAAGAGGGCTATACTAATAGCGTTGATTCTGAGTTAAAGGAGAGAGAGATTGACAATGTTTCGTATCGTAACAAAGCGTCAGCTGCACGACACCGTGACGCTGATGGAGATCGAAGCGCCCGCAGTCGCGAAAAAGGCGCTGCCCGGACAGTTCATCATCCTGCGCATCGACGAGGAGGGCGAACGGATCCCGCTGACCGTCGCAGGCACAGACAAGGAGCGCGGAACGGTCACGATCATTTTCCAGAAGGTCGGCTACACCACAAAGAAGCTCGACCTGCTGAACGAGGGCGACGCGCTGCTCGATTTCGTCGGGCCGCTCGGCCGCGCATCGGAGCTTGAGGGCATGAAGCGCGTGGCTGTCATCGGCGGCGGTCTCGGCGTTGCGATCGCATACCCGCAGGCCAAGGCGCTGCATGAAATGGGCGCGGAGGTCGATGTCATCGTCGGATTCCGCAGCACGGATCTCATGATCCTCATGGACGAGCTGAAGGCCGCCTCCACGAACCTGTATGTCATGACCGACGACGGCTCGAACGGACACCAGGGCTTTGTCACGACCGCGCTCGAGGAGCAGCTCAAGGCGGGCGTAAAATACGATCATGTCATCGCCATCGGCCCGCTCGTGATGATGCGCGCCGTGTGCAAGCTCACAAAGGAATACAACATCCCGACGATCGTGTCCATGAACCCGATCATGATCGACGGCACGGGCATGTGCGGCTGCTGCCGCGTGACGGTGGACGGAAAAATGAAGTTTGCCTGCGTGGACGGCCCGGACTTTGACGGCCAGCTCATCGACTGGGACGAGGCGATCTCGCGCAGCCGCATGTATAAGAAGGAAGAGCAGCAGAGCATGGAAAAGCACGCCTGCAATCTCAAGAACATCGAACTGCAACAGCAGAGGGGAGGCGCAAACTGATGCCCAACATGAACCCGAAAAAGCTGCCCGCGCGCGAGCAGGCGCCCGATGTGCGCAACAAGAATTTTCTTGAGGTCTCGCAGGGCTACGATGAGGCCATGGCCATGGAAGAAGCGGGCCGCTGCCTGAACTGCAAGCACAAGCCCTGCGTTTCCGGCTGCCCGGTGAACGTGCGCATTCCGGAATTTATCAAGCTCGTTTCCGAGGGTAAGTTCCTCGAAGCTTACGACGTCGTCACCTCCACGAACGCGCTGCCCGCCATCTGCGGCAGAGTCTGCCCGCAGGAGACGCAGTGCGAATCAAAGTGCGTGCGCGGCATCAAGGGCGAGCCGGTCGGCATCGGCCGTCTCGAGCGCTTTGTTGCGGATTACGCCATGGCGCATCCCGAGGAGCTGAAGGCAGTACAGGCGGCGAAGGCCAACGGCAAGCGCGTCGCCGTCGTGGGCTCCGGCCCCGCGGGTCTGACCTGCGCGGGCGATCTCAAAAAGCTCGGCTACGATGTGACCGTGTTTGAAGCGCTGCACACGCCGGGCGGCGTGCTCGTATACGGCATTCCGGAGTTCCGTCTGCCGAAGAAGCTCGTGCGCCGCGAGATCCGAAAGCTCGAGGATATGGGCGTAACAATCAAGACGGACATGGTGATCGGCCGCTGCATCTCTCTCGACGAGCTGTTCGAGGAGGAGGGCTTTGACGCAGTGTTCGTCGGTTCCGGCGCGGGACTTCCGCGGTTCCAGAGCATTCCGGGCGAGAACCTCTGCGGCGTATACTCCGCGAACGAGTTCCTGACCCGTATCAATCTCATGAAGGCATACACCTTCCCGGAGACCGACACGCCCGTTCAGGTGGGCAAGGCGGTCGCAATCGTGGGCGGCGGCAACGTCGCGATGGACGCGGCGCGCTGCGCAAAGCGGCTCGGCGCGGAGACGGTCTACATCGTTTACCGCAGAAGCGAAGCCGAAATGCCCGCGCGCGTGGAGGAAGTCCACCATGCGAAGGAGGAGGGCATCGTCTTTAAGCTGCTGACGAACCCCGTTGCGATCCACGGCGATGAGAACGGGTTTGTGAAGTCCATGACCTGCGTGGAGATGGAACTGGGCGAGCCGGACGCATCCGGACGCCGCCGTCCCGTTGTGAAGCGGGGAAGCGAGCACGACATCGACGTGCAGACCGTGGTCATCGCCATCGGCAACACGCCCAACCCGCTCATCAAGGACACGACCCCCGGGCTCGAGTGCCAGAGCTGGGGCGGCATCATTGCCGATGAGGCGACCGGCAAGACGAGCAAGCCGTTCGTGTATGCGGGCGGAGACGCTGTGACCGGCGCTGCAACCGTGATCCTCGCAATGGGCGCGGGCAAGAAGGCTGCCGCCGCGATCCACGCCGAGCTGTCGAAGTGATCGAGGGACGATTTTTTTCTTCTGAAAGGGAACGATTTCTTTTCTTCTTAAGGGGAACGATTTCTTTTCTTGAAGAAAAGAAACAAAAGACACATCGGGACAGTTGATTTATCTGAGAAAAGACGCTTTCCCGCGTTTCCTGCATGGAACGAAAAAAACGGACGGTTCGTATGTGAACCGTCCGTTTTGTGTAGCATGTTCGCGAAAAAGACAACAGCAGCGAAGAGCAACTGTTCCGCAGATGACTTTCTTTTGTTTCCTTTTCTTTCTAGAAAGAAAAGGAAGAGGAACGCTTTTAAGAAAAAAGAGAAAAAGCAGGAAAACGAGGCCAAAAGCAGAATCATACTGTATGAAAACGACTGCAAAACAAATCATGTCCCGGATCTTCATGCTTGCGCTGCTGCTTGCGGCGGCGGCCGGCTGCTCTGCGCCCACCGTTTCCTCCCAGCCGGAACAAGCGCCCCGCCAAGACCCCGCCGCGGAAACGACCGCCGCGCCGACGCCGACCGCGACCCCTGCGCCGACCGCGACCCCCGCGCCCACGCCGTTTTCCATCGTGTGGATGAGCGATACACAAAACATCAGCAATTCACATCCGGAGGAGTTTTTCCTCCTGCGCGACTGGATCCTACAGGAAAAGGATGCGCGTAGTATCCGGTCCGTGCTGCATACCGGCGACATTGTCGGCACGGCGAACCGTGAGGACGCGTGGCAAACCGCGGATGCGGCCTTGTCTCCGCTGCGGGATGCGGGGATGGATGTCTTTCTTCTCGGCGGCAACCATGACAGCCTGAACGGAAAGTGTAAGGATTTTTCCAATTACCTTGCTTTTCGCGGCTCGTATGCGTCCGAGCAGGAGCTCTCCTATGCCGGCGGCCTCATCACCGCGCTGCCGTTTACTGCGGCCGGACGTGACTTTCTGCTCGTCGGCGTGAGCTGCCATCAGCTCAGAAGCGACCCCGACGCGCTGCAATGGCTGAACGATACGCTGGATGCATACCCCAACGCGACAGCCATTCTCTGCTTCCATTCCTACATGTACTCGCGGGATTATGTCGGCGACGGCGTGATCGCGTTTCCGGAGCTGGTTGCAAAACACAGCAATGTGCGGCTTGTTCTCTGCGGCCATGCGCGCGGCTTCCTGAACAGGCCCGTCTCGTTCGACGACGACGGCGATGGCGTCGATGATCGCACGGTCGATCAGATCATGATCAATTATCAATCCGATGAGAACACCCGCCTGCTGTACCTTGCACTGCTGACATTTTTTCCCGAGGACGGGCGCATGGATGTGACGACCTATTCGCCCAAGCTGGATCGGTGGGGGCTGTTCAAGGACGGCCGCGATACGTTTTCTGTCGAGAATGTCTTTTAGGGCACGGTTGAAAAGGGGAACGATTCCTTTTCTTCTAAAGGGGGGGCGTTTTCTTAAAAGGGGAACGATTTCTTTTCTTCTGGAAGGGTACGTTTTCTTTTCTTGAAGAAAAGAAACAAAAGACACTGCGGGATAGCTGGGTGTACGTAAGACAGTATTGCGCTAGGATTGCAGAAAACTGTTCGGACTTTTCTCATATATTCCAAAGTTGCGGTAGAATTGTTC
>ERZ824600.297-NODE-297-length-76632-cov-4.690011_pt1 | contig 76632 bp, 68 predicted proteins | sample MGYA00519933_ERZ824600 | MGnify/ENA primary metagenome ERZ824600 (study PRJEB31778, sample SAMEA3449178) | human gut metagenome | biome: human gut; feature: human-associated habitat; material: faeces | place: United Kingdom | collected 2010/2012 ...
CCAAGCTGTACATCGAAGAGACCATCCGTGACGTGGCGCTGGCGCATCCCGAGTTCAACGTCTCCATCCTGCGCTACTTCAACCCGGTCGGCGCGCACGAGTCCGGGCTCATCGGCGAAAACCCCAACGGCATCCCCAACAACCTCATGCCGTTCGTCTGCCAGACGGCGGCGGGCATCCGCCAGCGATGCAAGCACATCCGGAATCTCCGGTCCGTACCGCCGTTTCAGATTCTGCAGATCCCGGATCCGCTCCTCCAGCGCCGCGAATTCCGACTCATCCAGATCCACGGACGACGCCCGGGACTGCAGTTCTCCCGTCAGGTCGGAAACCGCCTCGGAGAGCGCATCGCACTTCTCCAGAAACGTCTCGGCGAACGCCGGATCAATCCCCTCCAGCGGACGGAGCATCCGCCGCACCGACGACAAACGGTCCATAATCGAATCATCCGTCTCGCTGAGCGCCGCCGCCGCGGCCGCGGCAATCTCCAGAATCGCCTTGGAGTTCGACGCCGCTGAATGGACCGCCTCCAGACGGGCATCCTCCCCCTCCTCCGGATTCACCGATTCGATTTCCGCAACCATTTTCCGCAGATGTTCCGCTTCAGCGGCATCCGGCATGGTCTTCTGAAACTCCTCCATTTCCGCATCCGCCGCACGGATTTTCCGCCAAGCCTCCGCGAGTTGCTCCAGACGGTTTTCCAGATGCGCAAAACGATCCAGCGCCTTCAGCTGAACGCTGTTTTTCATCAGTCCGAACGTCTCTTCGGGACTGTGCACATCCACAAGCAGCTCTCCGACGGCCCGGAGAATCTGCGCGCTAGCCGGCGACGCATTGATGAAGATCCGTCCCCCGGACGGCGTAAACACTCTCCGCACCAGCAGCGAAGAATCCTCTCCCCTGCTGATTCCCAGTTCATCCAGGAGAGCCTCCAGCGGTTTTTCCGCTTCCGGATCAATCCGGAACTCTCCGGAAATCTCACAGCGGTCGGTTCCCTGACGGATCATGGTTTTATCGAACCGGCCGCCGAGCAGCAGGGAGATTCCGCCCATCAGCACCGATTTTCCCGCCCCGGTCTCTCCGGTTACGACATTGAATCCGGGCGAGAACTCCAGATCGGCCTCATCCACCAGAGCAAGATTTTTGATATGGAGCCATTGGAGCATGGGTCACTCACTCTCCGGCGGATTTGTTTCCGCTCCCGCGCACCCGGCTGAAAAAGGAGGGTTTGACCACCCGGGCGTAGGATGGATATTTTCTCTTGAGTTCCTCGGACGCATCCTGCGGAATATACTGAAAGCGTTTGTAGAGCCAGAGATACTGTTCCGGCGCCATGCGGATCAGATTTTCCGTCATTTTCATAATATCCTGAATCACCTCTTCTTCGGAGGTGTATTCGGACGAGGCTTTGGGCAGCGGATCCATCGTTGCCTTGAAGTGTCCGTCGGGCATCCGGATGCAGGAACCGACACCGACATAGGCATTCTTTTTCAGAACCATCGTCCCGGGGAACCGGGTCACCGGACACGGAAGCCCGAACAGATCGACAAACGCTCCGCCATTGCGGATCTTCACATTCTGATCGACCAGCATTCCCGCCGCTCTTCCGTTTTCCATCGCATGCACCAGCTTCATCATTCCTCCGCGGGACTCGATGATCTGCACATTCTGCACGGAACGACCTCCCGTGATCAGCTGTCCCAGATACGGATTGCGCGGTGTCCGCACCACGGTCGCCATCTTGAATCCGAAAACGATCCCGAGCACCATCCCGGAGAACTCCCAGTTTCCGTGATGCGGCGTAATGAAAATAACCGGACGACCTTCCTTCAAACACTTTGCCGCCTGTTCCGCCACCTTCGCAAGATTCGGCTGAATATCCACCATCTCCCGGATTTTCTCCGGCTTGTTGTGGAACCAGAAAAATTCGCAGACCGTCAACGCCAGACTGGCCAGGCAGCGTCTGGAAAGTTCCGAAACCTCCTTTTTCCCCTTTTCCGGGAACGCACATTGAATATTGGTCCGGACCAGTCCGCCCAGCTGCGGGATCGGCAGGGCGATCCACGAAAAGAACCACGCCAGCGCCCGGAATGTCCGACGGGGCAGACGCTCCATGATCTTCATGAACACCAGCGCCGTCAGATACACCAGATATTGTGAAAACCGTTTCATTCGATTTCCTGCCGTTCCTTTTGTTTCCGGAGATACTCCTCTGCGCGCACCAGATCCTCCGGCGTATCAATTCCAATGCTCTGGAACTGAGTTTTGACCACCTTGATTTTCATTCCGTTTTCGAGCGCGCGCAGCTGTTCGAGCTTTTCGCACTTTTCCAGCGGACTTTCCGGCAGGGAGACAAATCGTTCCAGCGCCGCCCGGCGATACGCATAAATCCCCCAGTGCCGGTACAGCGGCATATCCGTTCCGCCCGTCCGCAGAAACGGGATTTCCGACCGGCTGAAATAGAGCGCCCGTCCGTCCGCGCCGATCACCACCTTCGGAAGATTCGGATTCGATGCGATCTCCTCCCGGGTGGAAGGCACCACAACAGTCGCCATATCCGGCGCATCCTCTCCCTCCATGGCATCGATCAGAGAGTTGATCACCTCCGGTTTCATAAATGGCTCATCGCCCTGGACATTGATGATCACATCGCAGTCGATCCCCTTCACGGCCTCCCAGACCCGGTCGGATCCGGACGGGTGGTTCGGGGAGGTCATCACCGGTTCAGCCCCGAATGCTCTGGCTGTTTCGAACACCTTTTCGCTGTCGGTTGCGACCAGCACCCGGTCGGCTCTGGACCGGACCGTCCGTTCCCATACCCACTGAATAATCGGTTTTCCTCCGAGTTTAGCGATCACTTTTTCCGGAAATCTAGTACTTGCGAGCCGTGCCGGAATGACGGCGATGGTTCTAAGCTGATTCATTTTGCAAATCTCCCGCTTGGGAACATTCTTTTTCCCCGTTCCCCGTTTCTGTAATATAACCGGTTTTCCCCGGAATACAAACCGTTCTTTCCTGCGGGAATCTACTCTTTTGCGCAGACCCATGCGGGCAGTCCGCCGGATCGTCCGTTCAGGACCCGGCGGGCGTGGTCCGGATACGGATAATATCTCCTTACCAGATTCCAGAACCGGATGGAGTGATTCATCTCCTTCAGATGGCACCCTTCATGAATCACCACATACCGGACAATCTCGCGCGGGAAAAACAGCAGTGCGGCATTCAGAGTCATCTTTCCTTTGGAGGAACACCGTCCCCATGCGCTTCTCTGAAGAGCGATCGAAAATTCGTTCACGCGGAAATCCAGTTCGGAGCAGATATCCGCCGCAAACGGGAAAATTTCCACCTTTGCTTTTCGGACCAGCCACTCCCGCAGAGCGCGGAAACAGGCGGCCGGTTCCGCCGTATTGCCGGAGACCAGCAGCTCCTGCGCATTCCGATACCGGACCCCAGTCCATACAACGTCCTGCGGCTCATAAACGATCCCGAGCTTCTCTCCGGTGAACTCCAGCTGAATCTCCCGGGGAGGAAGCGGAGAACTTTTTTTCAAAGGGGTCCGTTTCAACACCTTCTCCACCCAGTTTTTCTGGGTGTGCAGGAATTCCAGAGCACTCTGCAAATCCGCGCGGAGCGGCAGAACCAGAACCACCGCTCCGGCATCCGTGACCTGCAGACGGATCCGGCGGGCCCGAACCGACGTCCGTACCGTCACCGGCACCTTTTCTCCGTTGGAGAGCGCAAGAACGTACTCGTTCATCATGTTACAAAAAAGGACAGCCGAAGCTGTCCTTGGATTTTTCCTTTCGGAATCCGATTACGGACGGGCGAACAGATTGGGATATTTTTTCGCAATCATGTCGACATTTTCCGGCGTGATGAGCAGATATCTTGCCTCGAATGCAGCTTTCAGATCCTTCGGAGCATTCTTTTCGAAATCCTCCTGCTTGAGATCCGGGCGCATCACAACGGCACCGGCGATCGTGCCTTTTTTGATTTCCGCGCCGAGGAAGTTCACATCCGCATTGATCAGCACGAGCTTCGGAGGATTCTTCTGGTTCCAGAGTTTGATTTTGGCCATCTGGGAAGGATCATAGGGAAGGCTGAGGGTCATCACGAACACATCGACGTCCTTGTTTTCATCGAACAGCTGATTGAAATACTTGGCGTTCATGTACTCTTCGACCATCATGCCGGTGTCGTTTGCCGGCACATCATAGGGGAGACCTTTCACCGTGACATTGGCTCCGGTGATATATTTTTTCACATATTCCACCAGCTTGTTCGGCTGTTTTTCCCAGGCGTTTCCGCCGGAAGCCACGACCACGACATTCTTTCCGCCGAACTTCTTGGAAACCAGTTCTCCGGCTGCCTGCGCGGACGCTTCGCTGAAGCGTTCATAGCTGGCAAGCGCCTCTTTCATCTCACGGGACATTCCTCCGAAAGACCCCGTGTCGACCAGAAATTTTCCGGCACAGACCACAACGATGATCAGACACAGAATTGCGATTGTTTTTGCATTCGGATTCGTCTTCTGTTTCTTTGCGCAAATAATCATACCGATAAATGCGGCGATCATAATGGCAACCGTTGCAATTTCCATCTTTACTTTCCTCTCCTATGTTGTTGTTCCTTTGGAATTTTTGAAAAGATGTCTCCTTACCTGACGAATATAACATTGCTTCAGGACAATTCAACAGAAAAAAGCGCGAATCTCAAAAAAAATACGATTTTTTATTCCCCGAAAGCAGAAAAAGACGGCTTTTGTCCCCGATTTTTTCCCGGATCAGCGGAACTTCATGCAGTTTTTCCGCCAGAAGCTGCCGATGAAAAGAATCGAGCCAGATTTTTTCCGCTTCCTCCGTTCCCATCTCCTGCACCTCAAGCTGCGACTCATCCGGCAGAGGCGACGGCTCAAACCAGAGCGCATTGCGGATTTCCCGCCTCCCCTCCGTCCGGCTGAATTTCGAATTCCCCGACAAAATCTGTTTTCTGCGCCGTTTTTCCCAGTCATGCTCCACCCGCAGACTCTCCAGATGCACCATTTCCCGGAAGAACGGCTCCGCCTCGAACCGCAGAATTCCGCGGCGGTCCAGCCGCTCAATCAGTTCTTCATCGGACACATCCATCCGCAGCGGAAGCAGCCAGTGCAGCAGATCCCGCAGATCCTTCTCATCCAGTCTCTCCTTCCGCCGGATCCCGTAGACGTCAACCAGAACCGCCTCCCCGCTCTCCGGACGGTACAACACGTTTCCCGCATGAAAATCAGAGTGACAGAGATTGTTCCGGCAGAATCGGAACGCCAGATCGAAAAACGCATTCAGCCACCGCTCCTTCTCCGTCCCGTCGAACCGTGCGCAGGAATACCAGTACTCCAGAGCGGACCGGCTGTTCTCCAGCGCGCGCGAAACCAGCACCGACTCCGCTCCGCGTCTTCCCCAGGCCAGATATTCCACGCACGGGATTCCGCACGCCTCCAGCAGCCGTCCCGATTCATATTCCGCTTCCGCCTTTGAAAAGAAGCGGTTCCGGATCCGGTTCAGGATCCCTTTTTTCCGTTCCAGTTTCACAAAACATCCGCGGTGTTCCGCATCCTCCGTACGGAATACACGGCGGACACCGTTTCGTTTCAGAGGCGTTTCCGCGAGTTTCTCCATCCGGTCGACCCACGGCTCCAGGACGGCCGGATCCTCCAGATGCCACTCCCATCCGCCCCGTTTGAGTTTCATTCCTGTCCCTGCACTTTCTTGCCCGGCAGAATCACTCCGCCGCTGACGATCAGGGTCATTGCTTCGGAAACGCTCATCCGGAGCACGATGCACTCCTTTTTGGGAATGAAGATCAGGAATCCGCTGGTCGGGTTCGGCGTGGTCGGCATGAAGATGCTGTACACATCCTCTCCGAGATGCTCGTTGACTTCGAATTTTTCCTCATTGTAATTGGTGATGAAACCGATGGCGTACGATCCCTTCTTGGGATATTCGAACAGAGCCACCTGTTTGAACAGACCGCCCTGCGACGATTTGACGGTCTCGCCTATCTGTTCGCACGTGGAATAAACAATCCGCAGCAGCGGCAGTTTCAGCAGCAGCATCTGGGTCCAGCGGATGAAGTTGCGTCCGAGCGTGATTTTCGCGATCTGTCCGACAAAGAAAATTCCGATCAGGATCAGCAGAATCGTCCCCACCCGAATCGCCACCGGCCACGCGGGAAAATCCTCGTATCCGGAATGCGCATACAGATTCACCGCCCAGTCCGTCATCGCGGAGATTCCCCAGTACGCGACCCACAGCGTGATAAAGATCGGCACCACGATGAACAGACCGGCGATCATGGTGTTCCGGAATTTTGCGGCCAGAGTCGGAGAGGCCGGTTTGGTCTCAGGAATCTCATTCATCTTCATTTTCGGGCACCGTAAGTTTCAGTTTTTGAATTTTGCGTTTATCAGCCTTGACGATTTCGGCGCGGAAGAGTCCGGGGGCGGTATAGGTTTCGCCCTGTTCGGGGATCCGTCCCAGTTCCGCGCAGATGTAGCCGCCGATGGTGTCGGCATGTTCCGAATCCGGAATATCGATATCAAGGATTTCGTTCACATCGGAAACGGGGGTCCGGGCTTCGAGAAGAACGGAGCCGTCGGGCAGCAGCTGGGGCTTTTCGACCGCGTCTTCCGCGCTGTCGTATTCATCGCGGACATCGCCGACAATCTCTTCAATGATGTCCTCGAACGTCACAATTCCGCTTGTTCCGCCGTATTCGTCAATAATGACGGCAAAATGGTTTCGTGTGCGTTTGATCTCTTCAAGCAGTTCATCGACGGCCTTGGTCTCCGGGATGAAGATCGGCGTGTGGATCATTCCGGCCAGACTTTTCTTATCCTGCGGGATCGCCAGAAAATCCTTTGCATAAATAATTCCGCGGATCTCGTCGATGGACCGGCCGTAAACGGGAATCCGGCTGTGTCCGGATGCGACAAAGATCTGTTTTGCCTCTTCGATGCTGGACGAAAGCGGAATCGCCACCACATCCACCCGCGGCGTCATGATCTCCTTGACCGCCATATCCTGAAGATCGAAAATTCCCCGGATCATCCGTTTTTCGCCTTCTTCGAGCTGTCCGTCGGGTTCATCCTCCATCATATCCAGAATTTCATCCTCGAGACTGGCCTTGTCCTCGGGTTCCGGCGCATCCTCCATGATCTTCTTCATCTTTTTGTTCAGCAGGCGGAACAGCGGTGCCAGCGGTGCCAGAATCACCCGGGAAAATACCAGCATCAGCGGAATCGTCACGCTGATAATCAGCAAATCCCCGCGCGGCAGCAGCAGCTTGGCCAGAAGATCGCTGACCGAACAGAGCAGCACAATGGAAACCGCCAGAAGAATCACTCCCAGATACGGGATCTCCAACCCGAACAGCGACTTCAGATGAATCGTGGAACAGTAGACGGAAATGGAAAACACCGATGCAATCACGAACAGCAGCAGCTTGAACAGCATTCGGATCTGGTCGTCCTTTTCCAGCCAGGAGTCGAGCTTTTCCGCCAGTTCAGGATTTTTCTCCTCGATTTTCCGGACGCGTCCGCCGGAGAGATCTTCAAACGCATCGAACACGCAGGAAATCAGCATATAGAGCACAACGCTCAACGGAATCAGAATCTGGTTGATTTCATTCATAAGTGTGCACGGTTCCGAACGGGTCAGGAACCAAAGATCCTTTCAAAATTATAAGTTTTTTCCAGCGCGGCGAGAACCTGTTTCTCGCGTCTGCGCATTTTTCGTTTTTTTTCGGGGATCAGATCATCCTCTCCCGCGGTGTGAAGGAGTCCGTGCGCCATGTAAAGGACCACCTCCCTGGAGTAGGGAAGATTCCGTTTCCGCGCTTCCCGGCGCGCCACGTCCGGACAGACGTAGATTTCCACATCCGCTTCGAATTCCTCCTTTTCGATTCCGGGGAAATTTTCCTCCTGAATCCGGAGATCGAAGGAGATCACATCGGTCGGTCCCTCATGACGCAGGGATTCCCAGTTCAGTTCCGCCATTTTTTTCTCCGGCAGGAAAACCACGGCCACATCCAGTGAGTCGGGGAGTCCCGCGGCAAGAGCCGCATCGGCGGCAAGACGTTCAAGAACCTTTTTGTTCGGCCGCTTTTCTTGCTGCCGCATCCACGAACAGATCGTCCTCATCCGGTATCACTTCCTTCGGGTAAGCCACTCGTGCGTGAAGCATCGAGGTGAGCGTTTTGACAAAGCTGTCTTTAATGACCGTCAGTTCGCGGAACGTCAGATTGGCGGCGTCGAGCTGATGGTCGCGCATTCGTTTGAAGATAATTTCCGTTACCAGTTCCTCGATTTTCCCATGCGATGGTTTCTGCAGCGAGCGCGATGCCGCCTCGCACGCATCCGCCAGAGAGAGAATGGCAATCTCCTTTGTCTGCGGTGTCGGTCCCTGATACCGGAAATCATGTTCATCCACCTGCTCTCCGGAATCTTTTGCCATCTTGTAGAAGAAGTAGACCAGATCGGTTCCGTGATGCTGCTGAATGGCATCGCGCATCAGTTTTTTCAGTTTGTATTTCCGGGCGAGTTCCAGACCTTCCTTCACATGATTGAGGATGATCAGCGCGCTGATCTTCGGCATCAGATCCTTGTGTTTGCTCTCTCCGTTGTTGTTTTCCGTGAAATAGTCCGGATGGGAAAGTTTTCCGACGTCGTGGAACAGGGCGCAGACACGGGCTTTGATCGGATTGGCTCCGATCTCCTTTGCCGCCGCTTCCGCAAGCGTCGAAACCACCAGACTGTGATGGTAGGTCCCCGGCGCCTCGAATTGAAGACGCTTCAGCAGCGGATGGTTGTAATCGCTGTACAGCAGGAGCGACATATTCGTTGTCGTATCGAAACAGACCTCCAGAATATACAGCATGATCTGCGTCGCACCCGTTGTCAGCAGCCCCGTGACGAACGGAAGCACGAACACCCACGGATAGATCACCTTTCCCGGATCGGCCATGTCCCGCCAGACGAACAGAAGTCCCACCGCCAGCGTCGTCAGGGAAACCGCGAGAAATCCGGATATAAAGAAATTCCTGTAATTCACGCTCCTTCGCACCGCAAACGCCGAAATTCCGCTGATGATCAGTCCCATCAGAACGATATGGAACGAATCGTTGTTCGACAGCGCCGCGATCACGGAAACAAACAACCCCGTGAACAGCGCCGAGCGCATCCCGTAAATCGAGGACAGCACCATCGGGGCAAATCCGAGCGGAATGGCGATATACGTCAGCCACGGCGGAATCGACTCCAGTTCTCCGAAAATCAGAAACACTCTGTACGCGAGAACATTCAGCAGGATCGCGGTAATGGTGACCAGTCCCATCATGCGGATCCGTCCGTTGTTCCGCAGAACGTCGGGATGAATATGATAAAGATAAATCCCGCAGAACAGCAGGATCAGAAGCGTCGTCACCGCCGATTTGACAATCCGCACGGCGCGTTCGATATCCCGCTTTGCGGTCTTTTCCGCCTCGACATCGCGTTTGTCGTAAAGCTTTTTGCCCTTGCAGAGCCCCAGCTCGACTTTGACATACTTGCCGAGAAAATACACCGAAAGCGGTATGAGCGAATAACCCTTCTGCCCGACGGCGCCGAAGAGCCGGTCGATCTCGCGCCGGTGCATGAGCAGCTTGCGCGGGCGGTAGGGATCGCGGTTGAAGATATTGCCCTTTTCGTACGGGCTGATGTGTATGCCGTAGGCGATAAGCTCGCCGTTTTCGATACGGCAGAAGGAATCCTTCAGATTCACCCTTCCGCCGCGGATGGATTTGACCTCTGTCCCGCAAAGAGCGGCGCCGGCTTCGAAGCTGTCGATGACGAAATATTCGTGATACGCGGCTTTATTTTTTGCGATTATCTTCTTTTCCGCCATACGGCACCCCCGTTCCTTTTTAATCCGTGCGGGTAATTATACCACAACCGTGCAAATATGTCAACGAACCGCCGGTTGAAAAATTATAGCTTCTTCACGGCGAAAAAAGCGTCGAAGCAAGGGGTTCCCGCCGTTTCGTTTCTGCCGCTTACGGTATATCCTTCCGCCGAGTGAAGCGCGGAAAGCTTTATGACATCACCGCGCCTTGCTTCGCGGCGGTAAAGCATATGGAAATCGGTTATCGCTTCGGTTTTACCGTCGAAATCGGTGCTGTCCACTGCGATATCGAAATACACGCAATTGTTGATATGGTCGTTTTCATCCAGATCCGAAAGCCGCGCGACCCTCTCGCCGCAGGGAAAAACGCCCTTTGTATCCACGGAATGCGGCACATCGAGCGTAGCGGTGGGGCGTTTTTCCTCCGGTATTGCCGCAAAAAGCGTTCGCGGACGCAGCGGCACCCTTGCGGAATAGCTTATGAGCGCCCAAAGCGTTGTTGCGTGGGCGACCTCGCTCCCGCCGCGGAAGAATTCGAATTCGCGTTCGAAATAAATGCCGTTTATACGGTTATTGAAGGTACGCAATGTGACGGTATCGCCGGAGCGGATCGGGCAATGAAAGTGCATCGCGAGCTTGGAAAGCACGAAAACGCAGTCGTGCGCACGCATTTCAGGGTAACCTGCGCCGTTTGCGGCGCTGTCCTCCCCCGCGACAAGCTGCATATACCGCGCAAGCGCCGCGGGGCGGGCGACCCCGCCGGGAAAAACATCCGTTCCGGAGACGGTAAAGGTGAATTCTGTCATTTCTTTATATCCGCGAGCGGATTGGCTTCCGCCGCTTCCTCCAATTTTCTGTCGGAAAGGTGTGTATATATCTGCGTTGTCGTGAGCTGCTCATGCCCGAGCACATCCATAAGCGTACGCACATCGACATGGCCCTCGTTATACATAAGCGTGGCGGCGGTATGGCGCAGCTTGTGCACCGAAAGCCCGCGCCCGCCGAGCCCGGCAAGCTCGAGATACTTATAAACCATCTTCTGAACGCTTTCGTGCGAGATACGCCGCCCGCGCGAGGAAAGAAAGAGCGCATTTTTATCGGTGATGCTCCTGCCGCCCTCCGTGGCGCGTTCCTGCCGCACGGCAAGATAATCGCAAAGCGCCTCTCTGCACGCCGTATTGAGGTATATCACCCGCATTTTATTGCCTTTTCCGGTAACGGTGAGCCGCGCCTGATCGGCGGTGATATCCGCAAGGTTTATCCCGACAAGCTCCGAAAGCCGCATACCGCAATTGAGAAAGAAAGTGAGTATGCAGTAATCGCGTTCGAAATTGCGGTCGTTCCGCGGAACGGCTTCGAGCAGTGCAAGGCTTTCGGCAAGCGTAAGATATTTCGGGAGCGGCGGGCGCACGGAAGGGCTGTCGATATCCTTTGCCGGGTTTTCCGCAAGCCTTTTGGATTTGACGGTATGGTATTTATAAAACGCTTTTACAGCCGAGAGCCTCCGCGCGCGTATGCGTGCTTTATTGCCGCGCACCTGCGAAAGATACAGCATGAAGGAAAATATCTCCTCCGTCCGTACCGAGCCGGCAAGCTCGTAATCCACCCCCGCGAGCGAAACTGATGACATATCCGTTTTTGCCGGGTCGTCCCCGCGCCGCGTGACTATGATATAGCGGAAAAACAGTATAAGATCGCTGATATATTCATCAACCGTAAGTGCCGAGCAGTTCTGTATGGAGCCCTTGTATCCTGCGAAGGTGAGCAGCACCTCCGGAAGTCCGCTTTTCATTGCTTCACATCCTTTTCATGCATTATTATACACCCGTCGCCGCCGTATTTCAAGTACGAAGCGCGTTTGCATTGACATTCGGTGCGATTTGGATTATTATAATGACATAACAGGAGGATGAGAAAATGAGATACACGATAAAGACCGCGGAAGCGGCGGATTTTTCAAAGGCGGAGGTCGCGCATATCGACTGCTACAAATGGACATCCGGCTATTCCCCGAGGGCGGAAGCACGGCTCTTGTTCATACCGAAAACCGGATTTGCGCTCGAAATGAAAGCATACGAGAGCGACCCGAAAACCGTTTACAAGCAATATAACGACCCTGTTTATAAGGACAGCTGTCTCGAATTTTTCGTGAGCTTTGCGCCGGATTCCGGAAAGTACATGAATTTCGAAATGAACTCCGCCGGGGCGTTCCTTTCCGCCGTGCGCGCAAGCCGCAGCGACAAAACACCCATAGACAAGCTTGCCCCGCTGCCGCATGTCACCGCCGAAAAGGGCGACGGATGCTGGTGTGTCCGCGTGGTATTCACGCTCGACTTTATCGAAAAGACCTTCGGAAGAAAGGATTTTGCAACCGGCGACATTATAAAAGGCAATTTTTACAAATGCGGCGACGATACCGAATACCCGCATTTCGGGATGTGGTCGCCCGTGGAGCTTCCCGCACCGGATTTCCACCGCCCGGAGTTTTTCGGCGAGCTTGTCATAGAATAACCGCTCACAAAGCAAAAGCGTTTCTGCCCGTATCCCACGGCAGAAACGCTTTTTTATTGATCGCGTTGAAGGTTCACTGCAGATTTGTCTTTCCCGCTCCGCGTTTTTATTGATCGCGTTGAGGTTCACTGCAGATTTGTCTTTCCCGCCACGCGAGCTGCGATCACCGCACGGAAGCAAGGGTCACTATGACATCCACCATACTTCCGAGCGCGGAAACGGGAATAAATTCGCGCACGGAATGGAAGTTTTCGCCGCCGGTGGAAAGGTTCGGGCAGGGCAGCCCCATGAACGAAAGGCGCGCGCCGTCCGTACCGCCGCGGATGGCTACGATCCTGGGAGTAATGCCGTTTTCGGCAAATGCCTTTTCCGCCGAATCGATAATATGCATATGCGGCTCTATTTTTTCCTTCATGTTGTAATAGCTGTCGCGCAGGGTAAGCTCGACGGTGTTTTCGCCGTATACGCCGTTGAGGTAATCCGCAAGCCTTTGTACAAACGCCTTGCGGGATTCAAAGGCGGCGCGGTCGTGATCGCGGATTATCACGGAAATGTCGAAAGCGCTTTCGTCGCCGGACATGGCGCAAACATGGTAAAAGCCCTCGTAGCCCTCGGTGTGCGCGGGCGCTTCGGCAGCGGGGAGCATTGTCACCAGCTGAGAAGCGACAAGGCAGGCGTTCTTCATGCGGTTCTTTGCGCTGCCCGGATGGATGTTCACGCCGTTGATGCGGAATTTTGCGGAAGCGGCGTTGAAGTTTTCGTATTCGATCTCGCCCAGAGCACCGCCATCCACCGTATACGCCCAATCGGCGTTAAAGGCTTTTACATCGAACCTGTCCGCCCCGCGGCCGATCTCCTCATCCGGGGTAAAGCACACCGGTATCCGCCCGTGCTTTATTTCCGGGTGATTTGCAAGATATTCGAGCGCGGTGACGATCTCCGCGACACCGGCTTTATCGTCCGCGCCGAGAAGAGTATTTCCGTCGGTAACGATAAGCTCGCTGCCCTCATACGAAGCAAGGCAGGGGTATTCGGCAGGGTCGATCGTGAGCCCGTTTTCGAGCGTGAGCACACCGCCGCCGTAAAAAACGGTGCGGGGCTTTATATTGTCGCCCGGGACGGCGGAGGAGGTATCTATATGCGAAACAAACCCGATCGCAGGGAGCGCCCCGCAGCCCTCGGATGCGGGCAGAAACGCCGAAACATAGCCGTTTTCATCAACGTGCGCATCCGAAAGCCCGATACGTTCGAGCTCCGAAGCGATATATCTGCCCAAAACAAGCTGGGACGGAGTCGAAGGGCATTCCGCGGAGTTTTCGTCCGAATTCGTGCCGAACGAAACGTATTTCAAAAATCTTTCAACAGCATTCATCACTGTGCTTCTCCTTATTTATGGTACTTTTTGCCGTTTATTATGGTTATGGCGCGGTAGACCTGCTCGGCAAGCATCACGCGCGCGAGCATATGCGGAAATGTCATGCGCGACATGGATATCCGCTGCCCGCATTCGTTTTTGAGCGCCGGGTCCAGCCCGTGGCTCGAACCGATTATAAAGCAGACCGGGCGGCTTTCATCCGAAAGCATTTCGGCAAGACCCGGGCTCGTGATCTGTGTTCCCTCGATGCACAACGCGACCGTCATCGCGCGGCGCGGGATATGCCTTCTTATCTCCGCCGCTTCGCGCTCCAACGCGCGCGCAATGTTTTTTTCGGAGCCGTCAAATGTGCTTTCCTCGCGCACGCAGACCGTTTTGTAATCCGCAAACGGCTTTATGCGGCGGATATATTCCGCTTCTGCACAGGCGAAGTATTCCTCCTTGAAATCGCCGACGTGGATAACGGTAAAGCTTCTCATTTCGCACCGCGCTTTCTTTTGCGGACGGAAAACCCGAAATCCCCCAGCTTTTTGCCGAGCGCAAAATAATCGCCGTGGGAATAGGCGGCAAGCCCCGCTTCTTCCAGCGCGATCCTGCCGTTTTTGTCGATATAGCGTTCATCCGCCGTGAACGCCGTGATATCCGCAAGGAACATTTCATGGCTGCCCAGCGGTATACGTTTGAAAACACGGCATTCGAGCGCGAGCGGGCTTTCCGCAACTGTGGGGAAGGATACGGTTTTCGAATCGGTTTTCGTAAGCCCGCACAGGGCGAATTTATCCTTATCCCGCCCGGAGATAACGCCGCACATATCCGCCGCCCGCACGAGCGTAGCCGAAACGAGGTTCACGCAGAATTCGCCGCTTTCGACGATAAGCCCGTAGGAATACCTTTCGGGCCGCACGGAGATATAAAGCCGCGGCGGGCGGGTGCAGACAATGCCTGTCCATGCAACGGTAAAAACATTTTCCGCGCCGCCGGAGGCGCTTGTCACAAGCACCGCGGGCAGCGGCGAGAGCATCGCGCCGCCGCCGAATTCTAATCTTGCCATTCCAGTATATCCTTTACTATCTCATATGCCATGCGCAGCCCCGCAGTCGCCGGGACAAAAACGCAGCTCGAAGGTGTCGCGCGGCGGGTATCCGGATCCCTGCCGGAAAAAACGGCGCCGGGAAGCTCCTCGGAGCAGACGACCTTCAGCCCGGGTATGCCTCGGGCGCGCAGCTCGCGCCGCATTATGCGTGCAAGCGGATCGCCGGAGGTGGAATAAACGTCCTTCACGGCAATGCGCGAAGGATCCCTGCGATTGCCGGTGCCCATGGAGGAAATTGTCCGCACACCGGCGGCGCGGGCGTTCGATATAAGCAAAAGCTTTGAGGTAACCGTGTCTATACAGTCGGCGATATAATCAAAGCCGCAAAGCGGAATGTCCGCAGCCGTTTCCGCCGAATAAAACATATCCGCAAATCTCACATCGCATTCCGGCACGGCGCTGCGCAGCCTTTCCGCCGCAACAGCGGCCTTGCGCCGCCCGAGCGTTTCGGAGGTTGCGATAAGCTGACGGTTGCGGTTGCTGTCGGCAACGGTATCGCCATCCACAACGGTTATGCTTCCCACGCCCGCCCGTGCGAGCGCTTCGGCGCACCAGGAACCGACACCGCCCGTACCGAACACGGCGACGCTTGCCCTTGCGAGCCTTTCGGCACCATCCGCACCGATGATCGGGATAGAGCGTTCGAGCAGCATTTTACCTTACCCTCCCTTCAAGAGCGGGCATTTCCGCATTGACATAAGCGGTGAAGTATTTTTCGTAGGTGACAAAGCCCGGCGCGCTCCCGCCCGGCTTTTTAAGGTGTCTCACACGGGTGTAATCCACACCGACATTGCTTGCGCCGCGCTTTTCGCTGTAATAAGCGGCAAGCATCGCCGCGGCGGTGTAATCGCCGTCCGTCGGCTCGCCGCCTGCACCGGAAAGTATAACGTGCGAGCCGTGAAAACCCTTTATGTGGAACCAGATATCGTTCTTTTCGGCGCCTGCGGTGAGCGAATCGTTCTGGCGGTTGTTGCGCCCGACCCGCACGAGCCTGCCATCCGCGGTACGGAAGGAAAGCGGCGAAGCCGCCTTTGTCTTTTTCGGCTTTGCACCGCGGTTTGCGGGCTTGCCTAAGTATCCGCCGGCGGAAAGCTCGTCGCGTATTTCCGCGATCTCGGCGGGTTCTGCGGCACGCTCGATAAAGCCGGCAACGCCCTCCAAATAATCCTGCTCCGCAAGTGCCTTTTCGATCTGCAGACGCTTTGCCTCGGCTGCGCGCTTCATTTTTGCGTATTTATTATAGTATTTCTGCGCGTTTTCCGCCGGGGTGCGTGTCGGATCCAGACGAACGGTTTTTTCCTTGCCGGTTTCGTAATCCGTTCCGGTGACACTTTCATCGCCGCGGCGTATGCGCCATATATTTGCCGTTACGATATCGCCGCAAAGCCGTGCCTCCTCCCGCGTATTGCATTCCGAAAGCTCGGATTCGAGCAGTGCAAGCTTTTTGCGCAGCTTCGCAAGGTGGGTGTTAACGGCGTGCAGCGTATCATGGGAATATCTGCCGATATTGACGGATTCCTCCCGTCTCCCGAAATAATCCGTCAAAAGCTCCGAAAAGCTGCCGTATTCCTTCACCTCGAAGCCCTCGCCGTACTGCTTTATCGGGAAGAATGAATATTCCGTCTCCTTCCCCTCCGGCGAAAAAACGGCGCAGGGGGTGAATTTGCCGCCGGCGAGCAGATTTCGCAGCGAATCGAATTCCGCCCACAAAAGCGGCACCGCCGCCGCGGAAACGAGCGCATCGCAATCCCCGAGCGCGCGGAAGGCAAGCTCCCTTGAGACAAGCGGTGAAAGCCCGCAGAAGCTGCGCAGCAGCATATCCGCCGCGCGTGCGCCTTCATATGCCGCACAAACTGCTGCAAACGCCGCAGCGTCCGTCGCGGCGATATCCTTTTTATCCTGCGCCGGAGGCGTTTCATAAAGCATTCCCGGCAAAAGGCTGCGCACGGAGGAGGTTATGTCCGATACCGAAGCGGCGTTGATGATCCTGCCGTTGCCCTCCGTGAGTATCAGGTTGGAATATTTGCCCATCATCTCGGCATAAATGCTCTTGCGGTGCACATAGCCCATTTCGTCCGCAGAATCGAAATCGAACCGAACGATGCGTTCGTTCTTTATCCATTCCACGCCGCTCAGCCTGCCGTTTTGAAGATGCTTGCGGTAAAGCATACAGGTCGGCGTGGGCGTATCCGGCTTTGCCGCAGCGGAATCCGTGCAGGCAAGTATCGGGCGCGAAGCCGATGCGGATATTATCAAGTTCATATGCTTACCCGCCGCATAAAGCTGAATACAAATGCAGGACGGTGAGCTCTGGTAGAGTTTTTCCACCCGGCCCCCCGCCCATGAGTTGAGTTCGGCTGCAACGGCGGAGCAAAAAAGTCCGTCAAATGCCATATTCGTTCTCTCTGTCGAAATCAAACAGCGCGACCTGCGCGCCCGTATCCCCGATCATGTCGCACAAAGCGGGCAAAACCACCCGTTCCGTGGCATGGTGTGTCATACATATCATGTTCATGCCGAGCTCCGCCGCTTCGATAAACGCGGCATGGCTCGCCTCGCCGGTAAGGTAGGTATCGGCGCCCGCATCGTACGCGGCGCGGACAAAGCCCTTGCCCCCGCCCGAAACCAGCGCGATCCGCCTGACATCGCCGCCCCTTGCGACGGCGAACATAGGCTTTTCGCCCAGCCTGTCCGAAATATCATCTGCAAACGCCGCAAACGGAACCGCTCTTCCGAGCGAACCGATCCTGCCGAACGGCAGAAACGGCTCCGCTTCCGCAAGCCCGATCGCCTCCGCAAGGCAATCATTCACGCCGCCGGGCATACTGTCCAGCCGCGTGTGGTAGGAAAGCACGGCGACACCGTTGCGGATGCACATTGCGACACGCCTTCCGACGGCATCCGCCGTATCGACGGATTTCATCGGTTCGAACACAAGCGGGTGGTGCGTAACGATAACGTTCGAACCCTCCGCCGCTGCGGCTTTGATCGCCTCCGTTGTCGCATCAAGTGCAACGGTAACGCTTTGCACCGGCGCGCTTCCGTCCGGGATGACCATTCTTCCGTCGTTATCCCAGGGTTCGGAATATTCCTTCGGGATCATTTCATCCAGTATTTGCGCAAGTCTGTCAACGGTAAGCATGGCTCACTTCCCCTTTGATTTATTTGCCGAGAAGCCTTCTGACGCGCGCCGCGATCCCGGCGGCGTTAAGACCGTAATAATCTATAAGAACGCCCGCGGGTGCGCTTGTCCCGAAAACATCCTCCACACCGACACGCGCCAGCCTTGCGCCGCCGTTTTCGGCAAGTATTTCGGCAACGGCGCTGCCCAGCCCGCCGATGATATTATGCTCCTCCGCCGTGACGATATTGCCTGTTTTTGCGGCATATTTGAGCACAAGCTCTTCATCGATCGGCTTGACGGTATGCATATCTATAACCGCGGCATCTATGCCCTCGTTTTTAAGCAGAGCTCGAGCTTCGAGCGCGGCGGAAACAAGTATCCCGTTGGCGATAATGCAGACATCGCCACCGTCCGCAGCGACAATGCCCTTTCCGAGCCTGAATTCCCGTTCGCCGCGTTCGTATACCTGCGGAACGGCATACCTGCCCAGCCGCATATAGACCGGCCCGTCGTACCTGAGTATTTCCGCGGTGAGCGCCTCGGTGGAGGCGGAATCCGCAGGGGAAACGACCGTCATCCCCGGCAGCGCACGCATTATCGCGATATCTTCGCAGAACTGGTGTGTCGCCCCGTCCTCGCCGACGGTAACGCCGGCGTGTGATGCGCATATTTTGACGGGAAGGTGCGGGTACGCAACGGAATTGCGTATCTGTTCGAAAGCCCTGCCGCAGGCGAACATTGCAAACGACGAAGCAAACGCCGGAAAGCCCGTGGCGGCAATACCCGCGGCGACGGAGATCATGTTTTCCTCCGCTATGCCGCAGTTGAAGAATCGTTCGGGAAATTTATCCGCGAAAATTTTGGTTTGAGTAGAGCCCGAAAGATCGGCATCGAGCACATAAAAATCGTATTTTTCACCGAGCGCGGCAAGTGTTCTGCCGTAAGCGACGCGTGTTGCTTCCTTATCTGCCATTGCTCATATCCTCCCTTGCCTGCTCCCATGCGGCGCGAAGCTCCGATTCGGCGGCTGCAAATTCCTCCGCCTTCGGCGCCTTGCCGTGCCATGTATAATTGTTTTCCATAAAGGAAACGCCCTTGCCCTTGACCGTTTTGCAGATTATCGCGCCCGGACGCCCGGAGGCGATACATTCCGAAACGGCTTTGTCGATAGCTTCGAAATTGTGCCCGTCGATCACAACGGCGTGCCAGCCGAAGGCACGGAACTTTTCATCCAGCGGGTTCGGATCCATAACGTCGCTCACGGCGCCGTCGATCTGATAGCCGTTGCTGTCCACAAAGGCAATAAGGTTATCCAATTTGTACTGGTTGGCGAACATCGCCGCCTCCCACACCTGGCCTTCCTCTGTTTCGCCGTCGCCCAGAAGCGTGTATATACGGTATTCCTCGCCGCGGCGCTTTGCAACGGCAGCCATTCCAGCCGCAGCGGAAAAGCCCTGCCCGAGCGAACCCGTGGACATATCCACACCGGGTGTGCCCTTCATATCCGGGTGCCCCTGCAGCATTGCGCCGAGCGTGCGGAGCTTTTTAAGCTCCTCCTCCGGGAAATACCCGCGCATTGCAAGCGCGGAATAAAGTGCGGGGCAGCAGTGCCCCTTGGAGAGCACGACACGGTCGCGCCCGGGTGCATCCGGCGCGGCGGGATCGATATTCAGCCTGTAAAAATAAAGATAAGCAAGCACATCGGCGATCGAAAGCGACCCGCCGGGATGCCCGCTTTTTGCGCGGTAGACCGCGTCCACGGAAAGAAGGCGTATTTTCGCCGCTCTTTCCTTCAGCATAAGAACAGTTGCGTTTTCCATGTTCCGGTTTCCTTTCTCAAAGCCCGGCACGACGCAGCGCATCGCTGAAATACGCAGGCCTTGCCGCTTCAATTGAAATATTCTCGCCCGTGATGGGGTGAATAAACGAAATGTATTTTGCAAACAGGCACTGACCCGCCAGCCCCAGCGAATATTTTTCGCTTCCGTAGACCGGATCCCCCGAGACAGGGTGCCCTATATATGCCATATGCACACGGATCTGATGTGTACGCCCGGTTTCGAGCGTGAGTTCAAGATGAGTGTATCTGTCGCTTTCCGCAAGCACGCGCCAGTGTGTAACCGCGGGCTTGGAATTAAGCTGAGTGACAGCCATTTTTTTACGGTCGGTTTTGTGCCTGCCGATGGGAGCATCGACGGTACCTTCGCTTTCGCGCATTTTTCCGGCGACTATCGCCTCGTACCGGCGCACAAAGGAATGCTCTGCTATCTGCAGGGCAAGCCCGCGGTGGGCTTCATCCGTCTTGGCGACAATGAGCAGTCCGGATGTGTCCTTATCGATCCGGTGAACGATCCCCGGCCGCACCACGCCGTTTATGGAGGAAAGCCGCCCCCTGCAATGAAAAAGCAGCGCGTTGACAAGCGTTCCGTCAGGGTTGCCGGGCGCGGGGTGGACAACCATTCCGCGCGGTTTATCGCACACGAGAAGGTATTCGTCCTCGTAAAGTATATCCACCGGAATATCCTGCGGTGTCGCGGCAAGCTCCGCCGCAGGCGGGATATCCGCGGCGATCGTATCGTTTTCGCACACCGGGTATTTCTTTTCCGCCTTTTTACCGTTTACCGTTATAAGGCCTGCGGCAATAAGCTCTGCAGCGCGTGTACGGCTCACGCCGAAGTGCAGTGCGCAATACGCATCCAGCCTTTTGCCGGTGTCGGGAGCCGAAACGCAGGCAAGCTCCGGCGCGGAGAATTCCTCATTCATCGCCGTTACCGCCCGCTTCCCCGCCCTTTTGCGGTTTTGACTCCGCAAGGCGGCGTTCCACCTTCGGTTCGAAGAAGATTATATATACCCCGAGCAGCACCGCACCGACGGTTATAAAGGAATCGGCAACATTGAACACCGCAAAATCGACAAAGTCCACGCGGAAGAAATCCGTCACATAGCCGTTGACGATACGGTCGATCATATTTCCGATCCCGCCGCCGAGTATCATCGAAAGCGAAACGGTGAGCAGCACATGGCGGGAGCGCCAGAAATACAGCATGACCGTTATCGCAACGATGGCGAAACAGGAAAGCAGCATGAACACCCAGCGCCTGTCCGAAAGCATGGAAAAAGCCGCACCGGTATTGCGGGTGTGGTAAAAGCTGAGCACGCCGGGAATAAAGCGGGCTTCGCCGTAAAGAGGAAGCCCGTTTACAACAATGGATTTGCTGATCTGATCCAGCAGTACCGCAACGGCGGTGATAACTGCGGCTAACATAGCGCCTTGCGGCAGCGGGCGCAGAGGTGCTGCCCGTCCTCATCGACAGTGCAGTCGTCCTTCTGCATCCAGCAGCGAACGCACTTTTCGCCCTCCGAAACGGCAACACGCACGGCAATGCCGTTTTCCTCATCGATATAAGCGCCTTCGGGTGCGTTTTCGGAGGAAAGCTCCACCTTGCTCACGATGAACACGGTAGGCAGTATCGGTGCAAACTCGCGGAACAGCTTCATCGCTTCGCTCCCCTCCGGGGCATAAACGGTAACATCCGCCTCCAGCGATTTGCCGATGATCTTTTCGGCACGGGCAAGCTCAAGCGCCTTCATAACACCGTCGCGATGCTCGAAAAGGCTTTCGTACTTGTCGCAGATATCCGCGAAATCAAGCGCCTTGTCATATTCCGGAAGGTCGTTCAGGAACACGCTTTTTGCATTGTCCGCCGCGGCGTGGTTCATGTAAAGCCAGACTTCCTCTGCCGTATAGGAAAGCACCGGGGCGAGCATTCTTGTAAGCGCGTTTACGATGATATACATTGCCGTCTGTGCGCTTCTGCGCGCAGGATCGTTCTTCGCTTCGCAATAGAGCCTGTCCTTGGTGATGTCGATATAAAGCTTGGACATATCCGTCGAGCAGAAGTTGAGTATTTCGTGATAAACTATATGGAACTGATAGCTGTCGTACGCTTCGCGGACGCGGGCAGCAAGCCCGTTGAGCCGCGATACCGCCCATTTGTCGATATCGCAGAACGATTCGGGGCAGACACTGTCGCGGTCCGGATCGAAATCGGTTTCCGGCGTGCCGAGGTTGGCAAGCAGTATACGCAGCGTGTTTCTGATCTTGCGGTAGCTTTCGGAAAGCTGCTTGAATATTGCATCCGAAGCGCGCACATCCACACGGTAATCGCTGGAAGCGACCCAGAGCCTGAGTATATCCGCGCCGTATTTATTTATGACTTCCTCCGGCGCGACGGCATTGCCCAGCGATTTGTGCATCGCCTTGCCCTCTCCGTCCACCGTCCAGCCGTGGGTGAGAACCGCCTTGTAGGGCGCTTCGTCCAGCCCGGAGCCGATCGCGGTGAGCAGCGACGATTGGAACCAGCCGCGGTACTGATCCGCGCCTTCGAGGTAAAGATCGGCGGGGCGGCCGAGACCGTTTTCGCCGTCCAGCACGTTGAAGTGCGTGGAGCCGGAATCGAACCAGCCGTCAAGAGTGTCGGTCTCTTTATAAAAATGCTTTCCGCCGCAATGCGGGCAGGTAAAGCCTTCGGGAAGAAGCTCGCCCGCCTCGTGCGCGAACCAGGCATTGGAGCCTTCGCGCGCGAAAATATCGGCAATACGGTCGATGGTTTCCTCCGTGACTATCGGCTTTTTGCAATCCTCGCAATAGAACACGGGGATGGGAAGCCCCCAGTTGCGCTGGCGCGAAATGCACCAGTCGGCGCGTTCGTTGATCATGGAGATCATTCTGTCGCCGCCCCAAGCGGGCATCCATTCGACACCCTCGCACGCCTTTACGGCGCGATCGCGGAAGGCTTCGACCGAACAGAACCACTGCGGTGTGGCGCGGAAGATTATCGGGTGCTTGCAGCGCCAGCAGTGCGGATAGGGGTGCACGATCTCCTCGGAAGCGAGCAGTGCTCCGCTTTCCTTCATGTCGGCAAGTATCGCTTTGTTGGATTCGTCGTAACGCATACCGGCGTATTTCCCGGCAAGCTCGGTCTGATATCCGCGGTCGTCCACGGGGACGATTATCTCGATCCCGTAGCGCATACCTGTCATATAGTCATCCACGCCGAAGCCGGGAGCCGTATGAACACAGCCCGTACCGCTGTCCATTGTGACATATTCGGCGGTGACAAGAAGGCTTTCACGGTCCAGGAAGGGGTGGCGTGCCTTCATGAATTCAAGCTCGCCGCCCTTGAAGGAGGCAAGCGTTTCGTATTCGGTGATCCCGGCGTTTTCGAGCGCGTGCCCGGCAAGCGCGGAAGCCATGATATATCTTTCGCCGGAGGGAACCTTTATAAGCGAATATTCCTCGCGCGGGTGAACGGCTATCGCCATGTTGCCCGGAAGTGTCCACGGGGTCGTCGTCCAGATGACGAAATAGGTGTTTTCCGTGCCGCCGTGGGCCTGCAGCAGGCCTTTATCGTCGGAAACGGGGAATTTTACATATATGGAGGTACAGGGCGCATCCTGATATTCGATCTCGGCTTCGGCAAGAGCAGTTTCGTCGTGAGCGCACCAGTAAACCGGTTTCAGCCCTTTATAGATATACCCCTTGCGGAACATTTCGCCGAAAACGCGCACCTCGCGCGCTTCAAAAGCCGGATCCATGGTAAGATAAGGGTTGTCCCAATCGCCCAGGACACCGAGCCTGCGGAAGGAGGTACGTTGAAGATCGACGAACTTCGCCGCGAATTTACGGCATTCCTCGCGGAATTCGGGCACCGTCATCTTTTTCCTGTCGAGCTTGCTTTGCTTGATTATCGCGCTTTCGATAGGCATTCCGTGGTTATCCCACCCCGGTCTGTACGGCGCATAGCAGCCCTCCATGGATTTGGATTTTACGATGAAATCCTTGAGTATCTTGTTGAGCGCCGTGCCGATATGAATGTTTCCGTTGGAAAAAGGAGGCCCGTCGTGAAGCACAAAGGAGTGCTTGCCGCGGTTTCTTTCAAGCATTTCGGAATATATTTTCTTTTCGTTCCAGCGGTCGAGTGTCTCGGGTTCCCTCTGCGGAAGATTGCCGCGCATCGGGAATTCCGTTGCGGGAAGATTAAGTGTGTCTTTGTAGTCCTTCATTTTATCGTGCGGTGCCAGTCATTCCTTTGCGCCGTTATCCCCCATCATGAATTTGATATATTCGTCCTCCGCTTCCTTTGCCTCGTTCGAAAGCTCGGGCATATCCGAAGCTGCGGCGACCTTTTCCTCGTTTTCGGCATTTGCCGTTTCGAGCGCGATACGTTCCTCGGCATCCGGATCTTCGACCTTGATCTCCTCCGGAGGCAGCTCGCGTTCCTTCTTGCGGCGTTCGATCTCCTGTTCGATCTTGTCCTTCACGTCGGTAAAGATCCCGGCGACAATGGCGTCGTCGTTGGGAAGCACGATATCCTCGATCTCGTTCACGCTCAGATCCTTCAGCTCCGCAATGTGCTTGCCGTAAAGCTCGTACACCTGCTTTTTGAAATCGATTATGCGGGTGCGCATGATCCACGCCTTTTCCTTTTCCGCCTGAAGCTGCGTGCGGAATTCGGCGATAACGCCGTCGCAGCGGTCCTTTATCGCGCCGGTGATGATATCCGCGCGGTCGTAGGCATCCGCCTTGATCTTTTCCGCCATCTTCTGCGCCGAAATAAGCGTGCTGCGGATGGAATCCTCCTCGTCCTTTATCTCGTCGAGGTTTGTCACGACAATGCGGAGCTTGCGTTCAAGCTCGTTATTTTCGCGGTAGGCTTCGGTATATTTTTCAAGCAGGAATTCGATATAGGCATCGACCTCCTGCGGGTTATAGCCTTTCAGGCTTTTGGAAAACTGTTTGTTTTTCAGTTCATGCGGTGCAAGCATCTGATTTTCCTCCGTATATCCGAATAACGCCCGAAAGCACTGCCCGACGTAAAGTATTTTTTACGCGGTCGGCAGTGCGATGCGGACAAGTATAATGATCAAGCAGGTGACGACATAGGAAAAATCCACCGGCGAGCCTTCGAGCGCGGGAACGCGATCGAGCAGCGAACGCACCGGCCCGACGACCGGTTCGGTAACGGCACAGCAAAACGCATATACCGGGGATTCCTCGGCGTCCGAAAAGAACGGTAAAAGCACCCGGACAAGCAGTATCCACTGAAAGGCTTCCAGAAAGACATTTACCGTTGTGGAAACAACATAGAAAAGCTCGCTCAAGATTCAACGCCTCTTAACGTTCAGCGAAAAAGATCCCTCTGCCTGACAGTCTGGTCGGCTGCATCGGCAGCGGCGGGCGCTTCCGCCTGATCGCCGCTCACATCGACATTCTTGGGCGTGACGACGTATGTTGCGTTCGCAACCTTTTTAACCTGACCGTCGATAGCGAAAACAACGCCGCAAAGGAAGTCGATTATGCGTTTTGTGGTTTCCTTGTTGGTTTCTTCGAGGTTAAGTACAACTGTGCGGCGCGCAAGAAGATGTTCGCCGATCTGGCGGACTTCGTCAAAGCGTTCCGGCTTTACGACCTTCATTTCGAGAGCCGTACCTGAGGATATTCCGCCGGTAGGTCTGGAAGCGGCGGGCTGCTTCTGAACAGGGGCGGCAGGAGCCGCGGCAGGCGCTTCTTCTTCCTCGTATTCTTCGTATTCTTCGTTTTCTTCGTATTCCTCTTCACCCTTGAAAAGGTCGCCGAGACGGTTCATAAGTCCCATTTTTGTTCCTCCTGAAAATTTATGTGTTTTATTTTTCTGCTTCCGTATTCGCCTTCGGGCGGGCGCCGAATATCGCGCTGCCGATCCGAACCATTGTCGAACCGTTTTCGACCGCCGTCAGGTAATCGCCGCTCATCCCGAGCGACAGTATCTCCATATATACATTATGGACTTTCGCAGCCGAGATGTCAATAAATATTTTTCTCATTTTGCGAAAATATTCGGCATTTTTTCCTTGATCGCCGCTTTTGGGCGGGACAGCCATCAGACCCGACACCCGTATGTGCGGCAGATCCGCGAGATATTTGCAGAATTCGAGCGCGCATTCCGGGCGGATACCGGATTTGCTTTCCTCGCCGCCGATATTTATCTCGACAAGCACCGGCATGATGATCCCGTGCTTCGCCGCCTGCTTTTCGATCTCCGAAGCAAGGCTTTCGCGGTCCACGGACTGTATCATATCGACCTTGTCGATTATATACTTCACCTTATTTGTCTGCAAAGCGCCGATAAAGTGCAGCTTTGCGCGGGTGCGATCGATCCTTCCGTATTTTTCCAGCACCTCGGAAACACGATTTTCGCCGATAAGCGTCACGCCGCAGTCGATGGCGTAATTTATATATTCCGGCGGCACCGTTTTCACCGCCGCGAGCAGCTCCGCCCTGCCGCCGAGCTCGCGTTTGATCCGTTCCACGGATTCCTTTATCTCTTCGCGGGTGTTCATCAGGTTATCCTCATTCCGTCGTAAATATCGTTGCCCTCGGTAATGACGGTATCGTGCAGCGAAAGCCGTTTTTTGGACGAATAAGCGATATCGTTTTCCTTCGGGTAATCCGGGTCCACCGGGATACTGCATATGCAGTGACCGCCGTAGGTATAAATGACCTCGGTTTCCTTGAATGTCACGCGCGAGCCTGTCACGACATAAACGCCGGTAACGCCGTCCCGCACGCGAAGCGCCTTTGTGCTGATCCGAAGCCCTTCATAGGATGCGCGTGTCAGCTCCACTGTTTGGCTGCGCGAATAATCGAAGCTTTCCGGAAGCGTTTTCGTGCTGAAAACAAGTATGGTCATATCGCGGTCGGTACGGTTTATACGGCGTTCGAGCGTCATATTCAGCACCGTTCCGCCGGAGTACTGAAAGGTTATCGGATAGCTCGCCCCGCTGCGGTAGGATTCCGCGGTGCGTTTGTCCAGCGCCAGCGCGATATACCATGTGGAATCGGTGACGATCTTGCCGGAGGAGCCGTTCAGGACATTTTCATCCGGGACGGAATCCGAAAGCCTGTCGAAATCATCGCCCGTGAGCGATTCGAGCGCGGCAACGGTAAAAGCATTCTCGTATCCGTCCACCGCGGAATAATAATACCCGGATTCGGGCGCGACGACACGATAATTTTCCCCCGTGAGCGAGCGTTCCAGTTCCTCCTTTTCGGCGGTGAGCGCGCTTATTTCGGCGGCGTAGCTGTTTTCCTTTATCGCCGATTGGCGGCGGTTGAGAAGTATCAGCAGTTCTTCCTTTTCGCGCAGGGCGCGGTCGAGGGCGCCGTCGTCGATACGGCGGAGCAGTGCAAGCGTCAGCTCGGCTATCTGGCTATCGATCACCGAAATGTTTGTTGTGAGCGCACCGTTGGGAAGGCTGCTCTTCCGCAGCACCTCAAGCCGTTTGTCGATCTCGCCAATACGGTTCTGCGCCTCCACGTCGGCAGGGTCGGAATAGGTCACGGCGACATCCTGCCCCTTCCGGACCTTTTCGCCCTCCTCCACAAGCACGCAATCGGTGCCTTCCGCGCCGGAGGGGATCGCCTTTTCATCGCGGAACAGGAAGGCGGTGAGCTCCGCGCGGTCCGAAATGCTCGCATAAGCGGCGGTTTCGGTTTCGATCATCGTGCCGACATTGAGCATCAGCTGAAGGAAAACATACGCGACTATCGAAACGGCGATTATCGCCGTGCCGAACTGCGAAAAAAACCTTTTCGCCGCGGCAAGGGCGCGTTCCCTGCCGCTCTTTTTAACCGGTGCGATACGGCGCACGGCGGTAACGCCGCGCTTTTCCGCTTGCCGTTCGGCAGGCAGGTCTTTCCTTTCCTCTTCCATGTTTTTTACTTCCTAAACCTCTATGATCTCGTCAAAGCCGATCCGCGAAAGCCATGTGAGCTGACGCTTTGCATAATGCCGCGTGTTCAGCTTTATATTCTCGCGCACCTGCCCGAGCGCGCACTCCCCCGCAAAATACGGGTAAAATTCCTTGTAGCCGATGGCACTGCCGGCGGTCGGTGTCTGTGCAAGCCCGCGAAGGTAAAGCGAATATACCTCGTCCTCCAGCCCGGCACGGAACATTTCGTCCACGCGCGTGTCGATACGGGAATACATTCTCTCGCGGTCGGCAGGGCGCAGAAGAATTCTTTTTACATCATACCGCGTGCCGGCGCGGCGGCTTTCCGCATCCAGCTCGGTCTTTGTTTTGCCGGCGGTATAAAATATTTCCAAAGCGCGCACGACACGCTTGATATTGTTCGGATGTATTGCGGCGGCGGAAGCCGGATCGACATTTGCCAGCCGTTCGTGCAGCGCCTGCGCGCCGTTTTCCCGCGCAAAAGCATAAAGCCCGGCGCGTAATTCCTCATCGCATTCGGTTTCGGCAAGCGATATGCCCGAAACTAACGTATCCACATAAAGCCCCGTACCGCCGACGACCACCGGCACCCTTCCGCGGGAATGTATATCCGCGGCGGCTTTTCCGGCAAGCGAAACGAACCTTGCCGCCGAAAACGACTCCCCGATATCGGCGACATCGATCAAATGGTGCGGTATCCCGTTCATTTCGGCTTTTGTGGGCTTTGCCGTGCCGATATCCATGCCGCGGTAGACCTGCATCGAATCGCCGCTGATTATTTCGCCCCCGAGCTCCCCCGCGAGCGAAACGGCATATGCGGTTTTTCCGGATGCCGTCGGGCCTTCTATGACGATCATCGGTATTTTTTCCTTCAATGCAACCTCCCGTATAAAGCCAAAAAAGCGTTATCCTATGTACATCGCATCCCCGAAGGAGAAAAAGCGGTACTTCTTTTCCACCGCCTCTCGGTAGGCTTTCATCGTGTTTTCATAGCCGGCAAAGGCGCACACAAGCATTATCAGCGTGCTTTCCGGCAGGTGGAAATTGGTTATGAGCGCATCCACGCAGCGGAATTCCACCCCGGGGTAGATGAATATGGACGTTTCGCCCTTGAAGGGGTGCACCTCCCCGTTTTCTCCGCAAACGCTTTCGAGCGTGCGCACGCTTGTCGTACCGACGGCAATGACCCGCCCGCCGCGCGCGTGTGCGGCGTTGATACGCTGCGCCGCTTCGGGAGTCACCTCGATATGCTCGGAATGCATGACATGGTTCGTGAGATCGTCCTCCTTCACCGGGCGGAATGTCCCCAGCCCGACATGAAGCAGCACGCGGACAATGTCCACGCCCTTTTCTTTTATCGCTTCAAGCAGCTCCGGCGTGAAGTGGAGCCCGGCTGTCGGCGCGGCGGCGGAACCGTCTGTACGGGCATAGACAGTCTGATAGCGTTCCTTATCCGCAAGCTTTTCGGTTATATACGGCGGAAGCGGCATGATGCCGATACGATCAAGTATTTCGTTGAATATGCCGTCGTATTCGAAGCGAATAACGCGTATTCCGCCGTCCAGCACATCCGTGACCGTGCCCGAAAGTTCGTCCGAATAAACGATTTTAGTACCGGGCTTTGTTTTTTTGCCGGGGCGCGTAAGGCACTGCCAGCATTCGCCGCCGGCCCGGGACACGCGTGAAAGCAGCACCGTTTCTATTTTGCCGGTGTGCCCCTCCGCCGTGCCGAAAAGGCGCGCCGGGATAACGCGCGTATCGTTTATCACGAGGCAATCGCCGGGATCAAGTTTGTTGATAATTTCCGAAAACACGCTGTGTTCGACAAAACCGCTTTTGCGGTCCAGACAGAGCAGCCGAGAAGCATCGCGCTTTTGCGGCGGAGTTTGTGCTATAAGCTCGTGCGGCAGCTCGTAAAAATAGGACGAGCGCTTCATCAGATCCATTTTTCGATTCCCTTTTTATATCATTACGCCGTGGCGCGGAATAAACTGTACAAACGGGCATTTCGAAAACCTGACGCGGCAGGCGGTATACCCGTTCGGATAATATATTACTACAATCCCGGCGATTTTTCAACACAAGGAAGGGAAAAACTTATGAAAAAAGAGCTTGTTTTCCGCGGGGCGGCGACGGCGCTCGTGACCCCGTTCGACAGCGCCGGAATCGATTTCGCCGCAATGGCGAAAATGATAGAATTTCAGCTTACAAACGGCATCGATGCGCTTGTCGTATGCGGGACGACCGGCGAATCGGCAACTCTTTCGGATGCGGAAAAGCGCTCGCTCATTGAATTTACGGTACGGCAGACCCGCGGCAGAGTACCCGTTATCGCGGGGACGGGCGGCAACTGCACCGCCCGCGCCGCAAGTCTTTCGGAATTTGCCGCAAAGGCCGGCGCGGATGCGCTCCTTGTAGTCACGCCGTATTACAATAAATGCACCCAGGCGGGGCTCGTTTCCTATTACAGAACCATTTCCGAAGCATCCGGGCTGCCTTATATCGCATACAGTGTCCCCGCACGGACGGGAATGCGGATAGAGCCGCGCACCGCGCTCGAGATCTCGCTCGACAAAAACGCCGCCGGGCTGAAGGATGCGGGCGATTCGATATCCGAAACGGCAAAAACGATATCGCTTTGCGGTTCGGCGCTTCCGGTTTATTCCGGCAACGACGACCGAATACTCCCCGTGCTTTCGCTGGGCGGCAAGGGTGTTGTCTCCGCGGCGGCAAACCTGATCCCGGGCAGCATAAAGCGGCTTTGCAGCCTTTATTTCGATTGCCGCGTTTCGGCGGCGGCAAAGCTGCAAACGGCGCTCATCCCGCTGTGCGAGGCGCTCTTCCGCGAGGTGAACCCGATCCCGTTGAAGGCGGCGCTTGCCGCCGAGGGAATGTGCCGCAATATCCTGCGCGCACCGCTGACAGAGCTTTCCGAGCAAAACCTCCGCGCGCTTACCGAAGCGATATCCGACTTCCGCGCGGAGGGCGACACCCGCCTCTGAAAGCACCCTATAAACGCAGAAAAACGGTGTGGCTGCCGCGCAGCCGCGCCGTTTTTTCCTGCCCCGCGGCAAAGCCGTCACCTATGTGCGGAAGCGCAAAAAACTTTTTGCTCCCCGGGGCAAAAATTCCCGAAAAGCCCTTGTGATTCCCGAAAACGGTGCTATAATGCCTGTGTATATAAATAAGGAATAAGCAAGCAATATAAAATTTCGGAGGGTACATTTATGAAGAAAAGATTGTTTGCAATTCTGATCTGCCTTGTTCTGGCGGTCGGAATGCTGCCCAATGCCGTTTTTGCGGCGGGCGAAGAACACGCATCTCACTGCATCTGCGGCAGGGAGACAGCAGAGGCCGGCGGGGCATCCCACTACCACGGCACCAACACCTGGACAGGCATAAGCAGCCTTGACGAAATCACCGGTCCCGGCAGCTATTACCTGAAAAGCAACGTCATACTCGGCAGCGCATGGGAGCAGAATATTTCCGGCGAACTGTACATCTGTCTGAACGGGCACGATATTGTAGGCGCAAATGGCAGCTCGGTTATCATCAACAACGGCCGGCTGTGCATCACCGATTGCCACAGCGGCTCGGAGGTCGGCTCTATCACCCACAACGAGGGCGAAACCGGACGCGGCATCGAAAATCACAGCTATCTCTTTATGTACAACGGCAGCATCACCGGCAACACCCTTTCCGCCGGCAACGGCGCAGGCGTTCTGAACGCCGATTACGACAAGGTCTTTTATATGTACGGCGGCAGTATCACAAACAACACCACCGTTAAAACCGGCGATTACGACGGCAGAGGCGGCGGTGTTTACAACGGCAGCGGTTCCTCCTTCAAAATGCAGGGGAACGCAGTTATTTCCGAAAACTCCGCAGAATCCGGCGGAGGAGTATTCAATTTCTACCGTGCGGATATGTACGGCAATGCCGCGATCTTGAACAACACCGCGGAAACCGGCGGCGGAGTATGGAACGGCGGCAGCTCCGGCAGCGCTCTCTTCGCTATGCATGACAGCAGTTCCATCAAGGGCAACACCGCCACGACCGGCTACGGCGGCGGCGTTTTCACCTGCGACGGATATTTCGACATGGAAAGCAACGCCTCTATCAGCAACAACACGGCGACATCGGGTGTCGGCGGCGGCGTGTTCCACAGCGGCAGGGGCTTCGAAATGAACGGCGGCAGTATAACCGGCAACACGGCGGGCTCCATTTTCGGCGGCGGGCTTTGCTCCAACAGCGCAAATCCCGTTGGTCTGCGCGGCAAGGTGACCATCACCGGCAACACGGCTGACGGCGATCCTGACAATTATTTTCAGTCCAGCGACCACATCATCAACGCAAGCGGCCTCACGGAGGGGTCCTCTATCGGCGTGGGCGTTTATTTCACAAGAAGACCAACAGGGGATACTCCTCTTGTTCTCACGGACGAGGGCTGCAACCCCGAATACTTCACCGCGGACAATTACCGCTATGTCATAAAGGCTTCCGACACGGGCGAAATACTTCTTGCCCTGCCGACGGTACAGCACACGCACGCGTGGAGCGCCACCTGGGCATCCGATGCCGACGCGCACTGGCATGTATGCACCGCTCCGGGCTGCACCGTGACACAGAACTCCCAAAAGAGCGGCTATGCCCCGCACGTTTACGACAAAGAAATCGTCGCCGATAATTATAAAAAATCGGATGCAACGGAGGATTCCGCGGCGGTTTACTACAAATCCTGCATTTGCGGTGCAAAGGGCACCGAGACCTTTACCCACGGTTCCCCGCTGCCTCCCTCCCACACCCACACGGCAAACACCGAAAAGTGGGAAAGCAACGACGAGACACACTGGAACCCCTGCACCGGCGAGGATTGCGGCGAGCATCTGAACGAAGCGGCACACTCCTTTGAATGGAAGACCGACCGCGAAGCAACCGAATCCGAAACCGGCTTAAAGCACGAGGAATGCACCGTTTGCGGTGTGAAGCGCAGCGAAAACACCCAAATCGACAAGCTGCCCTCCTCCGGCGAAAGCGAAGGTGAAAGCAGCGGCGAAAGCAGCCTTGAAAGCGAAGGCGAAAGCAGCGGCGAAAGCTCTGTTCCCCGCACGGGCGACAGCGGCAGTATAGCGCTGAGCGTACTTCTGATGCTTATCTGCTGTGCGGCTGTCGGAGCGACGGCTGCCGCCAAAAAGAGGTTCGGCAGATAACGGCAATATAACAAAGCAGCAATAAAATCCTGCCATGCGGGGCGCACTTCATTACGGAGTGCGCCTCGGTTATATTTTCCGGGCGGGCACGGATTTTGCCGGCAAAATCCTTTGTGGTTTTTTCGATAATACAAAAACGAGGCAGTGCAAATTTTGCGCTGCCTTATTCCTTATAAAGCCATTCCCGCAGCAGTTCGGCTTTTCCCCGGAAAATCGGCGCGATATTCCGCTGTGAGCCTGCGGTCGGCAGCGGGCAAACGAAAAACACGCGCCCGCATTTGGGCGCGTGTTCCGGAAATTGTTTAACGTGTTTCAGAATGCTCCGAATATCCACAGTACAAGCAGCGAAAGCAGGACCACCACCGCCAATGCCGGAAGCACCAGCACAAGGATAGCGGAAAGGTACATTGCAAGCCTGTCCTTGAAGCCGACATTTTCTTTGGAAAGATTTTCGGCAAATTCCTTTTCCTGCTGAGGCGTGGATTTCTTCAGGCGGCGCCAGATCATTCCGCGCCCGCCTCCACGGCATCATGTCTTGTGGATTTCTTTTCGGTATCCGGCAGCTTAAAGAGGTAATTGCCCTCCGCATCGATCTTGCGTTCCGGGAAGTGGCAGGCTACAAAGTGACCGGGTTCGACCTCTGTCAAAGGAGGCGGAACACGCCTGCACTTATCGCAAGCCATATAGCACCTTGTGTGGAACTTGCAGCCATCCGGCGGTTTGATCGGGCTGGGGATATTGCCCTCCAAAAGTATACGTTCCTTTTTGAGGCTTTCGATATCCGTTGTCGGGATCGAGGAAAGCAGAGCGACCGTATAAGGATGGCGGGGATCATCGAATATCGTGGCAGCATCGCCGAGCTCGACAATGTTGCCGAGGTACATTACGCATATACGGTCGGAAATATAGCGGACGACCGAAAGATCGTGCGATATGAACATATATGTGAGATGCTGCTTTTCCTTCAGATCCTGCAAAAGGTTGATTATCTGGGACTGTATCGAAACATCCAGCGCGGAAACGCATTCATCGCAGACCACGAATTTGGGCCCGACGGCAAGCGCACGCGCGATAGATATTCTCTGGCGCTGACCGCCGGAGAACTGGTGGGGATAACGGTGCAGCATATAATCCTGCAAGCCGCAGGCGCGCATAACGCTGAGTATATGCTCCTTCATCGCAGGGGAGCCGTGCTTGTACATCTTGTGTGCGACAAGCCCCTCCTCGATTATCTGACCGACAGTCATTCTCGGGTTGAGCGAGGAATACGGATCCTGGAAAACTATCTGAAGATCCTTGCGAAGCCTGCGCATTTCGTTATATTTAAGACGTGCAAGGTCGATACCGTCGTCCAGCATCGCTTCATACTTCTGAAATTCCGGGTCGGATTCATACTGCTTTTTTTCGGAAGCGATAGCGGTGTCAAGCTTTTCGATCTCCGCAAGCTCGCCCGCACGTTCGGCTTCGAGCTTGGCGATACTTGCTTCGAGCTTTGCCTTCTTTGCGTGGTTTTCTTCGCCCGCAAGATCAAGCTCCAGCTTCAGATCTCCGATCTTTTCGGCGATCTTCGCCGCGGAATCCTCGAGCTGCGCTTTTTTGTAAAGCAGAGAAGCACCCTTCTTCGTATCCTTCACAAGAAAGCCGCCGAGTATCTTTGCAACATGGGCAAGCGCCGTTTCATATTCGGCATCGGCAAGGTTTTTGTTCTGATGGTCGAAGAAAGTCGCGTTTTCGCCGGCGGATTCCACCTTCGCCGTCATAGCATCGGCGTGTTCCTTTGCCTTTTTGAGGCGGGCTACATATTTATCGACATTTTTGAGCGTGTCGAGAACGTATCCCGGCGCAATGGCGGAACGGGGCATACCGTAATACACCGTCGTGCCGGCGGTTTGTTCGTAAAGCTGGAGAAGAACACGGCCGAGCGTGGATTTACCGCAGCCCGATTCGCCGACAATGCCGAGCGTTTCGCCCTCGAAAATATCGAGCGTGATATCCTCGTTGGCGCGGACATAAAGCTGTTCCTTCTGGAATATGTTCGATTTGGCGATCGGAAAATATTTTTTAAGGTTCGTGATTGACAAGAGCTTTTTGGTGTTCGGCACTTCTTCTCACCTCCTTTTCGGGATAGAAGCAGCGTATCTTCTGACCGGGAGCGAACTCGACAAGCGGCGGTTCCTCCTCCATACACTTCTTCGTTGCATATTTGCACCGAGGTGCGAACTTGCAGCCCTTCGGGAGCGCAAGCGGGTGCGGGACAACACCGGGGATCGGTTCGAGCTTGTGCGTGATATTGTCTATCCGCGGGATACTGAACATCAGCCCTTCGGTATAAGGATGGCTCATCGTGCAATCCGAGAAGATTACCCTCGCGGATGCCTGTTCGACGACCTGACCGCAATACATGACGACAACATCATCCGCCATTTCGTTGATAACGCCGAGGTCGTGCGTGATGAAGATTATCGAGGTGCCGTTTTCGCGCTGGAGATCGTTCATCAGGCGGAGTATCTGCGCCTGAATGGTAACGTCGAGCGCCGTTGTCGGTTCGTCCGCGATAAGTATCTTCGGGCGGCAGGCAAGCGCCATTGCTATCATGACACGCTGCCGCATACCGCCGGAAAGCTGGTGCGGGTATTGCTTTATGACCGCCTCCGGGTTCGGTATCTGAACATCATAAAGCATTTTGAGCGCCTGCTTCGCGGCTTCCTTCTTGCTCATATTCTGGTGGATTATGAACGGTTCGCTGAGCTGGCGTTCAACGGTGAACACCGGGTTGAGCGATGTCATCGGCTCCTGGAATATAACGGAGATCTTGTTGCCGCGAATATCATACATCTGCTGCTCCGTGAGCTTGGTGAGGTCTGTACCTTCAAACAGTATCTCGCCTTCGGCTATATAGCCGTTGCCGTCGAGCAGCTTCAGAATGCTCATTGCCGAAACGCTTTTACCGGAGCCGGATTCGCCGACAATGCCGATGGTGCGCTTCTCATCGAGCGTATAGGACACGTCGTTTACAGCCTTGACAATGCCCTTCCTTGTTTTGAAATAGGTGTGGAGATTCTTTACTTCCAATAATGCCATTATACTTTCACCTCCGCCTTACTTTTCCTGGCTGCTCTTCGGATCGAGAACGTCACGGAGCGTATCGCCGATGATATTGATGCATATCGTGGCCATGGAAAGGAACAGCGCCGGGAACAGCCACTGCCACCAGTAATTCTGGATAACAACGGAGTTGTTCGCACCGTTGAGCATATTGCCCCACGTCGGGCGCGGCAGCTGAACGCCGAAGCCGAGGTAGGAAAGTGAGGATTCGGTAAGCAGGCAGCCTGCGAAGTCGAGCGTCATGCTGACAAGTATAACCGAAACGACGTTCGGCAGAATATGCTTGAAGGCGATCCTCTTTTCACGCACGCCCATTGCTTTTGCGGAAATAACGAATTCCTTTTCGCGTTCCGCAAGCACCTGGCCGCGTATCATGCGGGCGAGCCCTGTCCAGGAAAGCAGCCCGAGTATTACCATTATGATGAATATCTTTGTGTTTTCGTCGATCGGCTTCTTTGTGAAGATGTAGGAAAGCATCATCGCAAAGGGCAGGAAGGGTATCGCGGAGAAGATCTCCGTCACGCGCATGAGCACCATATCCACCCATCCGCCGAAGTAGCCGGAAAGGCAGCCGACGATAACGGCGATTATGGAGGAAACGATAACGGCGACCGCGCCGATAGTCATTGTCATCTTACCGCCGTGAATTATACGGGTGAGCGTATCTCTGCCGTTGCCGTCAGTACCGAACGGGTAGCCGGCAAGGCCTGCGCTGCCGAGCAGCTTACCGTTTTCATCAACGGCATATGTCTGATAAGCGCCGGCATAAACCTTGGATGCCGTCATGCCGTCCACATCGCACTGACCGTAGAAGTTCGAGCCCCAGGCGTAAACCCTGCCGGATTCGCCGACAGCCACAACGTGCTGCGAGCCGCCCGCGATCGAAACTATCTTTTCGCTTTTCACCGCATCGGGAATTTCATTCTCGCCGCTTTCGGCGGAGCCGGCGACAAGCACCTGCCCATCCTCCATCAGAAATACAAAGCAGTTCTTGGTTGCGGTTATATCAACGACCTTGTGCTTTTTAAGATACTGGGCAAGCTTGACTCTTTCACCGTTTTCCGTAACCTTGACAGAGCCGAAATACCCGCCCGGGCATTTTACCGTGCCGTTGCTCATCAATGCAAAGGCATAGTAGTTGGTAAAGCAGATCTTTTCCACGCCCTTGGAAAACTCGTCCATGGATTCTTCGTAGTTTTTGAGGTTTTTGCAGGTGTTTTTGTTGCCCCAGATATAAGCCTTGCCGTCGACGACAAGCGCCGTTGCCTGATACCCGCATTCGAGCGACTGCACCTTGCTTGCATCGATAGTGCCGTTTACAAGCTCCGCGGGCATTTCGGTAATATTGTCGTTTTCCGCATTGCCCTTATAAGCGCCGTACTGGCCGAGATCGCTGTTGCCCCAGCCGATAACACGCCCGTCTGTCGTGATGGCGATAACATGGTCGCGCCCGGTTGCTGCGGCGATAACGTTGCCCTCTTTAATTTCTTCGGGAAATTCGGAATAATCGAGCTTGGAAAGCGAATCCTTTGCGCTGCCCCAGACATAAAGCGTGTTATCGTTGCTCACGCCCAATGTAAAATTGGCATAGCCGTGGATGCTTTTGATATTGTTCTTCATGCCGGAGGGGACACTGCGCATCGACATTGTCGGCGCGATGTTCGCCTGGTTTGCATCGTTGAAGGAAAGCTCCATCGGGAAAAACAGCGGCCCGATGAACACGAGCATGAACAGCAGCACAAGCACCACAAGTGCCACAACGGCAAGCTTGCGTCTGAAAAAAGCCTTAACCGCCAATTTGGAAGGGCTTTCGAGCTTTTCGACAGCGAAAATATCCTCCTGGGAAAGCTCCTTGCTCGCGCCGCAGAACATACGCTTTATCCAGCGCCACAGTGTTTTGAATACGGAGGAGCCGCTTTTTTCTTTGCCGGTATTTTTATCAGCCATTGAAAGTTCCTCCTTTACTTGTTGACGCGGATACGCGGATCGACAAAGCCGTACGCGATATCTATGATAAGGTTGCCGGCAAGGCCGAGAAGGATGTAGAACATCTGCAGCGCAAGAACGACCTCGTTATCGTTATTGGAAAGCGCAGAGAAATACATTCTGCCTAAGCCGTTTAATGCAAATATATTTTCGATCATCAGAGAGCCGGAGAATATGCCGAGGAACCAACCGATAACAAGCGTTACGATCGGGATCAGCGCGTTTCTCCATGCATGCGAGTAAATAACCGTTTTTTCGCGCAGACCCTTTGCGCGTGCGGTGCGGATGCAGTCCATGGAAAGGGCTTCGATCATGGAAGCGCGCACATAGCGCGTCATGCCGCCGAGCGAACAGAAGGTCATAACGATAAGCGGTAGTGCGAGATGATACATTTTGTCCCAGAACTGGCCCATGGGTGTCATGTCGATATTATTGGGGGATACCATGCCCGAAACCGGGAACCAGCCGAGTACGACCGAGAACAGCCAGATAAAGACTATTGCGATAATGAATGTGGGCAGACTGTAACCAATGACCGTGCCGACCTGCACTGCAACGTCGCGCCTGCTGCCGCGCTTGACCGCGCAGAAAATGCCGAGCGGTATGGTTATGCCCAATGCGAGTATGGTTGCAAAAATGTTTATGAAGACAGTGTTCTTCATCGGTTCGACGAGTATTTCGGAAACCGGCTTTGTATATTGCGTGGAGTATCCGAAATAGCCCTGAAGAAGGCCTTCGTAATGCCCGTCGGAATAGGGATAGAAGCCCATCCACCTGCCGTAGCGTTCCAGCAGGTTGCCGTTTGTACCGTATTGCTCCTGATAAAAGGCGTATCGCTCCTCAAAATCAAGCTTACCTTTGCTTTTGGTAACATCATCCTTTGCCTGAGTATACGCACGGTCAACAGGCAGCATGTTATAGATAAGAAACAAGAGTAAAGAGAGTATAAGGAACACGAGAGCAATATACAGCAGTCTTTTGATTATGTATTTTCCCATAGGTTTTTCCCCCGGAATTTTATATTGCTTTGTGTTTACATTCGTGTAATCACATCAATGGAGCAGAAGCGGCAATTTTTAGGTTGCCGCTTCTGCTTCGTTATTGCTTTTTGCAGCCCCTTTTACGGGGCGGTATCAAAAGCTTTTCCCCTTTTTAATCGGAGCGATTATTTGTAGTTTTCTGCGAAGTCGGCTTCGTCCATGAGGTAGTTGTTGCTGTAGATATCATACATTTCGGGATTGATGGTCCAGTAGTATGAATAATCGTAAACAGCGGAGTTGAAGCCGGTAGCAAAGTTGACCGCGTTGCAGGTCGGGTTGCCGTCATAACCGCTGCCGGCATCGCGGCAATACTGACCGTAAACGCCGGGGCCGAATTCGCACTGGAGATACTGGATGTACATACCGATCTTCGTAGTAGCGTTTTCGTTGCTCTGCCATGCGGTCTTGAGCTGGTTGGTAACGCTGTTGGGCTGAGTGCCGTACCAGTTGATTGCGAGAGGCATGTAGTACCAGTCGCCGATCTTCACGGTCTTGTACTTGCCGTCGACGGTAGCGAACTTGAGGTTATCGTCGGAACGGTCGTAGCCGGTGAGCTTCTTGTAGCGGACATCGTCCTTTTCGGGGTCGAATGCTTCGCCGTTGACATTGTATACCCAGCCGTCTGCTTCGAGAACATCGATAGCATCGTCAACGCTGTATGCATACTGGTTGAGCTTTTCTTCGAGCTCGGAAGCGTTTGCCTTGTATGCGGAGTAGCCGGTGTAGTACGGGCCGTGAACGGTGGTGCCGTAACCGCCGGTGAAGGTGGTGGCAAAGTCATCACGGTTGAGGGTGTACATGACAGCCTGACGGACGGAAGTAAATGCTGTCGGGCCGAAGTCGCAGCGGAATGCGAGCTTGCCGTAGCCGGCACGGTCGTAGTGAGTTTCCTTGAAAGCGCCCTTGCTGTCTTCAACAGCCTTTACGGCAGCCTTGGTTACGTCGCCGCCGGTGATGCCGGCGATAACATCGACTTCGCCCTTAAGGAGCTGGTCGAGCTGAGTTTCTTCGACAACCTTAACGATAACGAGGGTTTCGATGGTAGCCTTGCCGCGAACGTCGCCTGCATAATCCTTGTTGATCTTGAGGGTGACGGTCTTGGCGCCGTCATCATACTTTTCGATGGTGTACGGGCCGGAGAACGGAAGCTTGGAATTCCATTCGAGGTTAGCCTTGACAACGTTGGCAACGGTGTAGGTTTCCTTGCCGTCAACGGTCTTGGTTTCGTAGAATTTGTCGGAAAGGCCGCAGGCCTTGGTCTTTTCGTCAACGATAACGTCTGCATCGCCGAGGTAGAGAGCGAGAGGATCCGGGCTGAAGGCCGCGAGGGTGTTGAGGTAGTAGTAATCTGCGTAATCTGCAGCGTAGGTTACGGAGAAGGTGTAATCATCGAGAAGCTTGACGCCGGAGAAGTACTTGGAAACGCCTTCTTCTTCGCCGTTGGTTCCGTTATAAGCGGAGAATTCGTTGAAGCCGACCAACTGGAGGCCGGATTTGCCCTTGCCGCCGATGGAGGTAAGAACTTCGTTGCTGTTTGCAAGAGTGGAAGCGATGTAGTTCTTGGCGGTGATTTCGGTGCCGTCGGTGAACTTCATGCCCTTCTTGATCTTGATGGTGAAGGTGTAGGTGCCGTCCTCGTTCTTGCCGCCTTCGGGTTCGCCGTCAAGAGCGTTCAGGTTCCAGTGATATTCGCCGGAGAAGTTGCTTTCGAGAAGGCTGTAGCCGGTGATGAGGTTCTGGACATCGAGGTCGGAGGCGCCGGGGGAAGATTTGCCCCAGCTTGCGTTACGGAACGAACCGGAAAGGTCGGTGGTGTTACCGATAACGACGTTGCTGGTTTCGCCTGCCTTAATGGTAGCGGAAACAAGAGCATCCGCAACGCCCCAGTACGGAGAGGTTTTGAGCTCTTCGATCTTGGAGTTGTAGACATCATAGTAACGGTTGGAGTAAAGCGGAACTTCGGGAACGAGCTTGTTCCATCTGAGGATGTAAAGCTTCCACCATTCGTTGAAGACATCCTCGGAGGTCTTGTAGTCGCTGCTTCCTTCGGGAACGGCGGTGTTGTAAACCATTGCCATGGAAAGGAAGTCCATACCGAGTTCGTATTTGACCCCGTCGACGGTGGCGAAGGCGATGCCCTCGTCATTCTCTTCGACCATGTCGATGGTCACCTTGGAGCCGATGGTTTCATAAACGGAAGTGAAGTCCTCGTGCTTGGAAGGCGCGTTCACATCGGGTTCGCTGCTCGAAGCCGCCGGAGTCTGAGAAGACTGCGTGGGGGCTGCCGAAGAATTATCGGTATCCTTATTGCAGGCAACAGCCAGCGGAAGAACGACCAGAAGCGCAAGCACAAGTGCAAAGATTCTGAATCTCTTCATTGTAAGATTCCTCCATTAAAAAATTTATATACAAGCGTGATTGTAACGCCGATATATCTGTTCTGACGTCAGCCGCCGCACGCGATGCTTTTGTGCCGCAATGTGCGCCGACTCTTATTTTTCGAGTATTATAACACATAAATATGCACCTGTCAATACCGTTTATTCAGAAAACCTTGTATTTTTAAGCCCGGCAAGCCGAAAAATCGGTGCAACCGGTGCATATTATACACTCAAAATGAATACACGCGGCATACAGAGGCAGAAAAGCGCCTGCGGCGCGGTGTTACGTAATCGCCGGAAAAGCGTGATTTTACAACCGGTTTCGGGGGATGTGGGCGCTTTCATATGCTTATCTGTCGTGAATTATAGCATACAGCAGGCTGTATTTCAATATGAATTTTTCGATTTTTGAAATTTCAACACTTGCAACAATTAAAAGCCCCGTTTTTTTAGGTACGTTGTGCAAATGTAAGGCAGGGCGCTTTTCGGCGCAGAACCCGCCGGGAACGGGGTTTTTTCGCCGTTTTGCGGCGCAGCGGCGCAGCGGAAGCGAAAACGTTTTTGCAAGACAAAGCAAAAAAATCCCAAAAATGCGGGAGGCTCCGGCAAAGAAAAACGGCCTCCGTCTTTTCGGGCGGAAGCCGCTTTTGTTTTATCGTACCGTATTTCACTGCCCGTGCTTTCGACATACCGTTACGAAAAAGCTTTTATCAGCCGCAGCAGCAGCAGACAATTACTATCGCGATAAGAATGATGATCCAGCAGTTATTGTTGCCGAAGAACGAATCAAAGCAGCCCATTGCACAGCCTCCCTTCACTAATGGCAGAATATGCCTTCGGGGGCGGAAATGTTAATTGCCTTTTTTGAGATCGTAGGTTCCGAGCACGGCGCGCTTTATATATAGGTAGTCGTTTGCATCGACCTTGCCGTTTCCGTCCGCATCGGCGCGGGCAAGCGCATCCGCCGGAAGATCGGCGGTGCCGAGCACGGCACGCTTTGTATAAAGATAATCGTTGGCGGTGAGCTTCATGTCAAGATCGATATCGCCGAGCAGGAGCAGCGAAAGCGACTTCCGGACGGTTTCGGCATAAAGCTTATAGCCCGCATCCGTGGGATGAACGCCATCCGAAAGAAGAGACGCGTAATTCGGCTTTGCCGAAAATGCGGCGTTTATATCGCAGCAGAGCACCCTTCTTTCCGCGGCGACCTCCCGCGCGGCGGCGGCATAGATCGCGACAAGCCCGTTGGGCCCGCCGTAGGGCTTGAACGGTTCCTCGTCGTGGCGGGTGAGGTATTTAACGTCATCCACGGGCGGCGGGGTCATAACGATGACCTGCGCACCGGCGGCACGACATTCGTCGATATACTTCCCCAGAAGCTCGCGGTATTTTTCGAGCGGGGTATATTTATCCATGTCTATCGCCGCATCGTTCGTGCCGAAGGCGATAAAGACGATCTCCGGCTTTGCGGCAAGCACGTTTTTGAACCGCGGAAGGGCGGTGCGTGTGCTGTCCCCGCCGACACCCATGTTCACCGTATTTGCGCCCGTTGCGGTGCGGAGGAAGGATTCCCACTTTCCGGCGGCGGTTATACTGTCGCCGAAAGCGACGATTTTTATATCGGATATACTGCGCACGCCGGCGGCGGGCGCGGCATCCGCGCCGAACGCGCAAAGCGAAGCGCCTATGCAGAACATTGCCGAAGCGAAAACGGCAGCGAGCCTTTTTTTCATAACAAAACTCCCGGTTGATCGTTATTTTTCTTTATTATAATGCCTCGCGTCGGAGAGTGCAATGCTTTTTCCGTGTTCTTTGCGCAAAAACTATTGAAAACCGACTTTGAAAATGCTATTCTGTACCAAAGTAATAAATACGAAACGGAGATACGACCGATATGCTTAAACCGATCCGCGGTACATGGTTTGAATTCACGCACCACAACAAGCCCGAGGGCAAATACTGGAACCCGATCTGCCGCACCTTTTCCGACGATCAGTGGGAGGTAAAGGTAGACGAGATAGCCTCACTCGGGATGAAGTACATCGTGCTGCTCTGCACCTCCCTTGTTTACGAGGATTCCTGCGAAAGCTATTTCAAGACCGACATTTACCCCTTTGCCGACATTGCCGCCAAGGACCCGATGGGGGCGCTTCTGCGCGCGGCGGAGCGCAACGGCATAAAGGTGTTCGTATCCTGCGGCTATTACGGCCCCTGGACACACACCGAGGAAAACATGACATCGCCCGAGGTTCAGAAAAAAGCCTTCCGTGCAATGGAGCAGCTTTATGCGCAGTACGGGCATTATAAATCCTTTTACGGCTGGTATCTGCCGGACGAGCTCGGCATATGGCCCTACTACACCGAAGGCTTTATAAAATACGTAAACGATTATTCCGCTTTCGGCAGGACTCTGAACGGCGATCTGAAAATGCTTATCGCTCCCTACGGAACGAACCACCTGAATGCCGACGACAAATTCGTCGCCCAGCTCGAATCGCTCGACTGCGACGTTATCGCTTATCAGGACGAGGTCGGTGTCCGCAAATCCACCCCGGATCAGACCCCGAAATATTACGAGGCTCTCCGACGCGCCCACGACAAGGCGGGCAGAGCGGCGCTCTGGGCGGATATGGAGGTCTTTGAGTTCGAGGGCGACGTTTACCGCAGCGCGCTTCTTCCGGCGGATCCGGAACGTGTAAAGCGCCAGATCGAAAGCATTTCGCCCTATGTCGATGAAATACTCATTTACGAATACCAGGGCATGATGAACCGCCCGGGCACGACAGCCTTCTGCGGTCACCCGGATTCCATCGCGCTCTACAACGGCTATAAAAAGCTGTATGACGAGATAACGAAGTGATAAGATTAACGATCAAGCGGTCCCCGTCAGAGGACCGCTTTCCCTTGGAAAAGCGCCTTTCCGAAATGCTTTCGCTGCCCGACGGCGGCTTTGAATACGAGCTTCGCCGCAAATCGCTGGATGCCCGCAAGGGCATCGCGAAATATGTGCTGACGGTGGATGTTTCGGTATGCGGTGACGAAAAACGCATTGCTGCGCGCTGCGGCGGCGAAATTGTCGCGCGCGAATCCGAATATGCCTTCCCCGCGCCCGCGCGTGTACCGGGTGCGCTGCGCCCGATCGTGATCGGGTTCGGCCCTGCGGGGATGTTCGCCGCGCTCATGCTCGCACGATCCGGCTTCCGTCCGCTCGTTCTGGAACGCGGCAAGGCTGTTGCCGAACGCGCCGCAGATGTGGAAGACTTCTTCCGCGGCGGGGATCTGAACACCGAATCCAACATTCAGTTCGGCGAAGGCGGCGCGGGCGCCTTTTCGGACGGCAAGCTCAACACGCTCGTAAAGGAAAAGGGGGTGCGCGGAAGGCTTGTCCTGCGCGAGCTTGTCGCCGCCGGCGCTCCGGAGGAGATACTTTATCTTTCCCACCCGCATATCGGCACCGACCTTTTGCGCGGGGTTGTCGAAAACATCCGCAAAAAAATAATCTCGCTCGGCGGCGAGGTACGGTTCGGCACCCGGGTGGAGGATTTTTGCGCCGAAAACGGGCATATCGCCGGGGTCGTGGCAAACGGAAGCGTTATCCCGGCGGACACGGTATTCCTTGCCGCGGGGCAATCCTCGCGCCAGACGCTCGAAGCGCTTTATTCCGCGGGTGCAAATCTGGAGCGCAAGCCGTTTTCCATGGGATTCCGTATAGAGCACCCGCAATCGTCGGTAAACGCCGCGCAGTACGGCGGGGCGGAAAGCCCGTTCCTTCCGCCGGCGGAATACAAGCTTTTCACCCACTGCTCCACGGGCAGAACCGTATACAGCTTTTGTATGTGCCCCGGCGGGCAGGTAGTCGCAGCGGCGAGCGAGCAGGGCAGGCTTGTCACAAACGGGATGAGCTTCCACGCGCGCGACGGGCGTAACGCCAACAGCGCCCTGCTGTGTGAAATACTTCCGCAGGATATAACCGGGCAGGGCGTATTTGCCGGCTTTGATTACCGCGCACGGCTGGAGGAGCGCGCGTTTGAGATGGGCGGAGGCGGTTTTATCGCCCCGGCACAGACGGCGGGCGGGTTTTTGTGCGGCACACAGGCAGAGCCGTGCGTTGCACCGACATACCCGCGCGGAGTCAGGTACACCGATCTCGCGGTGCTTTTCACCCCCGAAATAACCGCTTCGCTGCGTGAAGGCATTGCCGATTTCGGCAGAAGGCTTGCCGGTTTTGATGCACCCGGTGCGGTATTGACGGCTGTCGAAAGCCGGACAAGCTCGCCGGTGCGCGTTATCCGCGGCGAGGACCGCCAGAGCAATCTGCGCGGGCTTTACCCGCTGGGCGAGGGCGCGGGATACGCCGGCGGAATAGTTTCCGCGGCGATCGACGGGATCAAAAGCGCGGAGGAATATGTTCTTACGCCGCAGTAACGGCGGCGGGAGGTTTTTGTTTATGAAAAGAGCATTGATAGCGATGAGCGGCGGTGTCGATTCGAGTGTCGCCGCGCTGCTCACACAAAGGCAGGGCTACGAATGTATCGGCACCACGATGAAGCTTTACGAGAACGAAACGGCAGGCATTTCCCGCGGGAAGACCTGCTGCTCGCTCGATGATGTCGAGGATGCGCGCAGTGTGGCTTACCGGCTCGGTATGAAATTCTATGTGTTCAACTTCAAGGACGAATTCAGGGAAAAGGTCATCGACCGGTTTGTGAACAGCTATCTTGAAGGGCTCACCCCCAACCCATGCATAGACTGCAACCGATTCATGAAGTTCGGCAGTCTTTTCGGGCGGGCGGAAATACTCGGCTGCGATCACATTGTCACCGGGCATTACGCGCGCATAACCGAAAGCGGCGGGAAGTATTACCTTCGCAAGGCGGTCGATACCGGCAAGGACCAGAGTTATGTGCTTTACGACATGACACAATCCGAGCTTGCAAGAACGCTGCTCCCGCTCGGGGAATATACAAAGGACGAGGTGCGCGCCATCGCGGAGGAAAACGGCTTTGTAAACGCCCGCAAGCACGACAGCCAGGATATCTGCTTTGTTCCGGACGGCGATTACGCCGGCGCGATAGAACGGCTTTGCGGCGTGCGGGAGCAATGCGGGAATTTTATCCGTGCCGACGGCAGCGTGATATCCCGCCACAAGGGAATATCTCATTATACCATCGGGCAGCGCAAGGGGCTGGGGATCTCGGCGCCGGAGCCGCTTTATGTCTGTGATATTGACCCGGTGACACGCAATGTCACGCTCGGGAGCGATTCGGATCTGTTTTCCGCGCAGGCGGCGGTGGGCGGGGTAAACTGGATAAGCGGCGATATACCGGATCGCCCGGTGCGCTGCCGCGTAAAGATCAGATACCGCCAGCCGGAGCAGCCCGCAACGGTAACACCCTGCCCCGGCGGCGGCGCGGACGTCACCTTCGACGAGCCGCAGCGCGCGATAACCCCCGGGCAGTCCGCCGTTTTTTACGACGGCGACATAGTGCTCGGCGGCGGGACAATCAAACGCTCTTCGCGCTTCTGAGGCTGTTTCACCCGTTCAGCAGTGCAACCGAAAGGTTCAGCACCCCGGCGAACGTCACCCAAAGTAAATAAGGTATCTGCAAATACGCGCTCGGCGGGTATTTCCCGTAAAAGGATATTATCATTGCGAGTATCGCCGCCCAAAGCAGCAGCAGCCAGAAGAAGGCGGCGGTAAAGGCTTCGAACGTGAAGAAAAGGAACGGCCACACAAGGTTTATCAAGAGCTGCACGCCGAAAATCACATAATTTCTGCGCACGCCGCCGCTGCGGTGTATGAGGTAAAGCGAGATCCCCATGAGCGCATAGAGTATCCCCCATGCGATCGGAAACACCGCCGCGGGCGGAGCAAATACCGGTGTCTTTATCCTTTCGTATATATCCGCGCTGCCGCTTGTGAGCATACCGACGATAAACCCCGGCACGAGCGGTACGGCAAGGCAGATAAGAAACGGGACCAAACGGAAGCTGTTTTTCATGCCAAGCACCAATCCTTTCCGTATACGGTTTATCTTACGCGCGCAGCGCCCCGTTTATACGGCGCCGCGCCGCCGGAAATTTCAATATATTTTTGCATGAATACTTGCAATATCCGTTTCGCCGTGGTATAATAGCTGGGTGATCGGTACGGAGGCGTAGCTCAGTTGGTCAGAGCGTTCGGTTCACATCCGAGAGGTCAAGGGTTCGAGCCCCCTCGTCTCCACCAGATAAGCATAATGGTTTTGATCCGAATCCATTGTGCTTTTTCTATGTTCAGAAAGCATTAAAGGCAAGGATTATATCGTCTCGAAATATGAGGTTAGTTTCAGTGTATCAAGATTAACTCTGTGAAAGTCGAAGTTGAGAGACCTAAACCACTCATTTATTGCACTCCAAAAATTCACAATGAAACTTGTTCTTTTGAGGTGGTTTCATTATAATTAAGTAAGTTTCATCGTGACTGAAATAGTTTCATTGCCAGGGAGTAGTTTCATTATAGTTGAAAACATCCTATTTTGTGACATAATTAAATCAGCAACTTGTTCGAATTAATGTATTTGCTACGCAAAAAACTATTACTTATACTCTAAAAAATAGTAAAGAGAATTTAGGTGTTTTCCTATGGAAAATGTTAAATCATCAAGAAACAAGACTATTGATACAACAGTTGAGCAAGGCAAAGAATATCTTGCTCGTTGCATATCTGTAAGTACGGAACAATCTGTTGATGCCGTTATTAACAAGACCATCATAGGTGATACTTTTAATATTATGCCGCTGTTACACCATAAGTCTATTGACTTGGTAATTGCAGACCCTCCATACAATTTAACAAAGGCTTTTAACGGGTCAACCTTTTCGAAGAAAACAGTTGCTGACTATGAGGACTATACTCGTCAATGGCTGTCATTGGTCTATCCCTTGCTGAAAGATGACGGCTCTATCTATGTGTGCTGCGATTGGGAAACAAGTCTAATTATCGGCCGAGTATTGGGTGAGTTCTTCACCGTTAGAAGCCGTATCACTTGGCAAAGAGAAAAAGGCCGTGGAGCAACAGCCAATTGGAAAAACGGTTTAGAGGATATTTGGTTTGCTACAAAATCAAACAATTATACATTCAATCTCGACGCCGTTAAAATCCGCAAAAAGGTTATCGCTCCCTATAAGGCGGAGGGTAAACCAAAAGATTGGGACGAAACAGAGAACGGTAACTACCGTAATACATGCCCTTCTAATTTTTGGGATGACATTACAATCCCCTTTTGGTCAATGCCAGAAAACACAGCTCACCCCACACAGAAATCTGAAAAACTGATTGCAAAAATAATGTTGGCCAGTTCCAACCCTTCCGATATTGTATTAGATCCCTTCCTTGGTTCTGGTACAACAAGTGTTGTCGCCAAAAAGTTAGGGCGAAAGTATATTGGCATTGAGGCAAACGAACAATACTGTGTTTGGACAGAACAGCGGTTAGCTATGGCAGAATCCGATATGTCAATTCAAGGATATGTCGATGGTGTCTTTTGGGAAAGGAATACCCTATCTGAACAATCTGCAAAGAGAGGAAAGGTACAATAAGTAAATGAACAAAGTTCTGAACGATCGAACTTTGCGTTTTTTGGAAAACCGTGTAATTGATGAGCTTTCTCGTATTCAAGATTTTCAAAACAGGAGAATCACTAATAGTCCTCGAGCCATCGGAGATACAGTGCAAGAAGCTATTGGCGAATTATTGCCGTATTGCTTTCCTGACGGATTGCTTGGTGATTTCAGTGCAGACTTTGCACGTAGAGCAATGGCGGATGTTGCATTCACAGACGTTGACGGTAATTACTATTTAATTGATGTTAAGACTCATAACACATCGACCCAGTTCAATATGCCGAACCTAACTTCTGTCCATCGTTTGGCACGATTTTATGAAGATGACAGTAATTATTTTGTGATCCTGTTAATTGAGTATTCCGTAGAGAACGGACACCTTACATTTACCGGTGCCCATTTTATCCCTATTGAACACTTAGAATGGTCCTGCTTAACAATTGGGGCACTGGGATGGGGGCAAATCCAGATTGCTAATTCCAATAATGTTGAGGTTAACAGAAATAATACTCGTGTTGATTGGATGCTGTCTCTATGTGATGCGTTAGATATTTTCTATCCAAATGAGATTGCTAAAATTTCCGAAAGATTAAACTATTTTCAATCTGTTCGTGCATATTGGGAAGCAAGACGAAATTATTGATTTGGTTCATTCTGCTATTAGCGTAAAAGAATATCAGTTTCTGAATATCTTACTGATAAAATATATGGTTTGAGAAGCTTTTATGGCATGGTTTCACTTCCACAGCTATGGTTTCATTTTTGAGTGAAACCAAATGAAACCATTTGAAACTGTATCAATACTATCAACTGTTGCCAAAACTCCCGCGCTTTTGCGCGGGAGTTTTACTTATTCACTCTTAACTTTTCACTATTCACTATTGACTCTTATTTCACTGCACGGCGTTTTCCGTTCGGGCGTTTTCGGCAAAAATACGGCATTACAAAAAGGCTTGCGGATCGCAGGCCTTTTTTAGCATATTCGTTTGCGGCGGTCATTTCAGCCGTTTGCCCATTTCGATACGGACCTCGTGCCGGGCGGGATCGTCGTTCGAATAGGAATACAGATCAAACCCGATGATCGAAAATCCGTTCTTTTTGTAAAATGCAATGGCGTTTTCGTTGCAGGTCTGCGTTTCGAGCACGAGCATCCGCGCGCCCGCCTTCCGCGCCGCCGACTCGGCGGAATGCATGAGCGCCGTTCCGACACCGCGCCCGCGGTTTTCTCCGCCGAACACGCAGATATTGCTTATACGGAAGCGGTTGTTCCAGCTCTCGGGCGCACATTCCGCAAAACCGATAAGTTCGCCGTTTTCGAACGCACCGAAGGCGACCGGATCCTCCAGCCATTCGGCAAAAAACACATCTTCAAAGGACCTTTCGACCGTGGAGCCGAAGCATTCATAGCGTACCGTGAACCCGTTATCATCCGGGCAAATATCGTAATACCCGTTTGTTTTGTACCGCGCGATGAACTTCCTGCCTGCGTATTCCTTTTTGTCAAGCTGCTTTATTTCCATAATAATCGCCTTTTGTTTTGCCGTGATTTTTGCCGAAAACGCCCGAACGGAAAACGCCGTGCAGTGAAATAAGAAGTCAATAGTGAATAGTGAAAAGTGAAGAGTGAATAAGTAAAACTCCCGCTCAAAAGCGCGGGAGTTTTGGTGGAGCGTAGGGGATTCGAACCCCTGACCCCAACACTGCCAGTGTTGTGCGCTCCCAGCTGCGCTAACGCCCCAAACGGTATTGTGTGCGGTGAGCTCACGCCTCCGCGCGAATCATCTTACCATAAAGTAAAGCGATTGTCAATATATATTTTCCCCGCACGGGAAAATATATTGTTTATTCTGCCGGTGTATGCTATCATTATATAAAACCAAACCCGAGAAGAAAGAGGGGTGCATACATGGCAAGGATGGTCGACTGCGGTGCGGGCCCGCGCAGGGAGCTTGCCGAGGCACGCCGCAGGGAAAAAGCAAGGAGCAAAAGGCTATGGATGCTGTTTTTGTTCCTTCTTTCGGTCGGGGCTGCCTCCGCGGCGGCATCGGCGCTCACACATATGCGGCTTTTTCGTGTGATACTTATCGCGGCGTGCGCGGCGCTTGCCTTTTTCCCGCTTTGTATCTCCGGCAGCGGCAGCAGCCGCATATCCGTGCTTTCCGCCGGAGCCGCGGGCGAGGAGGATGCGGCGGCGCTGCTTTCGAACCTGCCGGACGAGTATACCGTTTTCCGCAACGCCGTTGCCGCAGGGTTGGAGATAGACTTTATCATTGTCGGCCCGACAGGTGTTTTTGCCATTGAGGTGAAGGCATATTCCGGAACGCTTCTGGGCGATTATTCCGAGCAGCAGTGGCTGAAGCGCAAGCGTTCCCCTATGGGGAAGGTATATGAAAAAGACGTTTCCAATCCGCTGCTTCAGGCACGCCGCGGCGCGGCTGCGCTCTCGCGGGAGCTTTTGCGCAGGGGCGAAAGGATTTATGTGAACGGAGCCGTTTACCTTGCCGGCGGCGAATGCACCGCGGAAATCACCGGCGATCCCCCGTGTGAAAGGCTTTTTTCGCATTACGACGAGCTGCTTGACTTTATTACCGAAAACCCGCACGGGATTTCGCCGCGCGCCGAAAAGAATATCTGCGGCATTATACGCGATATTGCCGTGCTGTGACCGGGCAAAAAACAAAGCACCGCCCTGCCCCGAACGACCGCGGGCGGCGGTGCTTTACATTTGATTATTATACCGCGGCAGTGCTACGGCAGGCGCTTATTCCCCGCCCAAGGAGCTTTTGATCGCTTCGAAAGAAGTGTCGCTGATGTAATGCTCCATTTTGCAGGCATCCTCCGCGGCGGTTTCGGCATCCACACCGAGCCCGAGAAGAAACCGCGTAAGTATATTGTGGCGTTCGAATATCTTCCGCGCCACCTCCGTACCCGAATCGGTGAGCGTTATGTGCCCGTCCTCCGCGACATTGATAAAGCCGCCGTTTTTGAGCAGACCCACCGCGCGGCTTATGCTCGGCTTTGAATAGCCCATGTATTCGGCTATGTCGAGCGAACGAACCGCCCCGAGCTTTTCCGAAAGTATAAGTATCGTTTCGAGATACATTTCGCCCGATTCCTGCAAATGCACGGCGGTCACTCTCCTTTCTTTTTGCTGCTTCAAACAGCAGTATACCACATCCGCGCACAGAATACAAGTGCTTTGAGCTTTTTTGTGCGGGGCACGGTCAGAATGCACATCCGCGGCGCAAAGGCGGCGGCGCGCGTTTGTGAAAAGCGCCGAATTTGTCGATTTTTGATTTTTGAGCAAAAAAAGTCTTGACAAACGGGCCGGACGCGATTATTATTAACGTGAAGTTAGCGAAAGCTAACCAATTTTAAGCCGGCGCGGTTAGTCAGTGCTAATTGCCCCGGGGCAAAAGGGGATGTTTATAATGCCGCTGAGTCTTGCAAGCGTCGGCGAGGAATACACCGTCAAGCGTATAGGCGGTTCGCCCGAGGTAAAGAAGCACCTTGAAAATCTCGGGTTCGTTGCGGGGGGCAATGTCACCGTGATAACAATGCTTGCCGGCAACGTTATCGTGAATGTCAAGGAAGCACGCGTTGCCATAAGCGAAGAAATGGCGAAAAAGATAATGGTGTGACGGCATAAAATGCCTTTACATACGAGCAAAAACGAAAAGGAGGACACAAGCGATGAAAACACTCAGAGATGTGCAGATCGGCGATACCGTAAAGGTCGTCAAGCTTCACGGAGAGGGCGCGGTAAAACGCCGTATCATGGACATGGGCCTGACAAAGGGCGTTGACGTCAGCGTGCGCAAGGTTGCTCCGCTGGGCGATCCGATCGAAGTCACTGTCCGCGGCTACGAGCTTTCGCTCCGCAAGGCGGATGCCGAAATGATCGAAGTGGAATAAGGGCTTTTCCCACATATTCACTGCCGGAGATGATTCTCCGTTAATTCAAAGGTTGTGTCCGGGCAGACCGGGCGCAGAAAGAGAGGATAACATCAATGGAACTGCGTATTGCCCTTGCGGGCAATCCCAACTGCGGTAAAACGACATTGTTCAATGCGTTGACCGGCTCCAACCAGTTTGTGGGTAACTGGCCGGGCGTAACCGTGGAAAAAAAGGAAGGCAAGCTGAAAAAGCACGAAGGCGTCATCATTACCGACCTTCCCGGCATCTACTCGCTTTCACCCTACACACTCGAAGAGGTCGTCGCAAGAAATTATCTTATCGGCGAACGTCCGGATGCGATACTTAACATTATCGACGGTACGAACCTCGAAAGAAACCTTTATCTTACCACACAGCTCACCGAGCTCGGCATACCGGTCGTCATCGCCATCAATATGATGGACGTTGTAAAAAAGAACGGCGACAAAATCAACACCGCCGAGCTTTCCCGCCAGCTCGGCTGCAGGATAGTCGAGATATCCGCACTTAAAGGCACCGGTATCACCGAAGCTGCGGAGGCGGCTATCGACGCCGCAAAGAACGGCAAGACCGTTCCCATGCACACCTTCTCCGGCACTGTCGAACACGCGCTTGCCCATATCGAGGAAGCAGCCGTTCATTCGCTCCCGGAGGAACAGCAGAGATGGTACGCCATAAAGTTATTCGAGCGCGACGACAAGGTACTTGCTCAGCTCAACCTCCCCGAGGATATAAAGAAGCACATCGAAAGCGACATTTCCGCCGTGGAAAAGGAGCTTGACGACGATGCCGAATCCATTATCACCGGCGAAAGATACGTATATATCGGTTCGATAATCAAGGCTTGCTACAAGAGGAAATCCGCAGGCAGCCTTACCGTTTCGGACAAGATCGACAAGGTCGTCACCAACCGCTGGCTCGGGCTTCCGATCTTTGCCGTGATCATGTTCCTGGTTTACTACGTTTCCATTTCCACTGTCGGCGGCTGGGCGACCGACTGGGTAAACGACGGTGTATTCGGCGACGGCTGGCACCTGTTCGGGATCGGCGGTTCGGATTACGAAGAAGCAGCCGGCACCTACGACGATGCTCTGAACGCCATCAACGGCTTTGTAGAGCTCGATCCGGAGGCGGACGAGTTTGATGCCGAAGCGGCGCTCGAAGAAATAAAGAGCTTTGCCCCGGATGACGAAAAAGCCACCGGCAGCGTTGAAGTAGAGGATGAAGAAACCCTTGCGAAAACGTCAAAGACCGTTTATTACGACAGCGTTCCCGAATCCGAAAGCAAAAACGAAGAAGTTATCCAGATGTCCTACAAGGACGCCGTGAAGTACTTCACCGAGAAGAACACCGAATTTGCCGCACCCGATCCCGCAGAGTTCGGCGTGTGGGTAAAGGGTATCCCCGTGCTTATCGGCGACGGGCTTGAAGCCGCGAACGCCGCTCCCTGGCTCGAAGGGCTGATACTCGACGGTATCGTCGCCGGTGTCGGCGCGGTGCTCGGGTTTGTCCCGCAGATGCTCGTTCTGTTCATCTTCCTCGCATTCCTGGAAGCCTGCGGTTACATGGCGCGTATCGCGTTCGTGCTCGACCGTATCTTCCGCAAGTTCGGTCTTTCCGGTAAATCCTTCATCCCGATGCTTATCGGCACGGGCTGCGGTATCCCGGGTATCATGGCATCGCGTACCATCGAAAACGAACGCGACCGCCGTATGACCATAATGACCACGACATTTATCCCCTGCGGTGCAAAGGTACCGTTTATCGGAATGATCGCCGGCGCATTGTTCGGTGGCAGCGCATGGGTCGCTACAAGCGCATATTTTATCGGTATGGCGGCTATAATAATTTCCGGCATCATGCTTAAAAAGACCAAGCCGTTTGCCGGCGACCCCGCACCCTTCGTTATGGAGCTTCCCGCTTATCACTTTCCCACTGTCGGCAATGTCCTCCGCTCGATGTGGGAACGCGGCTGGTCCTTTATCAAGAAGGCCGGCACCGTGATCCTGCTTTCCACCATATTTGTCTGGTTCACCTCCTTCTTCGGCTGGGTGGACGGCGTGTTCGGAATGCTTGAAGAGGATCAGCTCGAATACTCCATACTCGCAAACATCGGCAGCGCGATAGCCTGGATCTTCAAGCCGCTCGGCTGGGGCACCTGGCAGGCGACCGTCGCCTCTATCACCGGCCTTGTCGCAAAGGAAAACATTGTCGGTACTATGGGCATTCTGTACGGCGCGGCCGGCGATACCTATGCCGCTCTCCGCGATGCATTCACCGGTATCAGCGCTTATTCCTTCCTTGTATTCAACCTGCTGTGCGCACCCTGCTTTGCCGCCATCGGCGCGATCAAGCGCGAAATGAACAGCGCGAAGTGGACCTGGTTCGCAATAGCATACCAGTGCGGTTTCGCATATGTCATCGCTCTGATGATCAACCAGTTCGGCAATATGTTCACCGGCAACACGAACGTTATCGGCGTTATCGCAGCCGCTCTGCTGCTTGCCGGCATGATCTATATGCTTGTCCGCCCCTACAAGGAAGCCACAAAGCTTACCAAAACCGTCAAGGTCGATTAACCCCGGCCTGACACAAATGACCCGAAAGGAGTAACTTATCATGTTGGAATGGATTACCTCCAATATCGCTTCGATAATAATCACGCTCGTTCTCGCCGCAGTTGTTGCCGCGATAATCGTGAAGCTCGTCAAGGACAAAAGGAAGGGAAGATCGAATTGCGGATGTAATTGCGCCCACTGCGCAATGAGTAACTCCTGCCACAAGGGCAAAAGCGAATAAAATGCCTCCTTCGCCCACGGAGCAATCCGCAGAGCAATACACCGATGCCTGCACCGCGTGCGATAATCATACAGGTGGTTAAAACCTTTCCCGAGGAATAGCGGAAGCGCCGCACCGCGCTTCCGCTTTCCGTTTTTCATGGGAAAAATTCATTAAAAAGGATCCGTAAATGAGCAGAGAAATAATTCGTCTTGAAAACGTGAGCCGCATATTCAAAAGCTCGGCATACCGTATACCTGTGATTCGGTATACGCTGCCGCGGCGCGCGAGGATATCGCAGCAAACGGGGCAATAAAGAGCGTTCGGCCCAATATGAAATGAATATAACAATAAGCGCGCTTACGATCGTGATAAGCATCCTGCTCACGGTGGGAATGTCGCTGCTTGTCAGCCTGATGGTATCGCGCAAGAACCGGCAGATAAACATGACGGAAGCGCTGAAATGCGCAGAATAAAAAAAGGAGTGACATTGTATGTACAAAACAGAGGTAAAGATCGACGGCATGATGTGCGGTATGTGTGAGGCGCATATAAACGACTGTATCCGCAGCCGTTTCAAGGTGAAAAAGACAAGCGCATCGCATTCCAAGGGTCTGTGCGAGATAATTTCCGAAGAAAAGCTTGACGAAGCCGCGCTCCGCAGGGCAATAACCGCGCTGGGCTACACGGTTACGGATATCACCGTTTCCGAGGAGGAGAAAAAGAAGGGGCTGTTCGGCTTCCTTCACAAATAACTCCGCAAAAACAAGGATCTCGAAGGTGTGAAAAGCCTTCGGGATCTGTTTTTTTATCGTGGCCGTTCAGGAAAAAATCGTCCTGATCGCCGCAAGCGCGGAGGTGCGCGTGGAAACACGGGAGATCTCGGCACGCAGCTTTGCGCTGCCGTTAAAGCCGCGGCAATATTGCAGCAGGTGGTGGCGGAATTCGCATATGCCTCTTTCGCCCTTTTCGGCAATAACCGTTTCAAGCTGGCGGATTATCATGCGCCTTTTGGCATCGTAATCCGGTTCGGCATAGCGCCTCCCCTCCAGTCGGGCGGTTATTTCCGAAAAAAGCCAGGGCGCGCCCTCCGCCGCGCGGCCGATCATCACGCCGTCGCAGCCGGTGCGTTTCTTCATATCCATATAGCTTTCGAAGGAATCGACATCGCCGTTGCCGATAACGGGTATGGAAACGGCATCCTTCACGCGGGCAATTATTTCGCGGTCCGCCCTGCCGGAATACATCTGCGCGCGCGTTCTGCCATGGACAAAAACGGCGCTCGCTCCGCCGGCTTCGCAGCGCTTTGCGACCTCCGGGGCGTTTGCTTCATCATCGCAGCCCTTGCGTATCTTTACGGTAACGGGTACATCCGCCGCTTCGCACACGGCATAAACTATCCTTTCGCAAAGCTCGGGGTCGCGCATGAGAGCGCTGCCGTCGCCGTTGCGTACAAGCTTCGGCACCGGGCAGCCCATGTTTATATCGATAAAATCCGGCGAAAAGCGCATTATTTCAGCCGCCGCGCGGGCAAGTATATCCGGTTCGTGCCCGAAAAGCTGTATTGCCGCGGGGCGCTCGTCCGGATAAAGCGCGGCAAGGGTATCCGTTTTTTTATCGCCGTATGTCACGCCCTTGGCGCTTATCAGCTCCCCCGTGACGCATTCCGCCCCGCAGGAAACGCAAAGCGCACGGAAGGCATGATCCGTAACGCCCGCCATCGGGGCAAGAAAAAGGCCGTGCCGTAATTCAATATTTCCTATTTTCATTCAGTTGACCGTCAGTGTGCTCCCGCTGTTTTCCAGAAAGCGTTGTGCCGCCCCGAAAACGGCGGAATATTCACCGGTTTCCTTGTTTTCGATTATTGTTGTGACTATACCGTCGGTTTCCTTTATTGTCGCGGCATCGCCCGCGCCCATGAAGGCAAGCGAAAATTCGCCGCTCTGCCTTTCGCCGAAGAAATCGCCGGGGCCGCGCTTTTTCAGGTCCGCCTCGGCGACACGGAACCCGTCGTTCGTTTCGGCAAGCACATTCAGCCTGTCCGCCGCTTCATCTCCGCCGCCTCCGTTGACAAGGCAGCATACCGAACCGCGGCTGCCGCGCCCGACCCTGCCGCGGAGCTGGTGGAGCTGCGAAAGCCCGAAGCTTTCGGCGTTCATGATGACCATGACCGTCGCCTCCGGCACATCCACGCCGACCTCCACCACCGTGGTGGAAACGAGTATTTTTATATCGCCGCACGCGAAGGCGTTCATAACGTGTTCCTTATCGCAGTTGCGCATCCTGCCGTGCAGAAGTCCGATCGGGATATCCGGGAAAATGCTTTCCGAAAGCTCCTTATAAAGCCCCTCGGCGGATATTTTTCCGCTGTCGTCCTCGCCCTCCTCGATCGCCGGGCAGACAAAATACGCCCTTCCCCCGGCGGCGGCTTCGCGCCGGACAAATTCATAAACGGAAGGAAGCTCGCTTTCGGTTATGACCCTTGTCGCCACCTCGCGGCGGCCCGGCGGGCGTTCGTCAAGCAGGCTCAGATCGAGATCGCCGAAGATTATGAGCGAAAGCGAACGCGGGATCGGCGTTGCGGACATGACAAGTATGTGTGCGCGCCTGCCGTCGCATACGCTTTTTTCGAGCAGAGCGGCGCGCTGGCGCACCCCGAACCGATGCTGCTCATCGGCGATGACAAGCGCGCAGTTGTTCATCACCGTCGCTTCGCTGATAAGCGCCTGCGTTCCGACGGCGACATTTATGCTGCCGTCCGCCAGCCCCGCGCGCAGGGCGTCTTTTTCCGCCGCCTTCATTCCGGCGACAAGCAGCCCGACATTTATCCCGAAAGGGGAAAGCATGGCGGAAAGCGTTTTCGCGTGCTGGCGCGCAAGTATTTCGGTGGGCGCCATTATGCAGGACTGATACCCGTTTTTCGCGCAAAGAAATATTGCGGCGGCGGCAACGGCGGTCTTGCCGCTGCCCACATCGCCCTGGAGCAGCCGCGCCATGGGGGTGGAGCCCGAAAGATCGGAAAATATCTCCTTCACGGCGCGCTTCTGCGCCCCGGTGAGCTCAAACGGAAGCGATTCGAAGAACCGCCTTGCCCCGGTGTTTTTCAGAGTGAGCGGAACGGCGCGTTCGCGCTCCCGCCCGAATCGCATCCCCGCCGCGGCAATACGGAAAACGGTTATTTCCTCTGCCGCAAGCGTGTGCCTTGCCGCCGCAAGCGACTGCGCATCCGCCGGGCGGTGGAGCGTTTTTATAGCCGTGCCTCGCGGGATAAGGCCGTATTGCGCACGCAGCGCTTCCGGAAATATCTCCGGCTCCGCATCCGCCAATGCCAGCACCTTTGCCACCGCTTCGGCAATGCTTTTGGAGGTGAGCGGCGGCGATGAACGGTACACCGGCACGAAGTAGGGCAGTGCTTCACCGCGCAGGATCGGTTCGAGCTTGGGCGATAACATTTCCCTGCCGTACATTCCCTGCCGCATTCTTCCGTATACCCTGTACCTCCGCCCGCGTGAAAGCGATTTTGCAAGGAAGGGCATATTAAAGAACACCAGCTCCATGGATGAGCTTTCATCCGCCGCCTCGCAGCGGAACATACTGCGCCCTCCGCTGATATACCGCGGCGAAGCGACGTTTTCCACCGTGACCTCCAATGCGCAAAGCTCGCCCTCGAAGGTTTCGGCAATGGGCTTTATTCTGCCCCGTTCCTCATACCGTGTCGGGAAAAAGCGCAGCAGATCGCCCGCCGTTTTCACACCGAGCCGCGCAAAGGCGGCGGCGCGTGCCTCGCCCACTCCGCGCAGAGCGGAAACCGGCGTCGCGGCGGTGATCGGCGATGCGGGCATCACTTTGCCCCCGCGGTGCGCAGCGAAATATCCGTGCTTTCCGCACCGATATCCGCAAGCGCTTCACGTTCGCGCTCGGAATGCGTGAGTATGATTATCTGGTGCCGCTGCGCAGCCATGCACAGCGCGCCAGCCATCATGCGCAGGCGGCTGTCATCGATACGGACAAAGGCATCGTCGAGCACTATCGGAACCCCGCAGCCGCCGAACAGCATATCCGCCAGCGCAAACCGCAGGCATAGGTAGGCGCTGTCCCGCGTGCCGGCGGAAAGGTATTCCGCGCTGCGGCGGAAATCATCGCCATAGCTCATCGAAAGCTTCGTATCCACCTCGAAGCCGCTGTACTTGCCGCCTGTCGCAGCCGAAAAATATTCGTCCGCACGGGCGCCTATACGCGGCGCGACCATGCTCTTCATGTATTCGCTGCTTTCGTTTATCATTTCTATCGCAATGCCGTAAGCGGCGTGCTTGGCGGAAAGCGATTCTATTTCGGCGGAAAGCGCATCCCGGCGGCTCACCATCAGCGCGGCATCGCCGCCGCGTGCCTCGTTGGAGGCATAGCTCAGCTCGGCATTGCGCAGCAGTTCGGCATTGTTATCGTGCTTTTGGGTATAAAACGCCGTTTCGCGGTCGACAAGCGTGCGTTCGCGCTCCGGCTTTACGGCGCCCGCGGCAAGCTCGGCAAGCACTTCTATATCCACGCCCGCCGTTGCGGCGGAAAACGCATCCTTTTTGGAATTGAGCACGGCAAGCTTTTCGCCGATATTATCCGAAGCACGCTTGATCGTTTCCAGTATCTGCGAATAATTGCCGCCGGAGGAATCGACATAGCCGCCTATCTCCTCCGAAAGCCGGCGTTCGAGCGCGGCGCATTCCGCGCGGCAATCGCCTTCGCGCGAAGTGCTTGCGGAAAGTCTTTCTTCCGCAAGCGCTTTGCGCTCCTTTGCGGCGGGGTAAGCGGCAAGCGCGGCACGCAGAGCGGCCGCATCCGCGATCCCCAGTTCCTTTGCCTTTGCGGAGGGCTTTGCGACAAACACCCCCGCCACGGCGGCACATACGGCAGCCGCGCCGATACAGGCATATCCCGCACCGGAACGGAAGGCAAGCACGAGAACCAGCCCGGCAACCACGGCAAGCCCCGTCAGCACGGCAAGTATCCTTGCCGTTACCGCGGAGGAGGCTATTGTCGCCCTTGCATCCTCGGCGGCATCATCATCAAAGGGAAGCGCCGCATTTGCGGCTTCGAGATCGTCGGATGCCTCCTTTGAAGCGGAACGGAGCGATTCGAGCCTGCTCTTTTCGGCGACAAGCCTTGCGTTCATTTCATAAAGCATACCGATTTCGCTGCCGGCGGTATCGGAATCCTTTTTTATTGCGGCACGGGCTTCGTCATATTCCGCCTCCGCCTGCTGCCTTTCGCCGGCGATCCGACGTATTTCGCGCAGCCTCAAAAGCGCTTCGTATTTTTCTATATTGTTGCGTTCGGCGGCAAGCTCCGAAAGCTTTTGCGCGGTTTCCTCCACGATCGCCCTTTTGGCGGCTATTTCGGCAGAAAGCCTTGTACACTCCGCGCGGAAGGCATCCGATTCCGAAATTTCGGCGTTCAGCTCGTTGCGCTGAGATGTAAGCCGCGGTATCAGCCCGTTCCCGAGACGGTTTTTAAGCTCGTTTCGCGCCTGTGTAAGCCTTTCCACCGCCTTGCCCGTGCCGATACGCTCATCCGCGCTTATGGCGATATTCCGCAACCGTTCGGCAAGAAGCTCATCCTTGCCCTGCGGCGTTGTAAGCTGGCGAAAAAACAGCGTGCGGGAGAATATATCCTCGCTCACACCGAAGAAAACCTCGCCCGGTATTTCGCCGGAATGAACGCTGTTCCCGGTGCGGCGATCGGTTATGCTCACCGTTTCCCTGCCGGAAGCGGTCACTCGGCGTTCGATAACGAACCTGCCCTCATCGCATTCTATGGCAACGGCGCCCTCCGAAATTTCGCCGTCCCAGGGGGTGTACAGCTTTTTTTCGTTTTCGGATATCGATTGCAGCCGCTGCCCGGCAAAGCCGTAAAATACAAACTTTATAAAAGCCGCAAGCGTGCTTTTGCCGCTTTCGTTGGGGGCGCAGAGTATGTTTATTCCGCCGGCAAGATCGACAACGGTGTTTTTCAGCTTGCCGAAGGAGGTGATTTCGATTTTTTCTATTCTGACGTTCATTCAGCGTTCCTCCTCCGAATAATCCGCCACAGGACGGTCCTGCAATGCGGCAAGCCCGTATCTGAGCGCAAGCTCGCATTCGCGGTATTCAGCGCTTCCCTCCGGCAGTTTTTTTATCCGTGCGAGCATTTTGCGGCAGAAAACGCCGCGCAGCGTGTTTTCGCCCTCCAGCTCGCCGATATCCGGCAAAAGCAGCGTGTTATCGACAAGCTCTATGCTCCGAGGCAGCTCCGCCCCGCGACCGAATTCCGCCGGCAGTATGTTGAACGGTTCGCGCAGCTCGCCGCAGAGCCGCACGCGCAGCTCGGTATCCTCTGCATACGGCCTCATCGCCGTGCGGATACGGTCGACCGCCTCGAATTTATCGTTACAGCCGCCGATATCGACGGTGATCTCCTCATACCTGCATTTGGAAAAGTAATACTGCGCCACGCTGCATTCGCCCTTTTCCACCGCGCCGAACAGCGCGCCCTTTTTGCCTGTCTCGTCGAAGCCTCTGCCCTCGATACAGCCGGGGTAGGCATAATATGTCCGCCCGGCGCGCAGCACGCCGCTTGCCTTGTGGATATGCCCGAGCGCTATGTAATCGAACCCGCTTGCGGCGATTTCGGCCTCGGTTATCGGCGCTGTCTGGGAGGAGGCGGAGGTCATATCGCCGTGGCAGACAAGTATATTCACCCGCGAAGGATCGGCTGTTTCCCACCCCGCAACGGGGGATGAAAGCATATATCGCGAGGTAAAGCCGACACCGTATATATCCGTGCCGAGCTCCGGGAGCTCCACCCTTTCGCGCGCGGCGCCGAACACATGAACGTTTTGCAATTTGGAAAGCGCCTCGAAGGGAGATCCGGCAGTAAACGGATCGTGGTTGCCCGGCGCGATAAAAACGGGCATCGGCGCAAGCTTTGCAAGCTCGCGCGTTATAAATTCGCGCGTGTCGCGCGTGACATATTCGCCGTCGAAAAGATCGCCGCTTATTATGAATATGTCCGCCTTACGGTCGCGCGCGAACATCAAAGCGGAGGTAAAAGCGGCGCGCAGCTCCGTGCGCCTCCTTTCCGCCCCGCGCGGGGAGGAAAGCGAAAAAGGCGAATCAAGATGGATATCGGCGCAGTGGAATATTTTCGGCATTTACACAGGCACCCCTTTCAGATACGTATAAAAGAACTCATTGTCCCGCGGACAGCCCCCGAGCGGCGGTGGGAAAAGAACAGCTCGCCGCGGCAAAGTGTGCATTCGTCCGCACATGAGATATTATGCGACGGAATTCCGCAATTTTCAAGCACTTTTATGTTAGCTTCCGTCAGATCCAGCAAAAATTTACCGCCGTGCGGGGTAAAGCAGCCGGAAAGGTATGCCGGTAAGCGCCCGCGCAGCTCGCCGCCGACCTCATAGCATTCACCTCCGATACACGGCCCTATGGCTGCTATAATATCCTCCGGCGGTATTCCCGCACCCCTTGCAAGCGCAACCGCGCGTGCCGATATGCCCGCCGCAGTACCGCGCCAGCCGGAATGCACCGCGGCGCAGAAGCGCCCTTTTTTATCGGCGATAAGCACGGGAACGCAATCGGCTGTCCGCACGGAAAGCAGAACGCCGCTTTCCGTCGTAAAGAGCCCGTCGGCAACGGGAGCGGGCGACTCATTTGTAACACCGACGCCGCAGTCGGCGTGCGAAACGCGCAATACAATGTCCGTATGCCGCTGGACGACACGGCACACATCCCCCGCCGAAAGCCCGAACGAACGCGCCGCTGCGGCGTAATTTGCCGCAACGTTCCCGGAGGTATCGCGCTTTTCGCCGCTGCCGCAGGCAAAATTGAGGCTTGCGAACTCGCCCTCGCTCACCCCGCCTAGCCGCGTAAAGAAGGCGTGGCAAACGCCGTAGGATGCAAAAAGCGCGCTTATGAACCGCGGCGGAGCGGATGCTTCTTCAAAACAAAAATCCTTTCTTCTTGCCATTGGCGGCCCTCCTTATTTGTTGCTTTTGCACAAAACAAAGCTTTTGATTTTATATAATTCGTACTGTCGTATAATTGACTTTTACCAATACCGCGAATATAATATAGGCGAAGTCAATGGGAAGGAGTGATATAAATGAGTTCCGTAGAACTTCACAAAATCGATTTCGGAAAATTCATCGAAGCGCTCGACCAATGCAAAGGAAATGTTTGGCTTGTTACCGACGAAGGCGACAGGCTCAACCTCAAAAGCCGCTTCTGCCAGCTTCTCGGCATTTCCAAGATAGTCGAAGGCGGCATGGTCAACAGCGCAAAGATCATTTGCGATGATCCCGAAGACGACAGCCTGCTTTTCCGCTTCAACCTTTACGGCGACAAAATACTCCGCGAAAAGGAAGCCGAAAACGAAAGCGAAAACGGCTGAACCGTACCTGCTCCGGTAAATTCCGAACACGTCGTCCGGGCGTGAACCGATTCACATCGGGGCGTGTATATAACACCACGGCTTTTCGTGAACGGCAGTTATCTGCTTCCGAAAGGTGCGCTGTGCGCAAAGCCTTTGCCGCGGCGCGGATGCCGGAAAGTCTTCCGGCAGCAATATTGCTTTTCTCCTATGTGACATCGCCGCGATGCGAGGCGGCAATGTTGCTTTCGAGACCTGTGTGCGAGACGGGTCTCTTTTTTTACCCAAAGTCTACCGAAAAGCGCCGTCGCCGGTAAGCGACAGCGCTTTGTTTTTTTCTTTGGCCTTTATTCCGCGGCGTTGCCCTGTGTTTTTGCCGGAAAATGCCGCTGTGCAACATCGCCGACAAGCAGCGAAATGTCCATACCGTTTTTATCGATATGCCAGCGCTGGACGTGCGGTGTGTCCGCATGGCGGAGTGTCAAAATATAACCGCCGTCCTCGCCGCGCTCGTATGCGGCATAAACGCTTATACGCTCCTCCAAGCCGAGCATGGGATCGTGGGTGATTATTGTCGGGTTCAGATATTTGAGCATGACACGGTTGAGTATGTATTCACCGTTGCCGCAAACCAGCTCGCGCGTTCCGTAATCGGTGCCGAGCACGGCATGGAGCAGCCCTTCGCCGTAAAGCGAAACCGAACGCAGCCCGATATCGTTTTCGCCGAATTCAACCGAAAGCTCGCCCGCGGGCGCTTCGACCGGCTTTGTGAGGTACATCGTCTGTGCAAGACGTTCAAGCTCCTCGCCGCTGCCGGATTCACCGGAAAGCTCGTCCAGAAGGCGGTAGACCTCGCCGACCTCGGCAGCCATATCGCCCACCTCGCCCATGAAGGTAACGAGCGTGTCCTCCTCCGGGAATACCATAAGAAGCTGACCGTATGCGCCGTCGCCGCGGAATCCGCCGCGCGCGTTCATCCAGAACTGGAAGCCGTAGCCCGCTGTCCAGTCCGGTGCGCCGTTGTTCACATCCACCGAATGCTTTGATGTCGCAAGCTCGAGATATTCGCGGCTGACGATACGTTTGCCCTCGTAAACCCCGCCTGCAAGCAGCATTCTGCCGAACTTTTCCAAAGCGTTGCAGGATATATAAAGCCCGGTGCCGCCGGCACACTGCCCGTCCCGAAGGGTGAACCAGCGGGGCTTTTCCTCGCCCATGAGCGAAAACATACGCTGATAAAGCAAATCGGGCAGCTTTTTGCCGCTGACACGCTCCGCCGCAGCCGCGCAGATGCAGCTTGCCGCGGTGCTGTAAACAAATGTCGTTCCCGGCTTTGTCACAAACGGCTGCCTGAAAAACTCCGCGATCGAATCCGGTGCAAAACGCATCTGCGGTATGGCGCAGCACCCCTGACCGCTTTGCATGGAAAGCAGGTCGGAAAGCTTCAGCCCGCGTGCGATTTCCGGAAAGGGCTCGGGTATTTTATCCGAAAAAAGCTCGGTCACGGATGTGTCCGGGGAAAGGAGCCCGTCATCGATACACATTCCGCACGCAACAGAGGTAAAAGATTTGGAGAGCGAATAAACCAGCATCGGTTCCGCAAAGGAATAGGGCGCCGCGCAGAAGCGCACGGCTGTTTCGCCGCCCTTAACCACGGTAAAGGCGCGCGGGAATATATTCCTTTCCCTGCACCGCCCGATAAAATCAACGACAGCGCCGGCGCTGTATCCGTTTCCGACAAAAGTCCTTTTTTCCGCCATTGCAGCCACCTCTTTTTTACTTCATCTCGCCGAGATATATATCGTTCGGCTTGCCGAGATAGTATTGCTTTATGACATTGCGCATTTCCACGGGGTAAAGCTCTTCGTGGATAATATTGTCGATCGAGAGCCATTTTGTCCCGATCTGGTGGAAATCGTATTCAAGCTTGCTCTTGTCCGCTTCGCCGATTATATCGCAGACAAACATGAATTCTATCCTGTGCGCTTCATCCTTGAAGCCCTCGCGGATAAACAGAAGGCTTTTCGGCTCTACCTCGTAGCCCGTTTCCTCCGCGACTTCGCGGCGGAGCGCATCGAGCATGAGTTCATCCGGTTCCTGCTTGCCGCCGGGGAGCGTGTAATATTCCTTGCCGTCCTCGGTTTTCATGTCGGCGACAAGAAGCTTTGTCCCCTGTAAAATGATTGCTTTGATGGAATTGTTGATAGTCATTTTGAACTGTTCTCCTGTGTTTTATCCCCGATCACGGTAACGGAAAGCCTGTTTTCGGAGACATTCATATGCAATGTAATAATTCGGTTCCCGTCATCCAGCACGCGCGGATAGCTTTCGCCGGAAAAGCTTTTCCCGGTGGCGGCTTCGAGCTCGCGCGCGTATTCCTCCGCACGGGCAAGCGAAACGCCGCTGTAATATGCCGCAAACGCGTTTCCGGAAGCGGAATATTCCGCCGCGCCGGCGGTGATTTCCGGTAATCCGGCGGAAAGCGCGTTTTTGCTCCATTCGGTTTCTTTCCCGCCGCGGAATGCGAACACGACAGCGGCGACAGCGGCGACGGCCGCAAGCACGCATACAAGCACGAACGGCTTTTTCTTAACCGCACCAGGCACCCTGCGAAGCGCCGCCGAAATACGATTCTTCATCAGAATTTCTCCTGGCGCCATTTAACGATAAACAGCGCAGCCGCGCCGCCCGCCGCCACAAGAACGATAAGTATTATTATCAGTACCTTACCCACGGAGCTTCCGCTCTCGGATTCGTCCGAAGCGGCGGTATCCGAAACGAATTCGGCTTTCACGGTGTGATCCCTGCCGACACGTTCGAACGTAAATGTATAGCTGCGAAGCCCTTCGGAAATTTCGAGCGGGCTGCCGTCGACAAGTATCTGCTTTATGTGATATCCGTCCTCGGCTGCGATACGGAAGGCATAATCCTGGTTTATCGCGGCTTTTGTCGTGCCGAGCGGCGTAATGCTGCCGCCGGCGTTAAGAACATAGGAATTTATGCGGAAAAGCTCGGGTGCGGAGCGCGAAAGCAGCACGACGCCGCTTCCGTCATAGGCATATTTTCTCACCCCGCCGGTGCCGCTGCGCGCGCCTTCGCTTGCCGAAAACGGAAGCGAAACAGTGGTGTCGACACCCTTTTCATCGGCTTCGGTAACGGTGCGGCCGCGATCGTAGACGAGCAGGTAAACGCTGTCCTCATCCGCGAAAAGCGCGCCGGTATTGAAGCTGACCGTTGCGCCCGCGGCGGTAAGCTCGCTTGCGGAAAGCCCGTTGGGAAGCGAAAACGGCATGCAGACCGGTTCGCTGCCGACAAGCCCGCGGATAGCGGCGGTGACTTCGTCGTAAACACTGCCGGAGGTGAGCTTTGCGACGGACATATCGACATTTGCACCCGCAGTGACGGAAGCCCCGAAGGGAATGGATATCGTGCCGCCCGCGCTTACGAATTCAACGCTGCCGTTTCCGGAGAGCGTCGCGATCTTTGCAAACACATCGGGGGCGACAAGCTTGCCCTCGGAAATATTTATGCGCACCGGATTCGATGTCCAGACTATGCCGGCTGCGGTTATGACGTTTTCGGGAGTGACAGGATCTTCACTCCCGCCGCCCTCCTTTTTGAAGGAAACGCGGATCGTCGTATCGGCGGTCATGGTGATCTTTATGCTGCTGCCGGTAACGGCGACGGCTGCGCCGTCCCGCGTGACGGAATCGAGCAGATAGCCGTTATTCGCCGCAAAGGCGATGGTTATGACGGTGTTTTTGTCGTACTGCGCGGTGAATATCCCCTGCACGTTTTTGCCGCCGACGGTGACCTTGCCGCCGGTGCCCGCCGAAACGTTCAGGGTGAGCTTGTCGGTGGGGGTGGGGGTATCGCCGCTCTTCTTCACGATAACGGTGACGGCGGTATCCTGCTTGAGGGTGAAGACATAATGGTTGTTGTTGCCCCCCACAGGGCCGTTAACAGGGTCGCTGATCGTAAGATATTGGCGCTCGTAGCCCGTTGCGGGAGTGAGCAGCACGCCGATGCGCGTGCCCGCCTTGAAGGTGTACCCCTCGGACTTGACGTCCGTGCCGGTGTTTTTGCATTCATATTCAGTGCCCTTGCCCCCGTCGAGCTCCGCGCCATAATCGTATATACGAACGGTGCCGGGACCCTTGAAGGAAAGGAGGACCTTGTAGGTATCTGCGGGAGGGGGAGGCGTTTCGCGCTTTTTGACGGCGAACACCGTGTCGCCCGAAAGCGAGACGGAAACCGATCCGTCGTCACCGATCGGGCTTTCGGTACCGTTGACGGTGAATATGTAATCGGCCGCGGAGCTGCCCTCCGGGAAGGTGAAGCGCAGCGTGAGGCTGTCGCCCTTGAAAAATTCGTGCGAGGCGGGATCGGCTATGCCGTCCACGGCGCAGGCCACGCCCGATTCGAGATCAAAGCTGACCTTGACAGGAACGGGGATAAGCTCCGCCGTTATGCTGAATTCGTAATTCCCTCCGGAAGCCGGCTTGAAGGTACAGGACACCGACTTTTCGCCGCTTATCGTGGGGTAGGTGCCGCTGAATTCGGCATCCGTCATTTTGTAGCCGTCCTTGACGGCAACGACGACGGTAAGCCTGCCGTCTGCGGCGACGCCCTTGTATTCCGCGCCGCCGGAGGCTCCGTTATAGGTGTATGTAAGAGCATCCTGAAGGTTGCAGTTGATCTTGACGGTAAAATCCGGTTCGCCCTCGACAGGTTCCGCCGAAACGGCGAAGCCAAAGGAACCGAGCGCGATGATCATCGCGAGAAATACGGCAATAAGCCCGGAAAATCGTTTCATAATTCCTCCGTGAAAATATGTTTGAAATATGGCACGGCGAAGATTGACAACGCCGCCTGAATCTGTTATACTCCATTATATTATAATGATATTTCCCGATATTGCAACACCAAAACCGGGAATTGAAGCGAAATTTTTTTCTCGAAAGGAACGACATATTTTGGCAGATAAGAAATTGGTAGAAGAGATCACTCCGATGGATGTTGATTTCGCGCAGTGGTACACCGATATCGTAAAAAAAGCGGAGCTTGCGGAATACACCTCCGTTAAGGGCTGCCTTGTAATACGCCCGTATGCCTATGCGATATGGGAAAATATCCAGAGAATACTCGACGGGATGTTCAAAGCGACGGGGCACGAAAATGTATGTATGCCGATGTTTATCCCCGAAAGCCTTTTGCAGAAGGAAAAAGACCATGTGGAGGGCTTTGCGCCGGAAGTCGCGTGGGTTACACACGGCGGCAGCGAGGAGCTGGAGGACAGGCTTTGTGTCCGCCCGACAAGCGAAACGCTCTTCTGCGAGCATTATTCCAACATTATCCATTCCTACCGCGATCTTCCCAAGCTTTATAACCAATGGGTAAGCGTTGTCCGCTGGGAAAAGACGACACGCCCCTTCCTCCGCACGCGCGAATTTCTGTGGCAGGAGGGTCACACCATCCACGCCACGCCGGAGGAAGCCATTGCCGAAACCGAAAGAATGCTTGACATATATGCCGAATTCTGCGAAAAGAACCTCGCGATGCCGGTGATAAAGGGCAGAAAGACAGACAGCGACAAATTTGCCGGTGCGGAGGCGACATACGCCATAGAAGCGCTCATGCACGACGGCAAGGCTCTGCAGGCAGGCACGAGCCATTATTTCGGCGACGGTTTTGCAAAAGCGTTCGATATAACCTATACAAACAAGGAAAATAAAAAGGTCCACCCCTTCCAGACCTCCTGGGGCGTTACAACCCGCCTTATCGGTGCGGTCATCATGACACACGGCGACGACAACGGCCTTGTGCTTCCCCCCGATGTGGCGCCGGTGCAGGCTGTCATTATCCCGGTGGCACAGCACAAGGAAGGCGTTCTTGAACGTGCGCGGGCTCTGCGTGACGAGCTTGCCGCCGCGGGCATCCGTGTGAAGCTGGACGACAGCGAAATGAGCGCCGGGTGGAAATTCTCCGAATACGAAATGAAGGGCGTTCCGCTGCGCATCGAGCTTGGCCCGCGCGATATCGAAGCCGGAAAATGCGTTATCGCAATGCGCGCAAACGGCGAAAAGAACGCGGCAAGCCTCGAAGGCATTGTCGGCACCGTAAAAGCCGAGCTTGCACGCGCGCGCGATATCATGTACGAAAACGCACTGGCACGCCGTGCGGCACGCACATACGAATGCAAAACGACCGACGAGATTATAAAGGCGCTTGCCGAAAAGGGTGACGGATTCGTTCTCGCCCCCTGGTGCGGCGACGAAGCCTGCGAGGATAAGGTCAAGGAGGAAACGGGTGTCGGCTCGCGCTGCATCCCCTTCGGCCATGAGGTCGGTGAAGGCGCGAAATGCGTCTGCTGCGGCAGGGAAGCAAAGCATATTGTCGCCTGGGCAAAGGCTTATTGATCTTAAACATAAAAAAAGGAACCGGTGCGGTTCCTTTTTTGCCGTATAAATGCGGATCAGCCGTTGATTATCGCGTCGATATTCCATTCCGAAAGGATGTATATGACATAATCGGGCTGATTGTCCATCACGAAGGACTGCTTCCAGGTGTGATCCCACATGCCGCTGTAATATGTCGTATCCATGCGCTCGGCAAGGATATCGTATATCTGTGCGGAGAAGGAATCGCGCAGGACATAGCAGCTCGGAAGCTCCGGACGGTCGGTGCGGATGGTGTTTGCCTCGGTGGAAGCATCGCTGTAAACAAGGCTGCTCGGGCGGCGGTACCGCGTGACCTTTGTGACGGCGTTGGGCGCCGTGAAGTTGAAGGTGCGGTAAAATTCGTATTCCCGGACCTCGGTCTGCGACATGGCAAGGTAATATGTCATATCGCCGGATTCGTAATACCCCGGGTTCCAATTGAAATCGGTGTCCGGCCGCGGCGCAGCGGCGGGATAATCCTTGGAAATATAATCGAATATTTCCTTATACGCAAGATAGGCGGCATAATCCGTCCAGTGGCTGTCCGTCTTGTAGGTCAGCGGGCGTTCGTCATCCTTGTGCGCGGCGAAAACCGGGCGCAGATCGACGGCATACGCCCCGGAAGCATTGATGGCATCCAGAACGAGATCCAGACGTGTTTTTCCGGTGGCGGGCGCGTATTCCTCCGGGACAAGCTCCGGGCAGGTGGTCATGGCGGAGGGAACGATAAGGTAAATAATGTTTGCCTTCGGGTTGTAGCTGCGCATATCGTTCACGCGGTTGCGCACCCTTGTCGTAAGGCGGGAAAGCGTATCGGCGCTCGGCAGATTGGTGCCGCGGAAGTCCGGCAGCATCTTTTGCAGGAAGAACTGCATATTTTTGCCGGTGATTATCGGCCACATTTCCGAGCTCGGCGTGACGGGCTTTATGCTGAGCACGCGCGTGTTTCCGAGCTGTTTGCCGCCCGCGGACTGCGTGAGCGAAACGCTGTCCGGGGTGGATTCGCACTTGACGCGGACACTGAACCAGCCGTAAAAGGATTCGGAGGTATATTCCGTGCCGGAGGCGGAGCGCGCGGTTATCGTTGCGCCCTGCGCGCAGGTGCCGACAATGGCATAATAGGGCTTTTCGGAATAGCTCGCATAAAGCAGGTTTATTTCCTCGCCCTCGTACTCCGAATCGGCGCTGCTTTCGCTGCCGGAAACCTCGGCTATGGGTTCGCTTTGCTCGGGCTGTTCGGAGCTTTCCTCTGCCGAAGATTCGGAGCTTTCGTCTGCTTCGGGCGCAGAGGAACCCTCTGCGGAGGAAGCGCCGTATTCGCTCGTAAGCGAGATATCGTGTGCGGGCGCAGAGCTTTCGCCCGTTTTGCCGCACGCGGCAAGAACAACAGAGGCAAGCAGAAGTATTACTGCCGCAATGATAGCGATTCGTTTCATTTTGTTGCCTTTCGGTTTTTATTTTATTTGAGCACGCCGAGCTCCACCGTGGTTATAAGGTTTTCGGCGTTGTATACGATCAAAGCGGCATCCGCGCCGTACAGGTCGGCGGCGGTGCCGACTGAAGGCGCGACATTGGTTTTCAGGTCGAGCGCGATAATATCGTATTCCCGCGCAAGGTAGGGTATAAGGCTGTTTGCAAAGGAATCCTTGTATATGAGCAGGGTCTTTCTCTGCCCGCCGCCGGCGCGGCGAACTGTCGTTACACCGTGGGTGCCGTCCAGATAAACGCTGTATTTATCCGATTCCGCAAGCCACTTTCTGACAAAAAACCCGTCGATAGGCTTGCCGTCGGCAGTGACTTCGTATTCGCCGTCATCGGCGCGGGTCATCAGCGTTAACGTATCCGTGAGCATGAAGGGGAACTGGGCGCGCGCGCCCGTTGTTCCGACAAAGCCGTCGACCGTTTCGGCGGTAAATTCCGATTCGGGTATTATATTCGCCCCGTTTCCGAGCGACTGCATCACGGCGGTATACGCGATATATGCGCCGTGCGCCGTCCAGTGGTGGTCGGTGCGGTAATAAACGTATTCGCCCGCATCGTAAGCGGCTTTGAGCGGGGTGAAGGTGTCGATATACCCTGCGCTTTCGGGAATGCTTTCGCGGATACAGGCGGTAATATCCCCTACCGGCGAATATCCGCGAAGATCGCCGGCGGCGATATCCACGGTGCGCGGCGGGATAACGGTATAAAGCGGGATATCCAGCCGTTCGCCCAGTTTTCCGATGTTTTCGAGCTGAGCCTTTACGGCTTCTTCGTAAAAGCCGTCGGTATCCCGGCTTTCCAGCCGGCGGGAATACCTTGCATTGAAGCTCCGGACGGCGTATATACCGTCGCCGTCGATAACGCCGTTGTTTTCGCGCTTGAAAAGTGCGGTTTCGGCTGCGGCGCGGAGCTTGAGAAAGAACCCGCGTGCGGGAAACTGGTCGGAAAACCAGCCGTTCACATCCGATGTAAGCGAGCCATCGAAAAGCCGCGAAGCCGTGAATTCCGGCTTCTGTTCGAGCGCACGGTTTTCGTCCGGCGAAAAATCCTTGGCGGGCAGCAGCACGAATGCCGCGGAAAGCAGGAACACGATCCCGCAGAAAAGCGCGACGGTCAAAATGTCCGGCAGACGGTTTTTCATTTCAATTTCCTCCCGCATCAGAAAATGTAATAAAGAAACGGCGAAAAGCTGTCGTTCACCATATATGCCACGCAGATAAGGAACACGGCGGCAATGATCACCGGGCGGAGGTAATACACGGCATTGCATTTTGCGGAAAGCTTTTCGAAAAGCTTTTTCGGCAGCGGAGTGCAGGCGATACAGCAAACGGCAAAAAACGGCAGCAGCCGCAGAAAGTCATAGCTTGTTGTCGCGTTTGTGAACGGGATACCGAGCCCGAGCAGCCGCCCGGTAAATTCGAGTATATCGCCGACGGAATTGCGGAAGAAGATTATCCACCCGAAGCCGACAATAAGCATTGTCCAAACGTGCGAAAGCACCCTTGTTTTTGCAAGCAGCCTGCCGATGAACGCCTTTTCGATAACAAGGAACACCCAAAAATACACGCCCCAGATGATATAGTTCCAATCCGCGCCGTGCCAAAAGCCGGTCAAAAACCAGACAACGGCAAGGTTTATGTAGGTGCGCAGCTTTCCGCGGCGGCTGCCGCCCAGCGGAAAGTAGACATATTCGCGGAACCATGTGGAAAGCGTGATATGCCACCTGCGCCAAAAATCGGTGACGCTTTTCGCGATATAGGGATAATTGAAGTTTTCGGTGAATTCAAAGCCGAACATACGCCCCAGCCCGATCGCCATATCCGAATACCCCGAAAAATCGAAGTATATGTGCAGCGTATAGCAAAGCATCGTGACCCAGGAGCCGAGCGCCGTCGGCCCGAAGCCGGCGTTCACGGACATCAGTTCCGCCACGGCGGCGGCGGAATCGCCGAGTATCAGCTTTTTGGCAAGCCCGGCGGTAAACCGCGAAACGCCGGAGGCGAACCCCGCGACGGTTTCCCTGCGGTTTTCGAGCGCATCGCAGACATCGCGGTAGCGCACGATCGGCCCCGCGATAAGCTGCGGAAAAAGCGTTACATATGTGCCGAAGGGAACGATCCTTTTTGCAAGCGGAACATCGCCGCGGTAAAGATCAATGGTATATGACATTATCTGGAAGGTGTAAAAGCTGATACCGACCGGAAGCTTGAGCCCTTCGATAACGGCAAAGCCGAAATTGGAAGCGAAAAAGTTATAGTATTTGAAAAAGAGCAGCGCGGCGAGATTCAGCGCGAGCGATATTATCAGGTATGTCCTTGCCCTGCGCGGGGCTTTTTCGCGGTTGCGCTCGATAGGAAACCCGAAGGCATAGGCTGTCGCTATGGAAAAGAGCATCAGCGCGATATATTTAGGTTCCCCCCAGCCGTAAAAGGCAAGCGAAACGATAAAAAGCGCAAGATTGCGGAACCTGTGCGGGGTGATATAATAAACGGCAAGAGTTGCCGGCAGGAAGGCAAAAACAAAAACGGATGTCGAAAAGACCATGCGGCATACCCTCCGGGCGCGAATTTATCATATTGTACCATAAACCGCACCCGAATGGAAGTGGTTCTGTGCAGTTTTTATACAAAAAATCGGTTGCCTTGCGGCGCGATCCGTTATATAATCAGTTTATACGACAGAAAGTGAGAAAAACAATGAAAATAACCGAGGATATAAAATATATCGGAGTAAACGATTTTGATATCGACCTGTTCGAAGGACAATACCCCGTTCCGGACGGGATCTCCTACAATTCCTATGTGATACTGGACGAAAAGATCGCCGTTACCGACACGGTGGACAGCCGCTTCACCGCGGAATGGCTCGAAAACCTTGCACGCGAGCTCGGCGGGAAGGAGCCGGATTATCTTATCATCCACCACATGGAGCCGGATCATTCCGCCTCCGTCGCAGCCTTTGCCGAAAAATACCCGTCGGCGGTGCTTGTCGCCTCCGCAAAGGCGTTTGCAATGGCGGAAGCCTTCTTCCCCGGCAATGGGTTCGAAAACCGGCTCGTGGTTGCCGGCGGCAGCACGCTTGCACTCGGCAGGCACACGCTCACCTTTGTCGCCGCGCCGATGGTGCATTGGCCGGAGGTGCTCGTTTCCTTCGACAGCCTTTCCGGCACGCTCTTTTCCGCGGATGCTTTCGGCAAATTCGGCGTTCCCGGCACGGGCGACGATTGGGCGTGCGAGGCGCGGCGTTACTACTTCGGCATTGTCGGCAAGTTCGGCGCGCCGGTGCAGCAGCTTCTGAAAGCCGCAAAAGCGCTCGACATCCGTATCATCTGCCCGCTCCACGGCCCGGTTCTGCACGGCGATCTTCACAGGTACTTCGAGCTTTATGATATCTGGTCGTCCTACGAACCGGAATCTCCGCACGGAGTAACCGTTGCCTATGCCACCTTCCACGGGAATACCCGCAAAGCGGCGCTTGCGGCGGCGGAGGCTCTGCGCAGCCGGGGCGAAAAGGATGTTACCGTTTACGACCTTGCGCGCGACGATCTTTCCGAAGCGATCGAAAACGCCTTCCGCTGCGGCAGGCTGATCATCGCCGCGCCCTCCTACAACGGCGATGTCGCCCCCTCCGTGCGCGATTTCATTTCCCGGCTTGCGGCGCGGTCCTTCCGCAAGCGCACTGTCGGCATTATCGAAAACGGCTCCTGGGCGCCGAGCGCGGCAAAAGCGATCCGTTCTCTGCTTGAACCCTGCGCGGATATCACCTTTGCCGAACCCGTGGCGACCGTCCGCTCCGCTCTTAACGAAAAATCACTTTCGGAGATCGAAGCCCTTGCCGAAGCAATTCTCAAATAACGGAGCGAAAACGCAGCAACAAAACGCACCCGCTTTTGAAGCACAATCAAAAGTTAGACACTTATGCAGGTGCATACTTTAATGGGCAAAACGGGACGAGAAAACAGCAGGTGCTCGACAGAATTTAAGATGTGTGTTATAATGGTATGCGAGAACATCGATTGAGCTATCATGAGACCGTGAGAAAGCATCGGGAAACGAAAACACATTCGGAAGATTGCAAGTACATAAACGTAGTAAAAAGGCAGGAACGCATATTCTTAGAAGAATGAGCCAAACCAAAAGGAGGGTTGTATATGAAGCGCTTGTTCTTATTGTTGATTGTCGGAGCCATGCTGTTCGCGCTGCCGTCCTGCGGCGGGCAAAATAACGAACCGGACGGAAAAACGTACACGGACAACTATGTTTATACCATGTGGAAACCGTCGGACACCTCGGCGCATACGCTTTATCGGATCGATGTCCTGAGTGCAACGGGAACACCGGTCTGCCCGGATCCGTTGTGCGGGCATGACACAAACGAATGTCCGTTTTACGGCATAAATACCGCGGGCTCTGGCATTGTCGGGAGCAGTATATATTACCTCAGGGGCAGTGTACCGATGAAGTATT
>ERZ824600.301-NODE-301-length-75989-cov-15.059157_pt1 | contig 75989 bp, 88 predicted proteins | sample MGYA00519933_ERZ824600 | MGnify/ENA primary metagenome ERZ824600 (study PRJEB31778, sample SAMEA3449178) | human gut metagenome | biome: human gut; feature: human-associated habitat; material: faeces | place: United Kingdom | collected 2010/2012 ...
TGCTCATAAAAATAATCGTGGTATTCATAAAAAAGTAGTTTATACAGTAATAATGATTTTACTTTTTCTATTATTAATAATTCCTTTTTCAATATTCAAAACTTATGATAATGAACTTAAAAGATTTGAAAATGAGGATGACAGTGCAAAGATAATTTCTTTTTATTATGATGAAAAGGAAAATTATGAAAAAATAAAAAATAAAGTTGAGGAAAGTAAATATTTTATTAAAGAAAAAGATTACACAATGCCTTTTAAAAATGGTTATTTTGAAGAAATTAGTGATAGTTTGTCAGATGATACATATATTTATCCATACATTTATGAAAAAGATATTGTTTCTGGTAAAAATATAAAAAATGAAAGTGAAATCATTTGTAGTAGTTTATTAAGAACTAATTATTTTGAAAATACCAAGTCAAAAGATTTAATTGATATGAAAAAATATCTTGGTAAAACATTAAATTTTAAAACTGCTAAGATAGTTTATGATGAAGAAATTAATGATTATAAAAATATTTATTTTACTTATAAGTTTAAATTAACAGGCCTTATATATGATTCATCAAATAGTAAGTGTTATATTAATGAAGAAAAATTTGATGAAATAATTACAGAAACTTTTCCGGAAATTCCTATGCAAAAAGAGATTGGAATTTACACCACAAGTAATGAAGGTGCCAAGACTATTGCTAAAATATTTGATAGTAATAATATGTTTTATAACTTAAGTGAAGTTGATACTAATTTTATATATCTTATTAGAAATATTTCATTTATATTAAGTATTATATTTTTTATATTACTTTTAATAATGTTTAATATTTATATAAAAGTATTTATTAAAGAGAAAGAAAAAACACTTAATTTATATAATTTTTTAGGTTATAGTAAAAATGATTTAAATAAAATAATATTATTTAGTTTTTACGAGATAGTGACATTTTCATTAATGATAACCTTGTTAATATGTTTAATTATTAAAATTTGCTTTAGCATTTATTTTAAATCTACTGCAGACTATATGTATGTTAAGGCAAGTCTTTATGTACTACCTGTATTTATAATGCTTTTTATACTAATTATTTCGTCAATATTTATTGTTAACAAAGAAAATAAAAAATTGTATAAAAGGATGAAATTATGAAAATATTTTTAAAAGGATTAATTAATAAGAAAATTATTTATAAGTATATTTTAATGTTATTTATTATAATGTTAATGTTACTTTCACTAAATACTTATAAAAATTATTTGCACGAAAATGTCCAAAAAGAATATAATAATGATACTTATAAAAGTGCATCTTTTCAAAGTGAAAAATTTTTTACTAAAGAAGATTTTGTTAATATAAAAGACTTTAGTTATGATGAAAATGATAAAATATATAGTGTTACATTTAATAGCATTAAGGATTTAGAAAACTTTGAAAAGAAATATAAAGAAAGTTTTTTAACTTATCAAAGGTGGACTAATGCAAATGAAAGTAACAATATTTTACTTATAAAAATAACAAATATAGTAATAATAATCTTTTATATTATAGTGTTTGTATTAATTATATTTTTCAACTTATATTATTTTCTAAATATTTTAGGTAGTGTTAAATTATATTATATTTTAGGTTTTAATTATAATAAATTAGTTTTTGCAGTGTCACTTTTAAATACATTTATGGAATTTTTACTTTTAATAATAAGTAACATTATTTTTTATATTATTAATTGTTATAAAAATATTTATTATGTTATAAATTATAGCATGATATTAATAATTTTAATATCTAATTTAATTAGTTTGTTATTATTTTTATTTGATATATATAAAATAAAAAGAAAAATTATTTTTTAAGATAATACTACTAAATTTAAGTAAGTAAAATAATGTAAAGAAAAAGGCAAAGTTATTGCTTTTTTTCTTTATTTAGATTAAACTTAATATGTAAGGATGAAATGATGAATAGAATGATAAAGTTAAAACAAAAATATGTTGTTATGTATACTTTAATAATTTTAATAACTATTATTTTGCTTTCCTATATTATTTTTAAAAGTTTTGCTTTTAAAGTGACTAATAATACTAATGTAAACTCTATTGTTAGTAATAATGGAACAAATATAGTGGAAAATAATACAACTGATAATAAAGTTACTGAAAATAATACTACAAATGATAAACCAGTGCAAAATAATACAACTCCCATAGAAAAACCTAGTGAAAATCCAAGCGTTACAATTAATTCTTCTTATGTTCAAGATGAATTTTCAATTGAGAATATTACCATTGAGGAAACAAAAATAATATTTAATGAGAAACATGCAATGGCAGTAGGTGATTCAATGGCTGAGGGACTTGATTGTTATGGTGTATTAAAAAAAGAAAATGTTGTTTGGCACAGGGGAAGAAGAATAGATACTATGAGTGCTGATTTAGAAAAAGTAAAAGCGTATAATCCTAGCTTTCTATTTTTAGCCTATGGAGCAAATGATATAAAAAGTTGGACAAGTAATGTTGATGGTTGGATTGCAAAATATCGTGAAGCAATAATGAAAATACAAAGTGAACTTCCAAATACAAAAATAATTGTAAATTCTGTACTACCTGTTAGTGATTATGCTACTGCAAATGATCCTTCATTTACATATCAACCTATGTATAATGATGCTTTAAAAAATCTAGCAAAAGAGTTAGGTATTCAATTTTTAGAAAATGGTGTTTATTTAGCAGATAGAGTAAATTCATTTTCTGCGGATGGAGTACATCCTAAAGTACCATTTTTCCAAAATTGGGGAAAACATATGGCAAGTTATTTAAAAAGTGTAAATTAAAAGACAAATTTATGCTTTTTGTTTATTTACATATTTCGAAAATATTTGTATAATTTAAATAGTAGAAAGGAGTAATATGTTAGAGAAATTTAATAAATTCTTAAACTCTTCGATTGTACTTTCAGTTTTAATGTTTATTTTAGGACTTATTTTTATGATTTATCCATCAGTATCTTTTTCAGTAGTTACATATATAATCGCAATTTTCTTAATACTTAATGGACTTTATTTTATAATTGAAAAAGATAATAGTATATTTTTTTCAGGATTCTTAACTCTTGGAGTATTAGAATTTTTAATGGGTATCATAATGTTAATAAATCCTAATATTGTTAAAACATTATTTCCAATTGTCGTAGGAATTTCTATGGTAGTTAAATCCGCTTTAGATTTAAGAATTTCAATTAATTTAAGTAGTGTTAATTACAAAAATTGGTTAATATTATTTATTTGCTCACTTCTTGGAATTATATGTGGTGTTTATATTATTGTAAATCCAGGTGTTGGAAGTGAAGTAATTACAACTTATGTTGGTATAGTAATTATGGTTTATGCAATAAGTAATATTATTGATACAATTATCTTTAAAAAGAATGTTAACGAAATTGTTAAACTTTTAAAATAGGCTAGTAGTTAGTCTATTTTTTTATAAAAATAATTTATGAAAAATATAAGATAAACATCTTGCATAAACATATAAATAAATGTTATATTAATATTAAGGAACGTGCAAGATATCACGTTACCTAAATTGCTTTAGTTGGCGCTTATCCAAATAGTATTATGTACATTAACTTTTTTACAAGCAATGCATATTCCACTATAATACGGATGGCGCCTTTTATAAATTCAGGATAGTAAACCCTGAACTGTAAAAGTACAATCAAAAATAGTACTCTAATGAGTTTCTTTTTGCTCATTTACCGTTCCTCCTTTCTTCAGTAAAATCTTGGCTGCCCAAAACCCCGAAAAAATTAAGAAGGTAACGCCATTCCTGCACGTTCAAGTAGTTATTATACATAAGAAAAAACTAATTGCAAGCAATTCGACAAAACAAGACAAAATATGCTATGAATTTATAAAAAAATATATAATGAAAATAAAATTAATAAAGGATTTAATGTAACTGATATTTCTAAAAAATTTTGTTTAGCGTAGGGAGAAATGGCTGAGGCTTATGAAGCTTATCGTAAAAAAAATGATTTAGGCGAAGAACTTGCAGATGTTGTAATTTATCTTTTAGGAATAAGTGAAATATTAAGTATTGATTTAAAAAGGAAATACTTCATAAACTAATTAAAAATATTCATAGAGAATATAAAGTTATAAATGGAGTTAATACTCGCGTAAAAGAATATGAAGAATAAAAAAATGTTACTTTAAATAGTAGCATTTTTATTTTTCATCTTTAATAAGTTTATCAATATAAGAGATAATATCTTCTTTAGAATATTTACCATTAGAATTTAAATATTCAAATCCTAGATTTAAAACTCCACCTACATAAAATTTTGCAATAATTTCGGCAGGAATTCCATCACTAAATTTTTCTTTACTAATTCTTTTCAAAATATCATCATTAATTGCACTTAGTAAAATATCCATCATTATACTATTTCTATTATGAATCATGATCGAGGAGTATATATCTTTTTTATCTTCAACATGATTTAAAAATATTTTAATTAATTCAAGATAATATTCTTTTATATTTAGGGCTTTATTATTTTCTAGTTTTTGTGAAAATTCCTCTTTTAAATCTTTAATAAAATCAATTAAAAGTTCATATTTATCTTCGTAATGAGCATAAAATGTAGATCTATTAATTAAAGCTTTTTCACATATATCAGATACTTTAATTTCTTCGAATGTTTTTTCTTTCATAAGTTCCACTAAAGCGGTATATATCATTTTTTTAGTTTTAATAACTCTTAAATCTTTTTTCTTTTCCATTTTTCCCACCAATTAAAGTATATCATTTTATTAATCAAAATAAAAGATAAATAATAAAATGTTGGTTAAAAATATACATAATATAATAAATTGTTGTTTAACATACAATCTTAAGTATATGTATGTGTTATTTTTATAACTATTGTAATAAAATGTTTTGTGTGAAAGGAAAGATATATATGAAAAAGTTTGCAAATAAAATATGTGAACATAAAAATCTAATTTTAATAATAACAGGTATTTTAATGGTTTTATCATTTATAGGCATGAATTTAACTAAAGTAAATTATGATATTTTAGTTTATTTACCTGAGGATATAGAAACTATTAAAGGTCAAAACATATTAACTGATGATTTTGAAATGGGTTCATATTCTATTGCAGTAGCAAAAAATATGTCCTCAAAAGAAATAATGAATATTGAGGATAAAATTAAAAATGTGAAAGGAGTTAATAAGGTTGTATCTCTTTATGATGCAGTAGGTGTAATTCCTATTGATATGCTTCCTGAAAGTGTTACAAAATATTTACATAGTGATGATGAAGATATTTTCTTAATTACTTTTGCTGGTGGTACCTCCTCTGAAGAAACCATAAATGCAGTTAAGAAAATTAGAAATATTACTAGTGATAAAATAAAACTTGGTGGAATGAGTTCAATGGTACTTGATACAATGAATTTATCTAATGAAGAAATAGTTATTTATATTATTATTGCAGTAATATTATGTGCTTTAGTACTTGAGTTATCACTTGATTCATATTTAGTTCCAGTTTTACTCCTTGCAAATATTGGAATAGCAATTTTAATAAATATGGGAACAAATATCTTTTTCGGAGAAATCTCCTATATTACAAAAGCTTTAGTGGCAGTTTTACAACTTGGTGTAACAACAGACTTTTCAATATTCTTATATAATTGTTTTGAAAAGAAAAAAGAATTATATAAATCTAAAGAAGAAGCAATGTCTAGTGCTATCGAAGAAACATTTACCTCTGTTATTGGTAGTAGTTTAACAACAATTGCAGGTTTCTTGGTACTATGCACTATGAGTTTAACACTTGGAAAAGACTTAGGTATTGTAATGGCAAAAGGTGTATTAATTGGTCTTATTTCAACACTACTTTTATTTCCAGCACTCATTCTTACATTTGATAAGTATATAGAAAAAACTAAACATAAAAAAGTAAATTTAGTATTTGATAAATTAAATCATTTTATAGTTAAAAGTTATAAAGTAATATTTATTATATTTGCACTTTTAATTATACCGGCTTATCTAGCATATTCTAAAATAGATGTTTATTATAAAATGGATAAAACTCTTCCGGAAACGCTTGAAAGTATTAGCGCAAATAAAGAGTTAAAAGATAAATTTAATATTGTAAGTCCAGAAATGATTATATTAGATAGTAATGTTAAAACAAGTGATGTTACAAATATGATTAAAGAGATTAAAAATATCCCAGGTATTGATTTTGCTTTATCACTTTCTGAATTTGAAAAGTTAGGATTATCTGAAAATGTTATTCCAGATGAACTTCTTAAAATTTTTAAAAGTGGTAAATATCAAATGGTACTTGTAAATAGCATCTACGAAGTTGCAAGTGATGAAATAAATAATCAAATTACATTAGTAAATGATATTGTTAAAAAATATGATAAAACTGCTATAGTTGCGGGTGAAGGTCCACTTATGAAAGATTTAATAAAAATAAGCGATACCGATTTTAATAATGTTAATTATTCAAGCATAATATGTATATTTATAATATTAGTTATTTGTTTAAAAACATTTACTCTTCCACTTTTACTAATTATTTCAATTGAAGCTGCTATATTTATAAATATGAGTATTGCATACTTTGGTGGTGTTACACTTCCATTTGTGGCTCCGATTGTACTTGGTACTATAGAGCTTGGTGCAACAATTGATTATGCTATACTTTTAACTACAACTTATAGAGAGAAAAGAAAAAATATGGATAAGAAAAAGGCTATGGAAGAAACTCTTAATTACTGTACATCCTCAATTCTTATAAGTGGTTTATGCTTCTTCGCTGCAACATTTGGAGTTGGCATTTACTCTAAACTTGAAATGATCTCATCACTTTGTACGTTAATTTCAAGGGGAGCCCTTATAAGTATGTCTGTTGTAATTTTAGCACTTCCAACAGTACTTCTTACATTTGATAAATTAATATTTAGAAAGAAAGGAATTGATAATATGAAAAATATTAAAAATAAAAAAATAGTAAGTGCAGCACTTTTAAGTTTACTAATTAGTTTACCTTTAAATGCAAATGCTCTTACTAAAGATGAAACGGTTTATGCACATTTGAATAATAATGGTGAAACTAAAAATATCATAGTTTCAGAAATACTTAAAAATAATGAAGGTAAAAATGAAATTATAGATTATTCTACTTTAGAAAATATTATAAATAAAAATGGTAATGAAACTTATACACTTGATAAAAATAATTTAACTTGGATGAGTAATGGAAATGATATTTATTATGAAGGTAAATATCAAAAAAACTTACCAATTTCTATGAATATAACATATAAATTAAATGGTAAAAAAGAAAGTGCCAAAGACATTTTAGGTAAAAGTGGTAAAGTTGAAATTACTATTAATTATAAAAATAGTTCAAAAAAAGCTATTAATGTTAATGGAAAAAGTGCAAGTATTTATACACCATTTATGATTATGTATGGTGCTATGCTAGATAGTACTTATAACAAAAACGTAACAATAAATAATGGTAAAGTTGTTTCAAATGGTAATAAAGATGTAATTGTGGGCCTTTCAATTCCAGGACTTAGAGAAAGCCTTAATATAAATGAAATTAATTTAGATAGTTTAGTTATTACTTATGATACCACTAAATTTGAGGTTCCAACAATGTATAACATAGTTTCAAATAAACTTATAAGTGATGGAAACTTTAATCTTTCTAAAATAAGTACTATCTATGATAAAGTAGGTGATCTTCAAGAGGGAATCGATAAAATAAACGCTGGCTCAAAAGAACTTAGTGATGGTTTAACATTATTAAAAAATACTTTAAATACTTCACTTTCGGCTTTAGATAGCTCTTCAGAGGCACTTACAAGTAGTGAAGTCTCCTATATCAAAGAAACTGCTATAAATAGTACATTAAATCAAATGAAAGAAAATATTATTACTGATGAAAATGGTAATGTAATAGGTTCAAAGGATGAAAATGTAAATACTATTGTTACAAACTCTGTTAAAAAGGCTATTTTAAATTATTTAGCCTCAATTAATGAAGAAGAAAGTGCAAATACTTATTTAACTATAATGACTAAAATGCAAAATAATATAGAACTTACTGATGAAGAAAAAGTATTTGCTTATTCTCATAAAGATACTTTAACTATACTTGGTATAGTAGTTAATGCAAGCCAGGTATCTGCAAAAGATGTAAGTACAAATATTTCTACTTATGTTGCTAAATCTGTTGCTGGAAGTGTTTCTGAAAATGTAGCAACTACTGTGGCAAACAAAGTTAAAACTGCAGCATTAGAAAGTACGAAAAAATCATTAACTGACCTTTTAAATGCTATTACAAAACTTGATAACGGTGCATCATTATTAAATAATGGTATTACTAAATATAATAATGAAGGTATTAGTGCTATAACTAGTCTTGTTAATAATAATGTTAAAGAGTATGAAATAAGATTAAATGAACTTAATAAACTTGCAAAAGAATATAAAACTATTGAAGATAAACATTTAAGTAATAATGATGAAACTAAGTTTATTATGGTAGTCGATGGTGAAAAACAAAAAGATACTGTTAAAGAAAACACTACTAAAGAAACTAAAACATCTTTATGGACAAAGATTAAAAATTTGTTTAAAAAAGATAACTAGTAAAAAATCTGCTATATTAAGTATGTAAGAAAAAGAAAGTAATAATAAGTTTATTGTTTTAAAGGTATATGATAATAATTCTTATATTCCTGTGATTTGATTTTAAAAAAAGATAATACAATTGTGATAAATATTAAAACTATATAGTTTTTATTGAAAACTCAGTTAATAATTATTTAAATTAGTAATTCAAATTATACTTATTATTTAATTAATATTAAAGATATGATTTATCACTTTGATGAAAAAAATGAAAGTATATATGATTTAATAAATACAGAAAATGTTAATGACTATATTTTTTCTTTAGTAAAGATAAGTTATTTTTCAAATGATAAAATTATGACTGCCTATTCAGGAAAATATTTTGATGTAATAAATTGCTCAAGTGCTACTGAATATTATATAGTAAGTAAAGACTATGAATATGATGAAAATTTTTGTAAAAAAACACCTAAATAATTTTGGAAAAGTAAATAAAATACTTTTCTTTTTTTTACCGAAAAATGTCGAAAAAAGTAGAATAAGATGTTATATAAAAAAATGTTTTGACATGTTTTGTCGAAGTTGTTTAAAAAGTTTTAAAAGTGTGCTTTATTATTATATAGAAAAGAGGTTATTATGCTTAAAATGAATTTAGAATATAATAAAGGAATACTTTTTGTAAGACTTGATGGAATGCTTCATCGAGGATCTACTTATAAAATAAATAATTATTTAGTACCTGTAATATTAAAACATAAAATAAAATATTTAGTTTATAATTTTTATAACCTTGAGGATATTGATGAAGATGGGATTGATGCACTATTAAATAGTGAAGAAGCAATTAAAACTAATAAAGGTGTTATGTATATTTGTGAAGTTAATAAAAGATTAGAAAGGAAATTAAAACATTTTCGTGCAAGAAAATTTGATAATGAACTTACTTGTATGAAATTAATCGAGGTCTAATATGAACAAAGAACAAATTATTAATGAGAATGTTGGTTTAATTTATATGATAGCTAAAAAGTTTTATAATGTTTCAAAAGAGGATCTTTTCCAAGCAGGTGTTTTAGGACTTTTAAAAGCATATCAAAATTATGATGAAAGTTATGGTGCTAAATTTACATCTTTTGCTTATACATATATTTATGGAGAAATGTATACACTGGCAAATAATAGACAAATAAAAATAAATAAAGATATTTTAAAAGTATATAAATTAATCGAAGAAACTAAAAATAATTTGGCTTTAAAAAATGGGGTTGTTCCTAGTTATGAAACTGTAGCGAATTTTTTAGAAATTGATCCTAATAAAATATATGAATATGTATATGCAGGGCAAAGTATAATGAGTCTTGATAATGATGAAAATAGACCATTATATGAAACCATTTCAAATAAGGAAGATGTTTCTCTTGATGAAAGAATTGAACTTGAAAATAGTATGTGTACTTTAACTGAGGATGAAAAAAATATTATTATGTCAAGATATTATGAAGATTTAACTCAGTGTGAAGTTGCTAGAAAACTTTCAATGTCGCAAGTAATGGTTTCAAGATATGAGAAAAAAGGTATTGAAAAAATGCGTAATTATTTGAGTTTATAGTATAAATATCACCATTTATTAAATAATAATAGTGGTGATTTTATTTTGAATAAAGAAGAATATAAAAAGTTAGTTAAATCTTGGCAAACAAAAGAGCCTAAATTGAAAAATGCTGTTATATCCTTTTTAGTGGGTGGAGGTATAGGTATATTAGGCCAAGTAGTATCAAAGCTTTTAATGATATGTTTTGGTATTTCACAGGTTATTAGTTATAGTATTGTATGTCTTTTGTTAATATTTTTAGCATCACTTTTTACTGGACTTGGTTTTTTTGATGATTGGGTTTGCAAAGTAAAATGTGGGTTAATTATTCCTACAACAGGATTTGCTCATAGTATGACATCATGTGCACTTGAATATAAAAAGGATGGCCTTATTACAGGTGTTGGGGCAAATTTTTTTAAACTTGCAGGTTCTGTACTTTTATATGGAATTATATCATCATTTTTTCTATGTCTAATTAAGGTGGTTTTTTATGGGTAATTTAAAATTTAATAATGTTTATATTAAAAATTTTTATACTATAGCAGGTCCAAAAGAAAAAGATAGTAAAATATCTAATGTTAATTTAAAATTTGATGATTTATATTTTGGTAAACAAACTTTTGAGGATGCTGAAATTAAAATGCAAGAGGTATCTATTCAAAATTTACTTAATAATGAAAGGCTTTCTGAAAATAAAATTGATTATGTTTTTGCTACGGATTTAATAAATCAATTAGGAGTTTCAAGCCAAACTATGAGTAATTTTAACATACCTTTTGTTGGAGTATATGCAGCGTGTGCTGGATTTCCTTTGCAAATACTTTTGGGTTCAAACTTAATTGAAAGTAAAAATGCAAAGAATATTATTACTCTTGCATCCTCACATAATTTGACTGCTGAAAGACAATTTAGATATCCTACTGAGTATGGTTGTCCTAAAAAAGGAACAGCAACTTGTACACTTACTGCTTGTGTAAGTATGCTTTTAACAAATGAAAAAACTAACATTAAAGTAAGTGGAGGGCTAATTGGCAAAGTTGTAAATTTAGGAATAAATGATGTTAATAATATGGGTGCAGTTATGGCTCCAGCTTGTGCAGATACAATTTATACTTATTTACAAAATGCTCATGAAACAGTTAAAGATTATGATTTAATTTTAACTGGTGATTTAGGAAAAGTTGGTTTAAATATTTTAAAAGAGTATTATGAAAAAGTTTATAATGAAAGGCTTAATAAAATAATGGATGCTGGTGATGAAATATTTTTAGAAACTTCCCAATATAGTGGGGGAAGTGGACCAGTATGTCTTCCTTTAGTGTTCCTTACAAAAATACTAAAAAATAAAAAATATAAGAAAATTTTAATTGTGGGCTCAGGATCACTTCATAATCCTACTTTAGTAAATCAAGGTAAAGAGATTCCTGCAATAAGTCATTTAGTTAAAATCGAGGTGTTAACATGATATATTTAAATGCTTTTTTATTTGCAGGCTTTATATGTATGCTTGGACAAATAATTTTAGATAATACAAAACTTACACCAGGACATATTACTTCACTTTTTACAGTAGTTGGAGCACTTCTTTCCTTTTGTGGAATTTATCCTACATTAATTCAAAAATGTGGAGTGGGTGCAACATCCCTAATTATGAATTTTGGTAATATGTTATATCAATCTGGAATAAATGGCTATGAAAATGCTGGTATTTTAGGAATTTTTTCTGAACTTTTAGATAAAAGTAGTCTTGCAATAGTTAGTGCAATTATCTTTGCTTTTATCATTTCTATTATCTTTAAGGCAAAAAAATAACTAAAAAATAAAAAAATATTCAATTTATACTAGGAATATTTTCTTTTTTATGTAATAATTATAATAGAGGTATGATAGATATGGAAGAAAATAACGATTTTAAAATTGAATTACCAAAAATTAATGAGGAGGTAGTAGAGCCAGTTGTGGAATCTCCAGTAGTTGAGACTCCTGTTGAACCAGTTGCTCCAGTAGTGGAAACTCCTGCTGAACCAGTTGCTCCAGTAGTAGAGACTCCTGCTGAACCGGTAGCTCCAGTAGTGGAAACACCTGCTGAACCAGTAGTTCCAGTAGTTGAGACACCTGCTGAACCAGTAGTTACTCCAGTAGTTGAAACTCCAGCTGAACCAGTTGCTCCAGTAGTAGAAACACCTGCTGAACCAGTAGTTACTCCAGTAGCAGAAACTCCTGTTGAACCAGTTGCTCCAGTAGTAGAAACTTCTGCTGCACCAGTAGTTACTCCAGTAGTAGAGACACCTGCTGAACCAGTTGCTCCAGTAGTGGAAACTCCTGCTGAACCAGTAGTTACTCCAGTAGTTGAAACTCCAGCTGAACCAGTAGTTACTCCTGTAGCAGAGACACCAACTGCACCAGTTCAAGAAACTGTAACACCAACAATAACACAAACTGCACCAATTATGGAAACAGCACCAGTTGTTGAGGGTGAGAAAAAGGAAGAAACAGACAAAAATGGCTTACCTAAAGTTAGTAAACCAGTTAAAATTATTTGTACTGTAGTAGTGCTTCTTGTTGCTATTATCTTAGTAGTTGTTTTGGTAAAAAGATTTTTTATGGTCAATTAAGACTTACAATTTGGTCAAATAAGATTGTATTATTTTCAAAATAGATTTTATGATAAGTAAAGTCTATTTTTTTTATGTAACTATTTATTAAATTAATATTTCCATTTTGATAATATGAAATGTTAATTTTACTTTTACTATAGTAGGCAATAAGAAGTTTTTGTTCGTTAACATTTTTTTGTTCTTCGGATAAAATTGGCATACTTATTTTACTTTTATTTTTTAAAATACTATTTATAATTTCTTTACTAGAAACCACTGAATTAAAGGGCATCCATTTAATCATTCCACGATCATGCATTATGACCACCAACTTTTTTATTTCTTTCTTTAATTGTAGAATCTTCGAGTAAACTTGAGGCTTTTAAAACACTATTTTTACCATATTTTTGTTTTATTCTATCAATTGTTAAATTTATTTCATCATCCTTTTTAATGGTTTCATAGTTTTCAAATAGATTAAGTTGTGTTCCTTTTTTATCTTTTAAACTGCCAGCACAAACAGTAACTTTTCTTATAGGTAATCCTTCATAAAATCTATCAAATATAATACTTGCATATTTAATAAGTTCATTATTTTTATCTGTTGGACTATCAAGTTTTATATTATGATAAAATCCTCCAGGGGTGTTTTTTGAGTAGCCAATTCCAAGCCCAAAGTTTTGGCACTCTTTATTACTATTACGAAGTCTAGCACATAAATTATCAATCATTTCATTTATAATTATAAAAATATTTTTTTCATTATAATCTTTGAATAGAACTTGTGAATTTGAATATGATTTATCTTTCGTTTGTCCATTGAAATCAGAAATCTTACTTGTATCAATACCATTAGCATGATTCCAAAGTTCAAGTCCCATAACACCAAATTTATCTTTTAGAATACCGGGATTAGTTTTGGCTAATTCTTCGATTGAAAAAATACCCATTTTATTTAGATTTCTTTCCATATTTTTGCCTATACCCCACATATTACTTAAAGGAGATATTTTCCAAAGTTTCTTTTCTACATCAGCATAAGTCCATTTACTTATATTATCTTTTGTATGTTTTGCTTCAATATCCATACTTACTTTAGCAAGTAGCATATTTGGACCAATACCTGCGGTAGCAGTAAGATGAGTTTTTTCATATACTTTAGCAAGTATTTCTTTTGCAAGTTCATAATCTGTTTTTTGATATAACTTTAAATAATGAGTAACATCTAAAAAACATTCATCAATAGAGTAGATGTGTAAATCCTCTTTAGAAACATAGTCTAAATATACAGAAACTACTTCTTTACTTTTTTGAATGTAATAATTCATATGAGGCATTATGGTATCGTATTTAATATTTTTAGGTATTTCAAAAACTCGACCTCTTGAGGGAACTCCTAAAGTTTTTAAATAGGGAGTAACTGCTAAAGTAATAGCACCACCACCTTGACTAGGATTTGCCACAATAAGAGGATAAGAAAATGGATCTTTATTTAATCTAATACATTCACAAGATGCAAAAAAACTTTTTAAGTCTATACAAATAATATGATTGTTTTCCATAATTCCTCCTTACAAACAAATGTTTATAACAATATTATATCTAAAATTTTGTAAAAATCAACTGGTAAAAATATGAAAAAAATATTTATATTTTTCTTTTTATTTGCTATAATTAATTACATGAATGCATATGTTTTTAAAATTGGAAATTTTGGTGTTAGATGGTATTCACTACTTATACTTATTGGTGTAATTGTGGGTATTCTTTTGATTGAAAAAGAGGGTAAAAAATTTAATATAAGTAAGGATTTTTTATTTAATATGGCTTTTTGGGCTATTATAATAGGTATAATTGGTGCAAGGCTTTATTATGTAATATTTAATTTTAATCTTTATCAAAATGATTTACTTTCAATATTTAAAATATGGGAAGGCGGACTTGCTATTCATGGTGGTATAATTGCAGGTTTAATTGTAATTGCACTATACTCTAAAAAATATAAGATGCGTTTTATTAGAATAACAGATATATGTGTGCCATCACTTTTATTTGCTCAAGGCATAGGTAGATGGGGAAATTTCTTTAATCAAGAGGCACATGGTGCCGCAACTAGTTTGGAACATTTAAAATCTCTTCATTTACCACAGTTTATTATAAATGGTATGAATATAAATGGAATATATTATGAACCAACATTTTTATATGAATCACTTCTTTGTTTAATTGGGTTTATCATTGTTTTATTCATTCGTAGGGGTAAATATACTAAAGTAGGAACAATTACTTCATTTTATTTAATGTATTATTCAGTAGTAAGATTTTTAATTGAAAGTATGAGAACAGATTCACTTATGCTCGGGGGATTTAAAGTGGCTCAAATTATTTCAATTATATTGTTTTTAATAGGACTTGGTAATATAATGCTTATATCAAGAAAAAGTAAGTTTGAAGATTTATATAATAATGTATATAAAAATGAAATGAGATTTTAAAAAGGAGGATATCTATGTATGATGTTATAATTATAGGAATGGGTATTGGGGGAATAACTGCAGGAATTTATGGCAAAAGAGCTGGATTAAATGTATTAATGTTTGAAAAAAGTGCTCCTGGAGGAATGCTTCAGAAAATTGATAAGATTCAAAATTATCCAGGTTTTTCTGAAATAAGTGGACCAGACCTTGCACTTAATTTATTTAATCAAGTTAAAAAGGTTGGCGTACCATTTAAATTCGAAGAGGTTATTGATGTAGAAATTACTGAAGAATATAAAAAAGTTATTACTAAAAATGGTACTTATGAAGCTAAAAATGTTATTGTTGCTACCGGAAGAACACCTAAATATTTAGGACTTGATAATGAAAAAGATTATTTAGGAAGAGGTTTAAGTACTTGTGCTAGCTGTGATGGAAATTTTTATAAAGGCGAAGATGTTGCAGTAGTAGGTTCAGGTAATTCTGCACTTCAGGAAAGTTTATATTTAGCAAATATTGTTAATAAAGTTTATCTTCTTCATAGGGGAGTAAACTTTAAAGGTGATGATGCTTTAGTAGAAAGAGTAAGAAATACTAAAAATATTGAAATTGTTGATGGCGTAAATATTAAAAAGATAAATGAAGTTGAAGGTAAGATTGAAAGTGTAACACTTGATAATGAAAAAACTATAAATGTAAAAGGGGTATTTATCTATATTGGTTATAAACCTGATACAGAAATGTTTAAAAAACTTGACATAACTAATATAAATGGTGATATTATAGTAAGTGAAAATTTTGAAACAGAAATTGATGGGCTTTATGCAATTGGTGATTGTGCTAAAAAAGGTGTATATCAATTAGTTACCGCTGCAAGTGATGGTTGTATTGCTGTTTCAGATATTGAAAAAATTAGAAATTAGGAGGTTTTTAAAATGGAAGTTAGAACAAGGTTTGCTCCATCTCCAACTGGATATATGCATATAGGTAATTTAAGAAGTGCCTTATTTACATATTTAACAGCAAAGAGTATGGGCGGAAAGTTTATATTAAGAATTGAGGATACAGATCAAGAAAGAAAAGTTGAGGGTGCAGTTGAATTTATTTTAAATACACTTAATATGCTTGGACTTCATCCAGATGAAGGAGCTGGTGTAGGTGGTGATTTTGGACCATACTATCAAAGTGAAAGACTAGATATTTATAAAAAATATGCCGAAGAGTTAGTGGAAAAAGGCGATGCATATTATTGTTTTTGCGATGAAGAAAGACTTGAAAAGTTAAGAGAAATTGCCTCAGCAAGAAAAGTACCATTTACATATGATGGACACTGCTCACATATTCCTTTAGAGGAAGCAAGAAAAAGAGTCTTAAATGGTGAAAAATATGTTATTCGTCAAAAAATGCCTAAAGAGGGAGTAACATCATATATTGATACTGTTTATGGTGAAATTAAAGTTGAAAATAGTGCTTTAGAGGATCAAATACTAATTAAATCAGATGGATTTCCAACATATAATTTTGCAAATGTAATTGATGATCATTTAATGAAAATTAGTCATGTTAACAGAGGTAATGAATATTTATCATCAACACCTAAATATTTACTTTTATATAAAGCATTAGGTTGGGAAAGTCCTATATATATTCATCAACCACTTGTAATAAAGGCAGATGGTACTAAAATTAGTAAAAGAAATAAAGATGATAATTTAATGGATTTAATTAACAGAGGTTTCCTTCCTGAGGCAATTATAAATTATATTGCATTAATTGGATGGTCTCCAAAAGAAAATAAAGAATTCTTTACTTTATCTGAACTTGAAAAAGAATTTGATATTCATAGAATTTCTTCCGCGCCAGGATGTTATGATATTAAAAAACTTGAATGGTTCAATGCTCATTACATTAAAGAAATGGATGATGAAAGATATCTAGAGTGGATAAAACCATTTTTAAAATACGATATTTCTGATAAGAGTGAAGACTGGGTAAGAATGCTTCTTTTAACATATAAAACTCATATTAACTGTGGTGAAATGATTAATGATGTTGTTAAGAATTTCTTTTTCGAAGGGTATGAACTTGATGATGAATGTAAAGCATTTCTTGCAAGTGATGATATTATCCCAGTGGTAATTGACACATTTGCCCGTGAAATCGAAGCAATTGAAGATTTTACTACAGATAATATTAATATTGCAATTGATAATGTAAAAACAAGTTTAAATGTTAAAGGTAAACTACTTTATATGCCACTTAGAATTAAGGCAAGTGGATTTATGCATGGTCCAGAACTTGATGCTTGTATATATTTACTTGGTAAAGAAAAAACACTTGAAAATTTAAGAAGGTAAATCCTTCTTTTTTTATTAAAATTTTGATTTACATATATTTTTTTTTATGATATAATTACTATAGAAAGGGTAGAAGGGGATATGAAAAATAAAAATGAAAAATTATTTATAGTGGCAATTGCATGTATTATATTATGTATACCTATTGGCATAATAATTGGAAAATCATTAATTAATAAAAATGATACTGTGAATAATGTAAATGAAAATGTAACTGAAAACAATGTAACTGAAAATGAAAGTGTAAAATTAAAATATAATTACACTGAAAGTGATATTATTACTGATAATAGCATTGTAACATCATTACTTTCTAATATTGGACTTGATAAAGAAGATGAAGTTCAAGAAAAATATGGATGTACATTAAATTATTCTTTACAAGATTATTATTTCAATAATGGTTCTTTTATGGATGTTATTTCAAGGTATAGTGAAAGAAATAATATGCTTATAATGCCACCCAAAGAAATATATAGTAGTGATGAATGTGGAGTAGGATCACCAACATGCAGGTTAATTACAAAGACTAGTATTGATAAAATTATTAGTGTTTATCCATTTATTAATATTAATATGTTTAAAAAAAGTAATTTAACTAATGATTATATTACAGCATCACCTTATGTGTGCGTTAGTGGTGAAGTAATTACACATAATATTGTATTTATAAAATACAATCATGAGTACAAGTACATTGGCATTGATAAAATAAAAACAAATTATGATGAAAACGAAACTATATATTATATTTTCAATGATAAAATGCAACTTATTAATATTGAAAAGTAAAAATGGTATATCATGATTGATATACTTTTTTTAATATAATCTTTTTGTTTTAATTAAAATATAGTATAATAGTTGTTATGGAAGGTGATGTTTATGAAAATTTATAATACTTTAAGTCATAAAGAAGAAGTATTTATTCCTTGGGAAGAAGGAAAGGTAAGTTTTTATACATGTGGACCAACAGTTTATCATTATGCTCATATAGGAAATATGCGTAATTACATTGGTCACGATATATTAGATAAAACACTTAGATTTATTGGCTTTGATGTAACGAGATGTATGAACATTACTGATGTTGGACATTTAACCTCAGATAGTGATTCTGGTGATGATAAGATGGTAGCAAGTGCTAAAAAAGAACATAAAAGTGTTCTTGATATTGCTTCATTTTATACAGATGCATTCTTTAAAGATTTTGATGCTCTTAATTGTAAAAGACCTGAAATTGTTAGTAATGCTACAGATAATATAGAGGAATATATAAAAATAATAACTAAACTTTTAGAGGATGGTTATGCTTATAAAGCTGGAGGTAATGTTTATTTTGATACTTCAAAATTAAAGGATTACTATGTTCTTACTAATCATAAAGAGGATGATATGGTTGTCGGAGCAAGAGAAAGTGTTGAATATGATGCAAGTAAAAAAAATCAAGCAGACTTTGCTTTATGGTTTACTAAATCAAAATTTGATAGTCAGGAATTAAAATGGGAATCGCCATTTGGAACAGGTTATCCAGGATGGCATATTGAATGTTCAGGTATCTCAATTAAATATCTTGGAGAGCATTTAGATATACATGGTGGTGGAGTTGATAATATTTTTCCACATCATACTAATGAAATTGCTCAATCCGAAAGTTATTTAGGACATAAATGGTGTAATTATTGGTTTCACAATGAACATTTAAATGATGAATCTGGTAAAATGAGTAAAAGTAAAGGAGATATTTTAACTGTTAGCTCTTTAATAGAAAAAGGTTATAATCCACTTTCATTTAGATTTATGTGTTTACTTTCACATTATCGTAGACAACTTACATTTTCTTATGCTTCACTTGATGGTGCTCAAAATGCTTATTTAAAATTAAAAAATAAAGTATTGTCATTAAAAAATGAAGGAGCGGTTAATGAGGATGCTTATAAATTTTATAATGAAAGATTTACATCTTGCCTTGAGGATGATTTAAATACAGCAAATGCTATAACACTACTTTATGATTTATTAAAGGATGAACATCTTAATGGTGCTACAAAATTATCTTTAATTAATAGATGGGATGAAGTATTATCACTTGATTTAACTAAAGAAAAAACTCATGGTCTTGAGGAAGAATATATAAAAGAAATGATAGAAAAAAGAACTGAGGCTAAAAAAAATAAAGACTTTGCTTTAGCAGATTCTATAAGAGAGGAACTTTTAAAACAAGGTATCATTTTAAAGGATACTAGGGAAGGAACAATTTACGAGGTGAAATAATGGAACTAATTTTATTTATTTTAATAATAATATTACCTTTAATCGCAGATATTTTTGTTAGAGTTAATTATAGTATTAATTTAAAAAAAGAAAATTCTAAAGGTATATCTGGTGCGGAAGTTGCAAGAAAAATACTTGATAAGAATGGACTATCTAATATTTATGTAGTAGCAACAAATGGTTATTTAACAGATCATTATGACCCAAAAAGAAAAGTAATTAGACTTTCAAAAGATGTTTATGAGGGAAGTAGTGTATCAAGTATGGCTATTGCATCTCATGAATGTGGACATGCTATTCAAGATAAAGAAGGATATTTATTTTTAAGATTTAGATCATTAATTTTTCCAGTGGTTAATGTAGCAACATCAATATCTTATTATATTATATTAATTGGTTTTATATTTGAAATGTTTGATTTAGTTTATATAGGAATAGGACTTACAACTATTGGGCTATTTTTCCAAATTATAACTTTACCTGTGGAATTTAATGCAAGTAAAAGAGCAGGAAAAGAAATAGATGCAATGCATTTAGCAAATTCCGAAGAAAAATCTGGTATTAAAAAAGTCCTTGTTAGTGCAGCTCTTACTTATGTAGCCGGAGTACTTACAAGTGCTTTACAAATCTTAAGACTTTTATTAATTGCAAATAGTGATAGAGATTAATTACCATAATAGGTAATTTTTTCTTTACAATAAAAATGTAAACTAGTAATTTGAAAAAATTTATGGTAATATTTTTATAGAGTAAAGGGTGAGCAAGTGTGAATAATTATATTGACATTGAAAATAAAGATAAATCTATAACAAAAGCCTTTATTATGGGAATGAAGCATTCAAAAAAATATGGCTATGATTTTCTTGTTTGTATTGTTAAAACTAAGGTAGTAATGTATGCCATAAAAAAAGTTAATGATAATTTTTATAAATATGATATAAATAATCTAGTTGTTATAAGTAATTTAAATAATGAATTTCAAGATGAAAATAACAAATATTTAGATACAAATATATTACCAAAAGTATTAAAACATTATAAATAGTTTTAATATTTTTTTATATGCAAATCAATATATTCTTCGAGGGTTAAATCATTTTCATAAATTATTTTTGCATTATCTTTACCTACAAATCTAATATGCCAATTTTCAAATTCATAACCAGTTATATTTTCTTTACCTTTAGGAAATCTAATTATAAAACCAAATTTATAAGCATTTTCACTTAATATTTTATAGTCTTCATCAGTAAGTCTTACATCAGATTTAATAGCAATGTTTTTTAAATCAATGGATAGAGCAGTTTGATGTTCAGAATATCCAGGCCTTGCGGAAAATGTATCAGCACTTTCTTTACCATAATTTTTTACATAATTATCATATAAAGTTTTTTGAAATGTTTCACCTCTATAAGCTGTTGTAGGAAGAAGTTGTAAATCAAAGTTATCTTTTATATATTTTTGAAGTTCTAAAAAATTTTCTTTGGCTATCTTTTTCATTGGTACATTATTTCCATAAGCCCCTTTGACATAATCTAAATCTTTTGGAATATAACCACTTGGTAAATAGTTATATTTATTTACTAATACTAAAATATCATCAATATTTTTAACTTCATTTGCATTTTCATAAAACTTATAATCTAAATTTAAATTTACATAAGTAATAGTCTTTTCAAAAGAAATATTATTTTTTTCTTTATAATCTATATATCTTTGATAGTTATCTACATTAAAATTTTTTATATTATAAAAATCTTTTATATCAATATAATCAATATTTTTAAGCTTATTTATGTTTTTATCACTTAATGAAAATATATAATTTATTTCATCACCAGAGTAACCTTTGGGTAAAAAGGTGGTAAGTACCATACTAAAATTTTCCTGATTATCAAATTTTATTTTATCATATTCGTTTTTGTATTTTTCATCATATATTCCGTTTAAATAAACATATTCAAGTGTTTTTGAACTATATTCCTTAAAGGCATTTTTACTTTTATTAGCCTCTAAATAAATACCCAATCCTAACATAATAATAATTAATATAAATAATATTTTTTTCTTCATATTATAAGTATATTATAAAATAATTCAAATTAAAAGTATAAAAAAACTAGAAAATATTTTGATTATTTGCTAGTTTCCTGATCATCAGTAATAGACTTTATTAATTCATCAACATTATTAAAAACTTTTCTTTTTCCAGACTTAATTTCATTTTCAATTATTATACTTTCTTTTAAAGCTTTCTCGAGTTCTTTACTTAAAGTTACATTATAAATAATTGGCTTATTTGCTAGTTCTTTTTTGTATTCATTTTTACTTGTTAACATATCATAAATAATACTTGCTTTAATATCTAGTTTATAAATAATAGAGTTTTTATCGGGCTTAAGTGGAATATTAATATCTTTTTTAATACTATTTAAATACTTTTTACCATTTTGACTTAAACCAATTATATTTAAATAAGTAATTTTTTCTTTAGTATATTCTTTTTTTATTCCAAGTAAAATATGAATAAGCATTCTGTTAAGTTTGTTATAAGTATATTTTTTTGACTTTAATACTTTTAAAAGTTCTTCCATACTATTAACATTTTGAATATTATTTTTTAGCATATTATATAAGTTTATATCTACATCTAAAATATCAGATATATTATCATTAAGAATTGTAATTTTAATTAGATTAAATAATAAAGTTTCATCATAAGTACATATTTTTTCTTTTGAAAGAGTAGGTAAATGTTTTGATATATCAATATTATCCTTTATTTTTTGCCTTATATTCGAAGCACTAACAATATCTTCACAAGAGGCAGTATCTAAATAATTATTAGTTCTTTGAATAGTTTCTGTTTTAATATTAAAATTATTTTTGATAATTGATTTTATATAACATATCCCTAAAAGATCATTAGAGTTATATGTAAATGATTCATTTATAACTTTACTAAGGGCAGTAGGGTAATTAATACCACTTTTTAGAGTCTCTTTTAAATCTTCACTTTCATCAAGTTCTAGAGACTTTTTAGCAAGTAATGTAAGTTTATCTATATCATTTGTTTCACTACCAAAAATAATTCTGTTAACTTTTAAATAGTTAAGTAATTTAATAGAGGTGTCAGCAAAAGTATCAGCACTTTGAACACCATATAAAGTAGGAAGACTTATTACTATATCAACTCCATATTCTAAAGCTAAGAGTGTTTTATCATATTTTGATATAATTGAAACTTCGCCCCTTTGTAAAAAGTATCCATTAAGTACTAAAACAAGTAAACTATATGGATATTTTTCTTTAATTTTATTGATATGATACAAATGACCATTATGTAGCGGATTATATTCCGCGATTAAACCTATTATTTCCATGAACTTAATATATAAAATATTTGCATATTTGTCAAATTATATTTATAATAATTGTGAAAGGAGAAGTTATGATTATATGTGTATGTGGGCCTACGGGAATAGGTAAAACAAGACTTTCAGAAACTATTGCGGAAAAATATAATGCTATAGTAGTTAATGCTGATGCAACGCAAATTTATAAAGAACTTGATATTGGTAGTGCTAAAATAACTAAAGAGGAAATGGGAGATAGAAAACATTTTTTATTTGATATAGTAAGTCCAAATGAAGACTATAGTGTAAGTGATTATCAAAATGATGCAAGAAATATTTTAAATAAATATAAGGATAAAAATATAGTTATTGTCGGAGGAACTGGATTTTATATAAAAGCTTTATTATACGATTATAAATTTGAGAAAATGCATAAAAATAATTATGATGATTTAACTAATGATGAACTTTTTGCTTTAGCAAATAAAAAAGATCCTAATCATAACTTACATAAAAATAATCGAGTAAGATTAATTAATTTTTTAAATCGTGAAAATAATGAAACTAATAAAGATGTTCCTATATATGATGCAATATTTATTGGTCTTACATGTGATAGAGATGTTTTATATGATAGATGTAATAAAAGGGTAGATAAAATGTTTGAAAATGGGCTTTTAAATGAAGTGAAAACTTTATATTCAAAATATCCAGAAAGTAATATTTTAAAAAGAGCAATTGGTTATAAAGAAATAATAAAGTATTTAAATGGTGAAATACAGTTAAATGAGGCAATTGAATTAATTAAGAAAAATACTAGACATTATGTAAAAAGACAATATACTTGGTTTAATAATCAATTACCAGTTAATTGGTTTAATACTGTTTTCGAAGACTTTTCTAAAATTGAAAATGAAGTTATTAATTTTATTCAAACAAAAAATAAAGATTGATTTCTTTATTTTTTTAGTTCAATAATTTTATCATTAAATTCTAAATAATAATTTTTATCAAAGTTATGTTCTTCGATTTCTACTTTACCTGAATCAACTTCCATAAGTGATTTAGTATCAATTAAAAAGTATTTATGATATAAATAATTTTTACCATCATCACTAACTGGATCATCCCAAGTTAAGTCTAGATGTAAAAATTTTCTATCAAGATTTACTGCATTCCAAATATGGCCATTCGAAGAACTTTTAGAACTTTTAGTGGTAGCTATTTTATAGTTTGGAATACCTAACTTTGTTAAATAAATAGCCATTAAATCTGTATATCCATTACAAGTTGCATATCCCTCGAATAAAGGTCCATATGCAATATAAGATAAATATTTACTATCTCCATTTTTATTTCTTTCAACATCATATTTTGCATTATTTATTATATAATCATGTAATACTTTAATTTTTTCATAATTTGTCATATTATCATTTACAAGTTCTTTTAACAAAGAGTTTGTTTTATTTTCAATTTTTTTGATTTGCTCTTTATTATATAAATAATTTATTTCAATAGTTATTTCACCAGACTCCATTATACTTGTTTTAATATTTGTAAAACTATTATAGGGATGAACATAATTATTTATATGAGTAAGAGTAATATCATCTTTGGAAATGTTTTCTACATCATTAATACATTTTTCATATTCACTAGGACAATAAAATGTAAAAAAGTCCCATCCATAATTAATAGTAGTGTAGATTATTTTTAATAAATCGTTATAGGAATATGGTACGAAACTATCAGTATTTTGAATAAAAATAAAGTTATCCTCTTTTGCATATTCATTTTTATCTTTTATAATTACCTCTTGATTACCTGTAATTTTTTTTGCAATAAAATCACTTATATAATTTGATTTATATGATATAACTAATAATAATAAAGCGCATATAATGCTAATAATAAATTTCTTCATAAGAATATTTTAACAAAAAATAGGCAATAAAAAAAGCAGTTTTTATTAACTACTTCATATTTTTGATTTTTAATGATAATCTTGATTTTTGTCTATCAGCAGTATTTGCTTTAATTAAGCCTTTACTTAATGCATTATCGCATGCTTTTTGAAAATCTTTATATAACTTAGAAGCGCCTTCTTTATCTTCAGCGGCAATTAATTTTTCTATATCTTTGATTAAATTTTTAACTTTAGCTTTTGCTTCATGGTTATTATCAGTTTTTTTTGCGATAACTTTAATTGCTTTTTTTGAACTTTTGATATTTGCCATAATTTTTCTTCCTTCCTTTTTGCATAACTATTTTATCAAATGTTTTAGTAACTTTCAAGCACTTTTGTGTTAAAAAGGTTAGATTTATGATATTTTTGATATCAAAATTTGTGCTACTTGATATTTTACAGATAATTTGGTAAAATACTTGTAGCCAAGAAAACTTTATAGAAAAGAGTGATAATTATGTGTAAAATAAAAATTTTTGGTTTGGGCGGTTTAAATGAAAATGGAAAAAACTGCTATGTTGTCGAGGTTGATAACGATATATTTGTTTTTGATGCTGGTTTAAAATATGCAACTGGAAACCTTTTGGGAATTGATTATATAATACCTGACTTTAGTTATTTAATAAAAAATAAGAAAAGAATTAAAGGTGTATTTATAACTCATGGTCATCAAGAAAATATGGGAAGTGTAGTAGATTTATTAAATCAAATCCCAACACTTAAAATATATGCAACAAAATTTACTAAGTTTTGTTTAATGGAAGATGGTGTAAACGAGGAAAGTATTATTGAAATAAAAGCTCACAAAAAGATAAATTTTGGAGTTTGTTCAATATTTCCAATTGAAATGTCACATTCAATTCCAGATGCAGTAATGTATGTTTTAAATACTCCAGATGGGGCAGTTTGTTATACTGGAGACTTTACAATAGATCCTGCGATGATGGGACATTATGAAATGGATTTAGGAAAAATTGCTTACATTGGTAAACAAGGTGTACTTGCACTTTTATGTGAATCAATATTTTCTGAAAATCCAGGACATACTTCACCAAAACATAAACTAGAATCATTTTTCAAAGATATTATAAAACATAATGAAAAAAGAATTATTTTTAGTGTATTACCAGATCATTTATATACTATTGAGGAAATATTTAATGCTTGTGCAAATACTCATAGAAAAGTAATTGTTATGGGTAAAAAACTTCAAAATATGATTAACTATTCAATTGAAAATAAATATTTAACTGTAGAAGAGGGAATCATTGGTGATTTAAGTAATTTAAAAGATAATAATGCAATTGTTCTTATTAGTGATGATAGAGCAAATCCGTATGCAAATATTAATAAGATATTTACTGGATATGATAAATTTATAAATTTACTTGCCACCGATACTATTGTTTTTGCTGAACCTAAATATGATAGTAGTGAAAAGTTATTTGTTAAAATAGAAAATGAACTTGCAAAATATGGTTGTAATGTTATTGATATTCCTAAAAATTATTCAATTCTTCAACATGCTTCAAAAGAAGATTTAATGCTTATGATAAAACTTGTTAATCCTACATATTATATGCCTGTAAAAGGAGATTATCGTTATATGGTAGGTAATGCAAATGTTGCATCAGCTTTAGGAATTAGTAATGAAAATATCATTTTAAAACAAAATGGTGATATTGTTAATATTGATGATAAAGTACTTCAAGATAAATTTGAACATTTTAATGTTGATGATATATTTATTGATGGAAAAAGTTCTGATGATATTGGTGATTTAGTAATTAAAGATAGAGAAGTTTTAGCGGAAAATGGAATAGTTTTAATTAGTGCAACTGTATCTAAAAAAGAAAAAGTTCTTTTGGTAGGTCCTGAAATAGTTACCCGTGGATTTATTTATGTTAAAGATTCTAAAGAAATGATCGAGGAAATTAAAAAAATATGTGAAAAAGTTATTAATGATAATATAACTCCAAAATATGTTGATTATAATTTAATTAGATCTCAAATAAGAGAGGAATTAGGAAAATACCTATACGAAGAAACTGAATGTAAGCCAATGATTATTGCAGTTGTTCAAGAAGTTTAAATATGAAAACTAATTATAATTTTTATAATTAGTTTTTTTTATGTCTTAATTTTTATATAAAAATGTAAAGTAATTTACACAAAACTGTATGTAAATAAATTGTAAATAAAAACATTAAAAAATGTCAAAAAAGTGTAAAATTTTAACTTTTTTTAAGAAATTTAACAAAAAAAGGAGGAAATCAGAAATTTTTCGGTAATAAATATATATGAAAGGAGAAAAAAGAATGAAAAGAAAAATTATCATTGAGTGTCAAAAAGATGTAAAGGACTGTGGACCTTGTTGTTTGTCATCAATAATTAAATTTTATGATGGTTATGTTCCTCTTGAAAAAATCCGTATGGATACATTTACTTCTTATGAAGGCGTAAGTGCATATCATATACTTAAAGCTGCTGAAAAGTATGGATTTGATGGTTTTGTCAAAAAAAGTAATAACAAGAATTTGTCAGAAATTATTTTACCTGCAATAGTGCATGTTATTTACAAAAATGGGTTAACACATTTTATGTGCCTTTATGAAATTAAAGGTAATAATTACATACTTATGGATCCAAGTAAAGGTAAAATAAAAATGGCAAAGTCTGATTTTGATGAAATCTTTTCTGGAGTATTTATAGAACTATTTCCTAAAAATAAAATTATATTATTGGAAAAGAGTAATAGTATTTATAATCTTTTCTTTAAAATAATTCTAGATAATAAGAAACTTTGTATAAATACACTTCTTTGTAGCATACTTCTTACAGTTTTTACAATTAGTTCTGGTTTTTATTATAAGATTATAAATGAGATGCTAGCAAATAATTATTATGAAAATAAAATCAAATTAATAATATTTCTCTTTTTAATCTTAATGCTTTTAAAAGTAGTATTTAATTACTTTAAATCATATTATGAAAATCATATTAATAAAAATATTGACATTAGTATTTATGATAATTATATAACTCATTTATTTAATCTACCTTTCAATGTTATTTCTTCGCGTACAACAGGAGAAATAATGACAAGGATAAATGAATTATCTAGTATAAAAAATTTATTTTCGGAAATATTTATATCTTGTTTTTTAGATTTATTTATAGCTTTTACAGCATTTTGTGTACTATGTTTTATAAATATTCGTCTTACAATAATATTATGTATAATTATGCTTATTTATATATTATTTAGTTTAATGGTAAATCCATATCTATATAAAAGAATAAGAAAAAATATTGATTATCAAACTGAGTTTAATAGCACATTAATTGAAAATATAAATATGATGTGTTCAATAAAAAATCTTGATAAGACTAAACCAGTATTAAATCACATCGAAGAAAAAAATTCTAATTTAATTTTTGATAATTATAGATTTTTAAATTTCATTAATTTCATTCAATTCATTCAAAGCTTTATTTTAGAGAATGCTGAATTCATAATTACTGCAACTGGGGTGTATTTAATAATTAAAAATAATTATTCCTTACTAAGTTTAATTACTTTTAATATGATAATGTCTTATTTTAAAGAGCCAATTAAAAGGTTTGTTGATTTATTTCCTAAATACAATTTTTTTCGAGCGTCCTTTAGGAAGGTCTGTGATTTTGTCGATATTAAGCAGGAATACCTAGGTAAATTAGAAGATTTTCAAAGTGGTGATATTAAAATAAATAATGTAAGTTTTTCCTATAACGATTTTAATTTAATTTTAGATGATTACTCTTTAGTTATAAAGCAAAATGAAAAAGTTATGATTAAAGGTCAAAGTGGTAAAGGTAAATCCACGTTATGTAAATTATTAAATCGTTCATTAGAATTAAATAATGGTTCTATTTTAATCGGAGAGAAAAACATTAATGATTATAGTTTAAAAACTATTCGAAATAACATTATTTATGTTGGTCAAAAAGAATTTTTATACACGGACACAATTAAAAATAATATTATGTTTTATAATGATGATTTAGAAACGTTTGATAAAGTTTGTAAGATATGTTTAATAGATGAAATAGTTGAGAAAAGAAAGTTTAGATATGATTTTGGAGTTTGTAATGACTCATCAAATATTTCTGGAGGTGAAAAGCAAAGAATTATCTTAGCAAGAGGACTTATGAATAATTTTGAGGTACTAATATTAGATGAAGCCCTTAGTGAAACAGATTATGAAATGGAAGCAAAAATAATTAAAAATATTTTGAAATCATATCCCGATAAAACCATTTTATACATTTCCCATAAAAAGCAAGATAATTTATTTGAAAGAGTCATAGAGATTGGAGGTAAAAATGAATTACTATAAATTAAAAAATATTAAATATAAAAATAACACATTAATTATTATATTTTTTGGAATTGTCGGCATATTATTATTCTTGCTAATATTTTTACAAAGCTATGATAATTTGGTAACTTATGCAAGTTTTAATGGAAAAAATTTTATCATACCAGTAAAACTTGAAAACTCTGATATAATTAGCAAGGCAAAGATTTTAAAAATTGATGATAAAACTTATAATTTTAGTATTTCAAGTATCTCTGAAATTTTTAATGAAAATTATATTAATTATCAAAATTATGAAATAACTGTACCTGAAAAGTTTAGAAATAATGAAGTAAAGAAAATAACATTTTATTATAAAAAAGAAAGGATGATTAAGAAAATTCTTAAATTAATTCTTTAGAAAGGAGAAAGCAATGCAAAATTTAAACGCAAATGAATCAATTAAATATGTTGGTGGTGCAAAATTTACAATTGGACTTGTTAGTGCTTTAGCATTTATTACATCATTTATTTTAGGCGTATTTGATGGATATTTTAATCCAAAGGCTTGCAATAAAAGATAAAATGGTGTTAAATAAGAATGAAAGCATTTTATATGTTGGTGGAGCGGGTATTTCCGCAGCATTAATAACTGCCATTGGAAGATTTGCAATAGCAATTTATGGTTGGGGTCAAAACTTTGGCTCAACCTTAAGAAGATATTTTAGCCATACAAGTTGCTAAAATTCTTGTCAAAGAATGTGGTAGGTGTTATAATATGTGTAGCTATTGAAGGGAGGGATATGATGACAAAGGTAGTAGTTCAAAATGGTAATGTTGATCTTGCTTTAAAAAAGTTTAAAGCAAAATTTGCTCGTAGTGGCGTCCCTTCAGAACTTAAGAAGAGAAAATGCTATGAAAAACCAGGCGTTAAAAGAAGAAATGAAAAGAAAGAAAACATTAAAAATTCACGCCGTAGAAACCATAACTAAGGAGGCTATTTATGGAAAATCAAATTGATAACGATTTAAAATTAGCTTTAAAAAGTGGTGACAAATTTACTTTATCAGTATTAAGAATGTTAAAAAGTGAAATTATAAATGAAAGCCGTAAAGGTTCACTTCATACTCTTACTGATGATGAAGTCCTTAAAGTAATCAAAAAAGGTGTAAAAACTAGAAAAGATTCAATCGAGGAATATAAAAAATATGGCAAACTTGATACTGCAAATGAACTTGCCAAAGAGGTAGATATATTAAATAAATACTTACCACAGGAAATGAGTGAGGAAGAAATAATAAAGATTGTTAATGAAGTTTTCGAAGAACTTAAACCAAGTTCAATGAAAGATATGGGAAATCTTATGAAAGTTATTTCTTCGAAGATAACAAATGCTGATATGTCACTTGTTAGTAAAATTGTTAAGGATAAATTATTAGGTTAATTTATCCTTTTTATTTACAAATAAAATATCAAGTGATACAATATAATTACTATGGAGGAACTATGATAGAAATTAAAAATGTAAGTAAATCATATAATGGAAAAACAAAGGCACTAGATAATGTTTCATTTAAAGTACCTAATGGAAAAATATTTGCTTTTATAGGTCACAATGGAGCAGGTAAAACAACACTTATTAAAATGATAATGGGTATTTTAGATTTTGATGAGGGAGATATTTTAGTCGAGGGTAAAAGTATAAAAGATAGTCCTATTGAATGTAAAAAAGTTATGGCATATTTACCAGATAATCCAGATCTTTATGAAAATATGAAAGCTATAGATTATATAAACTTTGTATGTGATATGTATGATGTAAGTAGTGAAATTAGAGAAAAAAATATTTTAAAATATTCTCGCCTTTTAGAAATGGATAAAAATCTAAATGATGAAATATCTTCGTTTTCTCATGGAATGAAACAAAAAATTGCTTTGATATCAGCGCTTTGTCATGAACCTAAAATTTTAGTAATGGATGAACCTTTTGTTGGTCTTGATCCAAAAGCGGTTTTTGATATGAAAAAGATAATGAAAGATATGGTAAATGAGGGAAAGATAGTTTTTTATTCAACCCATATTCTTGATGTAGCGGAAAAACTTTGTGATGAAGTTGCAATTATTAAAAAAGGTAAACTTATAAAATGTGGAACTATGAAAGAAATTAAGGGCGATGAATCACTCGAAGAAGTATTCTTAGAACTAGGTGAATGATGAAAAAATTATATTCTTTAATTAAGGCATCATTAAGTGAGGGAATGAGTTTATTTAAATTAAAACAAATTGATAAACAAAGTAATATAAGAAAAAAATTATTTCCAGTTTTTTTATTTTTAATAGTTATGTATGGGATAGGAACATATGCTTATTTAATTGCTAAACCTCTTTCTAAAATAGGACTTACTCATATAATGCTTTCGATGATGATTATGTTTGTTTCACTTTATACAATAATCGAAGGTTTTTATAAAGCACAAGGTATGCTTTTTGATTGTAAAGATAATGATATGTTACTTTCAATGCCATTAAATAAAAAAACAATTTTCTTTGTAAGAATGTTTAAATTTTATTTATTTCAACTTATGTATGATAGTTTATTTATTTTACCAGCATTTATAATTTATGCTTATTTTGAAAGTCCAGGAATAAATTTTTATTTAATGTCTTTAGTAATGCTTATTTTACTTCCTATTATTCCCTTAATAGTCGCATCTTTTATAGGCTATATAATAAAACTTATTTCTGTAAATTTTAAAAAATCTAAAAATGTTCAAACAATAATTTCAATGTTACTTCTTATAAGTATATTTTATTTTTCATTTAATATGGAAAGTTTAGTAAATAATATAGTTAATAAAGCAAATGTAATTAATGATGTAATTACTAAGATATATTATCCAATAAATTTATATTTGTCATTGATTAATAAATTTGATGTTTTAAAACTTTTAAAATTAATTCTAATTAACATTGTTCCTTTTATTATTTTTATTTATTTAGGTTCAATATACTACTTTAAAATTATCTTTAAATCTAAGAAAAGTGATATAAAAAAAAGTAGTAGGACATTAACTTTCAAAAGAAAAAATGTAATATTGTCACTTACGAAAAAAGAAATGAAAACTTATTTTGGTATTCCAGTTTACATAGTAAATACTTTATTTGGAATGGTATTAATGATTATATTAACTATATTACTTTGTACAAATGTAGATAAATTTATTTCACTTTTACAATCTAGTTCAGATATAGTTATAACACCAAATCTTATTAATGAATATGCACCAATATTTTTTATGGAAATGATTTTATTTACGGGTTTTATGACACAAATTACTTGTTCATCAATTTCCCTTGAGGGTAAAACATTTAATATTTTAAAAAGTTATCCAATAAATGAAAAAAAGATTTTTATATCAAAAGTTTTATTTAGTTTATTTTTAACTATTCCAATTATTCTTTTATGTAGTTTAATTTTTTTAATAAACTATAAAGTTAAATCAATCTATATAATTTATATATTACTATTTTCTTTTTTAACACCACTTTTTTCTGCACTATTAGGTCTATTTATTAATTTAAAATATCCTAAACTTAAATGGAATAATGAAACTGAAGTTGTTAAACAAAGTACAAGTACTATGATTTGTACATTTACTGGAATGGGACTTTTCTTTATAAGTTTATTTATAACTATAAAATTTATAAATAATATAAATGTTGTTATGTTAATTCAAATTATTATTTTAATTATTACTAATATAATATTATGGTTATTATTATCAACTGTAGGTGTAAAAGAGTTTCGTAAGTTAAATTATTAATGTAAACAAAATGTGAATATAGAAAAATATATTTACATTTTTTTAATATTTGATAAAATCAAAATAGGAAAGAGGTTTGTGATATGAAAGAGGAAACAAATAAAAGTAAAATAATATTTATAACAGCACTAGTATGTATAGCATTATGTATACCGATTGGTGTAATTTTAGGAAGGACATTACTTGGTAAAAATGAAAGTAATAAAACAAATAATAATGTTGTTAATAAACAAAATAATTTAACAAATAAAATAGATAATGTAATAGATAATACCTCGAATATAATAAATAACACTATAAATAATACGCAAAATATAGATAGTGATGATTTATATGAAGTGGAAAATTTTGATGAAAAAACAAAACAAATTTATAATTTATTTAATAGGTATATTTATAGTAGTGGTGCTTCAGGTCTTGATAATAGTGCCATTGATGTAATGACTTATGAAAAAAAAGTAATTACGTATGATGACATAAAAGAACATGATAAGATTAATATCATTAAAGGAGGAATAGGCAAAGAAGACCGAATTAATACAGGAACAAATAGTGATGGTTATGAAACTTTTGAAATAAGTGCTAATGTAATTACAAATTTATCTTATGAATTTTTTGGAAAATATATTTCATTACCTAAATATTTTTTCTTATTTCCAGCGAGTTGTAAATTATCAAATAATAAATATATTTGTTCATCTGGTCCTACAGGCGCTTTAGCAAGTCCTTGTTGGAAATACATACCTATTAGTTATGAAGAAACAGAAGATTTATTAAAAATTACCGGTATAGCGGCTTATTGGTCTGTTACTAAATTTTATACAAATTTAGATAATGTAGATATAACTAATGGTTATTGTGAAAATATTTCTTATGAAAAAGAAAATAATTGTTTAAGAAACTATGCAAATGATTTTCAAAAAATGACTTTAACTTTAAAATTAAATGGTGATAATCATTATGTTTTTGATAAAATTGAACTTAATTAAAAATATAAAAAATCATATTTATATTTTTTTTTTTTTTATATGTGATAGGATTAAAATAGAAAAGAGGTTTGTGATATGGAAAAGGAAACTAATAAAAGTAAAATAATATTTATAACAGCACTAGTATGTATAGCATTATGTATACCGATTGGTGTAATTTTAGGAAGGACATTACTTGGTAAAAATGAAAGTAATAAAACAAATAATAATGTTGTTAATAAACAAAATATTATTGATAAAAATTCTAATGAATATAAAGATGCTGAAAAAGTATTAAATTCTTTTGAAAATGAATTTAAAATATCTTATAAAATTTTATATAATGGTAACTATAATATAAAAAATATTTCTGATGAAGATAAATTAAAATCAGTAATTAAATTTATGGAAAATGATGGCTTAATTAAAAGTTCATGTGAAAATGATAGAGATGTAATAACTTATGATAAACTTAATGAATATTTAAATAGTTTTAATTCAAAAGTATTAAATATAGAGTCAAATGAAAAATATAATGAAGATATAATTAAGAGTTTAACTAAAAAATATGGTAGTGAAGTTTATTCATTAGATTATTATTACAATATTGAATTTAAAAATAATGGACTTGATATATCTGGACCTTGTGATAATTTAGGGCAAATACTTCCAAATTATAGAATTATTAATACCTCAAGAGATGATAAAAACTTAATTATTTATGCAAAAATATATTTTTCTAGAATTGGTTTTATATATAAAGATTATGCTGGAAAAGATGTAATTTATGAAGCCACTATAGATAATAATTTTATTGTTGATGATAATTTAGATAAATTTGATACTTATAAATATACTTTTAAAATAGATAATGGAAATTATTCATTTGTATCTTTAGAAAAAATTTAATAGTGCTTAAAAACACTATTTTTTTTATTATTTTTTTTGTATAATAGTAGTATGAAAGAATATAAGAGAAGAAGCGTATTTATAATTTATTTTTTATCATTTTTGTATATGGAATTTGTCTATAGATTTTTATTATACAAAAAAGTTTTTGTGTTATCTAATATTAATATGATTATTTTTATACTAGGATATAGTATTTTAATGTATGTTTTAACAAGAATTTTTAGTGAAAAACTTAATAAATTTATATTTTATTTTACATTTGTATTCTGGTCTTTATGGTTTTCTGCACAATATGTTGTAAAGGGATTTTTTGACTTTTATATTTCTTTTTCAGTACTTCAAATTGCTGATCAAGTTACTTCATTTTTAGGCAAAGCAGTTATTGAAACTGTAAAAAGACTTCCAGGAATAATCCTTTTATGCATACCTTTAATTTTAGTAATTATTTTTAAAAGAAAAATTTATTTTAAAAGAACTAATGGTTATAAAATTGGTATGGCTTTAATAATGTTAGTTTTTTCAGGCATTGGATATGTTTATTCACTTAATATTGGTAAAGAAAAATCATTTAGTCCTTATGAACTATTTTATCATGTAAATAATCCAGCACTTAATATTGAAAAAGAGGGTATTATTAATACATTTTTTATTGATAGTTATCGTTTTATATTTGGTTTCGAAGAAAAAATATATGATAGTAATGGCGTCACAAATAATGTAGAAACAAATTATGAACCTAATACATTAGACATTGATTTTGATTCATTACTTAATGATTATGCTAGTAATAATAAAGTTACAACTTTAACAAATTATATTAAAGATAAATATACTTATCAAAATGAATATACAGGTAAATTTAAAGGTAAAAATTTAATCTTATTTATGGGAGAAAGTTTTAATGAAATAGCTGTAAGAAAGGATATTACTCCAACTTTATATAAATTAGCAAATAATGGATTTGTATTTTCTAATTATTATACTCCAACAATATATTCGACTATAGGTGGAGAATTTCAAGAATTAACTGGACTATATGCAAATTTTTCTTCATTAAAAGCATTTAGAAATGGTACTAATTCATTTCCATATGGAATAGGTAATTTATTTAAAAATGAAGGTTATAATGTTTATGCATATCATAATAATTCTTATGCTTTTCAAGATAGAAACGTTTATTTAAAAACTTTAGGTTTTGATAATTTTTTAGCATGTTATAATGGACTTGAAAAAAGAATTAATTGTCGCATCTGGCCTCAAAGTGATGTAGAAATGATTGATTCAACCACTAATGATTATATTAATAGTGATAAACCTTTTATGGTATTTTATGCGACTGTATCTGGTCATGCAGGTTATAGTTTTTCAGAAAATGCAATGGCAAGAAAACATAAAGAGGAAATTGAAAAATTTAATTTAGGTTACAGTGAAGGACCACTTTCTTATTTAGCCGCGAATATGGAACTTGATGATGCTTTAGAAAGTTTAATAAATAAATTAAAAGATGCTGGTAAACTAGAGGATACAGTAATTGCTTTAGTCGGAGATCACTACCCATATGAACTTTCAATTGATGAAATAAACGAAATTTCTAGTTATAAAAAGGATGCTAAAATTGAGGTAAATCATAGTAAATTTATTTTATATAATAGTGCTATGGAAAATGTTAATATATCAAAAGTAGGTAGTTCAATTGATGTACTTCCTACAATATATAATTTATTTAATTTAAAATATGATTCAAGACTTATTATTGGTACAGATTTATTAAGTACAAGCGATGGCCTTGCAATGTTTGATAATCGTTCTTGGGTTACTGATAAAGGAACATACTTTACCGCATCTGGAGAGTTTATTAAAAAAGGTGATGTAAGTGATGACTATGTTAATAAACAAATGCAAATAGTTAATAATAAAATTAATTTAAGTAGTTATTTTATGGATACAAACTATTATAATATTGTAAGTAATTATGTTAAATGACTTGTAAAAATACTATAAATTTGATAAGATTAATTAAGAATAGAGAGGATTATCTATGAGTGAAAAAGATAAATTAAAATCACAAGTTTATTTAATAATTTTCATATTTATATTTTTAATGATTGTGATATCTGGTGTTTATGCATATTACATAACAAAGGATTTTAAATATGGTTCTTTTGATGTTGATGTTAAAACAAAAGGCGTTGATACTTTAAAAATTAAAAGTGGAAATGATATAAATATTAATGTAAATGATCATAATTTTATTAAAGATGTTGGTCATTCAATTACTGGAGAAACTTCAATAGATGTAAATCTTGATACTACTAAAGAAAAAATAAAATATTGTTATGATGTTTATTATGAAGCACCTGAATATGAAGTATTTAAATATAGTAATTATCCAAATAGTGAACTTACTTTAAATGTATATTCAAAAGTAAATGATGAAGAAGAAAAACTTCTTATAGAAAATATGGATATAACAACAGTAACAGGAAAAGTAAATATACCAATAAATTTAAATATTGATAATTATGAACATAGTATAGATACAGTAAAAAGAGTAAATAAAAATATTAAGTATATAGCAAGAGTTACTTATAATTATTTTAAAGATATTGATCAAGGAATTAATAATGGAGCAAATTATAAAGCTAAATTTAATATAGATAATGTAAGAGAGTGTAAATAACACTTTCTTTTTCTCATTATGGACTTTTTATAAGAAATTTTGTATAATTTTATTGGTGATAGAAATGAAAGCATTATTATTAACATTATTAACAGGAATATTTTTCTTAATTGGTATTTTTATAAATAAATTATTTAAATCAAATAAATTAGTCGAGGCTTTTTCTATTGGAATGTCTTTTATAGTTCTTTTTAATATTATCTTTTTTGATATAGTACCAGAAATAAAAGATTTTTTCGATTTTAAATATTTTTTGATAGTAATTCTTGGCTTTTCACTTCTTAAAATTCTTGATTTTTTTGTGCCAGACCATAATCATCATCATAAAGAAAAGCTTGATAATATAAAAGAACATAATAATCATCAAACTCATTTAGGAGTTATAACAATTCTTGCTTTACTATTACATAATATAATTGAAAATATGGTTTTATATAATATAACTTTAGGAAGTTTTAAGACTGGTTTAGTTTTATGTTTAGGAATAGGACTACATAATATTCCTTTAGGATTTCAAATTGAAAGTGGTTTAAAAGGTAAAAATAAGTTTAAAGTTTTTATCCTTACAATGTCTGGATTTATCGGTGGACTAATATGTTATTTCTTTAAAAGCATTCCTCTTTATATAACAAATTATTTATTATCATTTACTTTAGGAATGCTTATCTATTTATGCTTTTTTGAACTTCTTAAGGAGTTATTTGTTAATAGAAAAAATAAAGGTACTTATTTTGGTATAGGACTTGGAATAATACTTGTTATTATTTTACACATTTTATAAAGGAGAATTATGAAGAAGGTTGTAATATTTGGTGGAGCAGGAAGTATTGGCTTATCATTAATTAAATATTTACTTTCCGAAGGTAAATATGAGATTACTGTTGTTGATTTAAAAAATAAAGAAACAATTAAGAGATTAAAAAAATATAAAAAAAGAGTTAATATTATTTATTCTGATTGTTTTGATCGTGGCCTTATTGATTTTTTAATTAAAACTCATGATTACGTAATTAATTTAGCATCATGCGTATTACCTCTTGCAAATTATAAAGAGGATCTTGCTAATAAAATAGAGTATGGTGTTACTGAAAATATTATTAAAGCAATTACTTATTATAATCCTAATTGTACTTTAATTTATGGTAGTAGTACAAGTATTTTTGAAAATTTAGATACATATTATAACAAAGCAAAGATTAAAACTGAAAAGCTTGTTACAAGTAAATGTAAAAATTATGTTATTGTAAGATTTCCTTTGGTACTTTGTGATTTAACATGTGAACCATTTATTTATACAGTAAAAAAAGATAATTTAGTATCATGTATAACTAAAGAAGATGGTGCATATGCAGTATGTAAAATTTTAGATAATTTAGATAAAGTAAATAAAAAAGAAATTAATTTAGGTAATATTGAGTGTAAATACGAAGACATACTTAATAATATTTTAAAATATCATGGACTTTCATTTAACTATATTTTATCAAGAATATTTTTAAGTAAAGATATGTCTTTTCCAATACTTAATGATACAAAAAAATATGAAAAGATTTTAGAGTATTCAAGTGATTCATTAGATAGCTATTTTATGAGACAAAAACGAAGAAGTAGACATAGAAAAATTAATATTTTACTAGGTAAATTCATACTTTTAATTAAGAAAGGAAGGTAGTATGGTAGGACTTGCATTAGCTGGAGGGGGAGTTAAAGGTAGTTATCAAATTGGTGCTTATATGGCCTTTAAAAAGTGTCATATTAAATTTGTTGGTGTATGTGGAACCTCAATTGGTTCATTTAATGCTGCAATGATTGCTGCAGGAAGAGAAGAAGAACTTCTTGATTTTTGGCTTAATGCAGATATTGGCAAAATACTTGGTTATGAAAAAAAATATGTTGATTTAGTTAATAGTGATAATATAGATGAATTAGAACTTTTGAAATCAAGTTTTGATAATTTTGTAAATATTATAAAAAATAAAGGCATAAGTATTGAAGGACTTCAGTCTACTTTAAAAGATTTTAATTTAGAACCTGATATTAGAAATAGTAAAATGGATTTTGGACTTATTACTTATAGACTTAAGGATTTTAAACCTTTAGAACTTTTCAAAGAGGATATGAAAAAAGGTTCTATAAATAACTATATTATTTCAAGTTGTTATTTACCAGTATTTAAAATGGAAAAACTCGAAGAGGATAGTTATTATTTTGATGGTGGTATTTATGATAATTGTCCTGCAAATATGATGCTTAAAAAAGGTTATGATAAAGTATATCGTGTTGAACTTAAAGGCATGGGTTTTAAGAAAAAACTTATTGATAAAGATAAAGTTATAACAATAATTCCCACAAGAAAACTATCTTCAACATTAACAGTTAATAAAAAAGCAATTACTGAAAATATTCAAATAGGTTATTTTGATACAATAAAAGTTCTTAAAAATTATCCTGGAGAAAGATATATATTTAAAAAAAGTCCTAATTGGTATTATGATTTTGTACTTAAAAATGTTTCTGATAAAGACATATTAAAATATAAAACATTATTTAATGTTAAAGATAATAAGTCACTTGTTATTAAACTTATAGAGTATGCTATGGAAAAAGATGAAGTGACTTACTTTAATATATATAGTTTAAATAAAATGATTAAAAAATATAAAAATAGTAATCAAAAATATGGTATTTATAGAATAATTAAAGATTTTAAATCTTTTTAAAGATGAACTTACAAAGTTTGTCTTTTTTATTTTTATTAATTCGACATAATATGACATAAGTTCATATTGTTTTGATATATAATAAAATTAAAATAATATTTATTTTAAGATTGAAATCTTAATAAAGTAATTTAGGAGGTTTAATGAAAAAATATAAGATAAAAAGAGAAAACATTGATTTTACCTTTGTACAAGATGAACGTATTTTTCGAGGCACTAGAAAAAAAATCTTTGCTTTAGATAATAAAAATAATATGGCTATGTTTAAATATGAAAAGGAAAATTACAATTGGAGTGAAGCGTGTTCAGAGAAGATGGCTTACGAAATTGCTAAAATATTAAATTATAAATGTGCAAAAATAGAATTAGCTTATGATGATGAGAAAAATCTTGGTGTGTTAAATTACTATTTTACAAAAGATAATTCTTTGCATAACGATTTTGTTGCATATTTAAATAATAATCAAAAAGATAGAAATTGTTTTTATACAATAAAAAATATCAAATATATTTTGGATAATCTAGATAAAAAATTATTTAAAGATTTTATTAAAATTATGGTTTTTGATGCTTTAATTGGGGAACAAGATAGACATGAGGAAAATTGGGGTATTACAGAAACCAATGGTAAATATTCTATATCACCACTTTATGATAATGGAGCAAGTTTATTAAAGGAATTTCAAAATGATAATACTTTTAAAAAATATTATAATCATATTAAAGATTTTGATAAATATATAAAAAGAAGTGGAACATATATCTATAAGGAAAATAGCAATGAAAAATATAAACATTTTGAATTAATAGAATATTTGTTATGTAATTATCCCTTTTATGTTTTACCTGAACTTAAAAAATTAAAAAAATTAAGTGATGTAATCATAAAAAATATAGTAAAAAAAATTCCAGATGAACTATTGACTGAAAGGCATAAAGAATATATAATTGATTATGTAATAAAACGAAAAAATATTTTACTAGAATTGGGTAATATAGGGTGATAATATATGAATAATGAATTATGGTTAATTTGGAAAGAACCGTTATCTCATAGAAGATTTAAAATAGGAATTTTAATTAAACTTAACGATGGTTATGAGTTTTCTTATGTTGATCCAGAACTTGGTGAAGCACGCAAAGTAGGTTTTAATTTTTTCCCTGGTTTTAATGATTTGTCAAAAACTTATAAGAATAATGAACTTTTTATTAATATTGCATCGAGACTTCCAAACAAGGGTAGAATAGATTATTTAGAGATTTTAAATAGTTATAATTTAGATAAAGAATCTAGTGATTTTGATATTTTAAAAGCAACTCGTGGTAGAACACTTACAGATAATTATGAATTTGTGCCAGCGTTTGATTTAAATAAAATTGAATTTGATGTAGCAGGAACAAGACATTGTAAAGATATTAATAAATGTAAAGATTTTCTTAAAATTAATAGGGTGTTATATTTAGAGCCGGAACCAAATAACAAAAATGATGAAAATGCTGTCAAAGTTGTTTTAAAAGAAAATGGAAAATTATATCATTTAGGTTATGTTCCAAGATATTATTCTAAAGAGTTGCTCAATGAGTTGAATAAAGGTGCTAAATATAGCGCTATGATTCAAAATTTAAAATTTAACTCACCATTTAGTGATGAAAATATTGTGGCAAATGTTAAATTAATTTTTGATGTATAAAAATATATTTTTATAAACTTATAATTTACTTAAAAATACCTATACTAAATATAGGTGTTTTTAAATGGATTATAATAAAATATATATAAATAGTTCAAATATAATAGATAATTTAGAAAGTATGTATTATAAAACAGATAATATAAAATTAAAAAATAAAATATTATATGAAATTAATAAATATAAGAAACTTAATGAAATATGTTTAATTAAAAATCCAAATATTAAAGAAAATATAATTCATAAATTATCTAATGATTTCTTATTTATTATAAAATTAAATTTTATAAATGATGAAAATATTATAAAAAATATTATAGAGTTATTTGATGATAATATTAAAAAGTTTTCTAGTAGAAAGTATTTATTTTATAAAAATTTACTTGAAAAAAGTAAAATTAATTTTAAATATATTGTTTAGAAATATTTTTTGTGATATTATTTATAATAGGTGAGGGTATGAAGAAAGATACTAATGTGATTATAGTAGTTATTTTAGTTGTTATTTCTTTTGCGTGTCTTTCTGTAGGCACTTCTTATGCATACCTATCAACTGTCTCGGTTGGGGGGACCCAAAATATTACTACGGGGAATTTAAGTGCTAATTTAACTATAAATGGTATGGAAAATGTTGAGATATCTCCGATGAGTGATGAAGAAGGTGTAAATCAAACTACTTACGCAAAAGTAGCTATAGATAAAAATAATCAATATACAGTATTTTATTCTTTAAGTTTAGCATACTCAATGAGTAGTTTACCAAATACAATTACAAAAGATGGCTTATTACCACTTGATTTTATAAAAGTGGCGGTTTTTGCAAGTGATACTGATTCAATAGCAAGTGCTGTTCAAATAAGTGATCCAGTTAAAATTACTGAACTTCCTATGCAAAGTGTAGATACAACTGATCATTATAATGATGAATATATGCTTACATTTAATACTTTTAAAGTGCAAACTGATAAAAAATATTATTTTATTAAAGCTTGGTTAGTACCAGAGACTCCAGAAACTTTAGATGAAAAATATATTTATTTGGATGCAAATGTTAATCAAGAACCACTTATTAGTAAGTCATTATATAATTTCACTAATATAAGTGTAATTAATGGAAACACTACTTTAAGTAGTGGTTATACTATAAAATTACAAAAGGGTGCCATTACAGGAACAGCCTCACTTTCTAATGTTCCAACTGGTACTTATCTTTTGGAAGTGGTTTATAATGGAAATACTTATAGTACAACAGTAAAAATAAAAGAAATAGATGATGTAAATACCACTGAGGGAGTATCTACTTTAAGTGGAAAAACTTGTGGTGCAAATGAACCTTTACAAAATTGTGCTTATACATATTACACAACTGTAGATAAATTAATTAGAAAAAATGATATTACTACATATAGCAATGTAAATCCTACAGTATCTTATAATGTACCCAATTCTTATGTTATAGTAGGTAAAGACTCTTTAGGTGTATCAGAAATAAGTGGGTTAAAATTAACACTTAATTCTAGTGATTATTCTATTACTTTGAGTAAATAGTAAAAAACTTTTACAAATTTACAAAAAGGACTTGATTTATGATTATGATTTGTGATAAATTTATAATAGAAAGGAGATAGGAAAACAAGATGGAAAAGAAAAATACTTTATTGTTAACTGTTATCGCAGTAGCTACATTATTAGTAGCAGTAGTAGGAGCAACATTCGCATACTTTGGTTCATTTACAACTACAGTAGATAACAAGGCTGGTGTAAATGTAACAACTGAGGCTGCTAAATCTTCTGCATTTTTAACTGAAGCTGCTCAACTTAAATTAAATGTTGCTGGTGCTGAAATGTTAAAAGGTGATGGTGCTGCTTCTTCAGTAGGTACTTATGAAGGAGATAAAGCTACACTAACAGTTAAATTAAATGCTACAGACCCTAAAACTAAAACTACTTGTACTTATGATATATATTATAAGTATGATGATGCTTCTGCAGTTTATGGTGCTACAGATACTCCAGTTACTACTGGTACAGAAGGTAAAGAATTTACTTATACATTAACTCCAAGCACAGGAATTACAGTTGAAACTGCTTATGTTGCAACTGCAGAAAAAGATTTTAGTGTTTTCAAAGATGCTACAGCAGAAGTTAAAGTTGCTAGTGGTACTATTGAAGTTAGTGCTGGTGATGCAACACAAACTCTAGATGTTAATGTTAAATTCTATAATTTCCCAACAATTGACCAAACTGCTTTATCAGATAAATCTTTTGCTGGTAAATTCTATGTTAAACAAGAATCTGTAGTATGTGGAACAACTGCTATTTAGTAGAAAAACAAGTTAACAATTTAATAATATAAATTACGGCCTTAGCGGTCGTTTTTTTGTGGATTATATGTTAAATAGCGATATTTACACAATAGCTAAAAAATTTATATATTTATAAAATTTAATATTGATTATTCTATAATATCTAAATTATGTAATATATTTATAATAGTTTTGATTATTATATCTTCATTATTAATAGTTTTAAAAAAAATGAAGTATAAGAATATGTTGCTAGTAATAGTTATTCATTCTTACTTAAATATTATGATAAAGATGATATAAGACTATATTCTATTATGGAAGATGGTGGCTATGGTATGTTTTTAGGTGCTTAGATTGTAGGGCAGAATATTTTATTAAATATAATAATAAGAAATATGATATTTTAAAAGAATACTTTATATTACAACATAGTAAAATTAATATTAATTATTTTTTAGATAAATATAAATTTACTCACTTACTTTTAAATAGTGGTGATATAATGTTTAAACTTTCTGAAATAAAGGGGTATAAACTAATATATATTGATAAAGAATATGAACATAAATTATATGTAAGAAAGGATTTAATAAAGACTGATACTCCAGAAATAAAAGAATTATATATTAGAATATGATATTGATAGTTAAAATAAATTTATTAAATATTTTAAAATATTATGGTAAAAGTGTACGGTTACTATAAAAAAATAATAATAAATATTATTATACTATTGTTGCTAAGCAAAAAAAATGGTGCTAAAATACATTTGAAAGGAAAAAGAGTATGAATGTAAATTATGATAATGTTTTTAAAGATATAGTTAAAAATATAAAGGGAACTCCAACTGTACTTTTACATAGTTGCTGTGCACCATGTTCTTCACAGGTTCTTGCTAGATTATCAGATTATTTTTTAGTAACTGTTTTATACTATAATCCCAATATTGAACCATTTTCTGAATATGAAAAAAGAAAAGAAGAACAAAAAAGATTCATAGAAACTTTTCCAAGTAAGAATAAAATATCAATTTTAGATTGTGATTATGAAAATGAAAAATTTAAATGTATTGCTAAAGGTTTAGAGGATGCTCCTGAAGGGGGAGAAAGATGTCATAAGTGTTATAATTTAAGACTTGAAAAAACTGCTATATTAGCAAAAGAGAATGGTTTTGATTATTTTTGTACAACTTTAACAGTAAGCCCATTTAAAAACTCTCGTATATTAAATGAAATAGGAAGTAATTTAGAAAAATTATATGATGTAAAATACTTATATTCTGATTTTAAAAAAGAAGATGGTTATAAAAAATCAATTGAATATTCTAAAAAATATAATTTATATAGACAAAATTATTGTGGATGTATTTATTCAAAAAATAATTTAAAATAAAAACTCGCTTAAGTGCGGGTTTTAGTTTGTGTATTTTTACCTAGAATGCCACCGATAACTGAGGATGATAAAAGTATTAAGTAGTAAAGCAGTGTAGTATAACTTAAATGTCTAATAAATAAAATAAGTGTAATAATAAAAAGTGTTAAGATAAGTATTAGTCCATTAATAAGACCACATATAATACCTTTTTTATTAGTGTGTTTACCTTTTATAAAAGATAGAGTAAAAAATAGAGAAATATTTATAACAAAAGAAATTAAACTTGTTATATATGAGGATACTCCTATAAGATTAAATAATCCTAAAATAAATGAAATAAATAATTCAATAAGTATAAATAAACCAATATATTTGCCATAAACTAATAATTTTTTTATAATAATCACCTAATAAATTGTATGATATGATTAAAATTATATTACTTTAAACATAATAATAATGGTGATAAAATGGTTTTATTTAAGGTAGTTATACGTACATTATTCTTTTATTTTTTTATAACAATATCATATAGGTTAATGGGAAAAAGGGAAGTAGGACAGCTTGGTGTAATTGATTTAATAGTTTCTATCTTAATTGCGGAACTTGTAGCTATATCAATTGAAAATCATTCAGATCCTATGTATTTAACAATAATTCCAATTTCTATTTTAGTATTACTTGAAATAGTTCTTGCTTATATTTCAATTAAATGTAGACATTTAAGACTTATACTTGATGGCAAACCCTCACTTATAATTTCTCAAGGAAAAATAAATTATCATGAAATGATTAAACAAAGGTATACACTTGATGATTTGCTCTTATCTTTAAGACAAAAAGAAATAAGAGATATATCTGATGTTGAATTTGCTTTTTTAGAGCCTAATGGACAGCTTTCAATATTTAAATATAAACCTCTTAAAATGAAAGGTAATTATCCAATGCCAATTATTATAGATGGAAATATTGATATAGATGCTTTAAAAAATATTAAGAAAAGTGAGTCCTGGATTAAAAATGCTTTAGAAAATGAAGATATTTTACTAAGTGAAATATTTTATGCTTTTTATAAAAATAAAAAACTTTATATCATAAAAAAAGGTAGTTAATCTACCATTTCAAAACGATATTCTTGTTCAGCACTTGGATATTTCTCTTTATCAACCTTAGAGATAAAGTTATCATAAGGCCTTACCCATATTTTACCATCATGATTTGATTTGTAAATTACCACTTTTACGGGATTACCATTTTCATCAGTTTTCTCACTATCATTTCCAATAAATAATACTTTGTAAACATTTCCTTTAAAATGTCTATATGTTTTGTTTTCCTCAATTTCTCTCATTTTTTTATCACCTAATAAATATTATACAATTTTTGCTTTAAAATATCTAGATTTTATTATATAATTATATAGAAGGTAGGTTGATTATATGAAAGTATTATGTGTAGGACAGTCTACATTTGATGTAACTACAAAAATTGATAAGTTTCCTGAGGAAGGTTCTGTAACAAATTTTAGTGAAGTCTATGAGTGTGGTGGAGGAAGCTGTGCAAATGCCGCTTATTTATTAGGAAAATATAAAGTTGATTCTTATTTAGGCTCAATGGTAGGAGATGATACTTTTGGTAACACTATTCGAAAAGAACTTGAAAAAGTTGGTGTACATACTGAGTATATGGAAATAGCATATGAAAAAAGAACATCACTTTCATATATTTTATTAAATGAGAAAGAAAAGAAAAGGACTATTTTAAATATTAATAAAGAAAAACTTCTTATGAAAAAAACTGAATTTCCAATGGATCCTGATCTTGTTTTAGTCGATTCATTTGATTATGGTGCATCACTTTCTGCATTTAATAAATATTCAAATAAAATAACTATTATTGATGCAAAAATGGCAAATTCTGAAACAATTGAACTATGTAAGTATGCAAAATATATTATAGCAAGTAAAGATTTTGCTTCATATGTTTCTGGTGTAAAAATTGATTTTAATAATCCAAATTCTTTAGTAAATTGCTATTCAGCATTATTAAATAAATTTCCAAATAGAAATATTGTTGTAACTTTAGGTGATAAAGGAGCAATGTATTTAATGGATAATCAAATAAAAGTTATGCCAGGTCTTAAAGTAAATGAAGTTGATGCTACTGGAGCAAAAGATATTTTCTGTGGTAGTTTTGCTTATGCACTTTTAAAAGGATATGATATTGAAAAAACTGTAACTTTTGCTAATATTGCCTCAGGTCTTTCAGTAGTAAAAATTGGTGGAAGATCATCAATACCAGAATATGATGAAATAATGAAATATTTCTTACAAAAATATCCTGATGAAGGAACTATTCAAAAAGAAACTCCTCCGGTTATAGCAACTGAAGCTGGAATGTAATGATTATTACTAGTAAAACACCTCATCTTGATTTACATGGAGAAATAGAAAGTATGGTGGAGGTACTTGTAAATGATTTTATTAATGAAAATATACTATTACATAATGACGTAGTTGTTATAATTCATGGTAAAAGTACAAATATTTTAACTAAAGAAGTTCATAAAGTTTTAAGTAATAATAAACAAATAAAAAAATATTATTTAGATAACTGGAATTTAGGACAAACTATTGTAGAGCTTAAAGATAATCTTTAGGCTTTTTAATTTGACAAATTATACCTATTTAAGTATAATAATGTTGTTTTAAGGGGGAAATATGACTGATTATTTAAGAGAATATAAAGGTTATTGTTTAACTTGTAAAAATTATGATTTGGAACGTAAAAGTGATGCTACAACAAGAGGTTTTAGATGTACATATCATGGTAGACCAATGGCTATGGATGAAAAATGTCCACATTATTCAAAAGATATTGTAAGAAGCAATTCATTTATTGATTCTCAAGTAAGGTGGATGAATAGACATGGTTATGATCCACGAAGAGATAAAGATACATTTTGTTATATTACTACAATGTGCTGTGATATATTAGGGCTAAGTGATAATCATAAATATTTAGAAAGTCTTCGTAAATTAAGAAGTTATTTAATAACTTTTGATTTTGGTAAAAAAATACTTTTGGATTATGATGTTTACGGTGTTTTAGTTAGCAAAAAAATATATGAAGATTATTGTAAGGATAATAATAAAACTTTAGAAATGATAAATAATATAATAGTTCCATCATTTTTAGAACCACTTTGTGATTTAATGGATAATAATGATTTAGATAATGCAGTTTATTTATATATAAAAATGACATTTGCATTATTAAACAAATATAAAATAAAATATTTACCAATAAATGAAAGTAATATAGATGTAAATAATTTAGGCCATGGTTATAGTAGAGAAAGAAAGTATTTTATAGGTAAGTAAACTATAAATGTAATAATACTTACTTAAAACTAGAAAATTTTACTTGACAAGCATATAATAATGGTGTAAACTAATTTTAGTTAATTAAAGGAAAGAGATTTTTATCCACCTGACTGGTAATAAACTGGTAGGTTAAAGGCCGATGTGAGAATATGAGCTTTTAAGGTGGATAATTGTATCCATCTTTTTAATTATAAGGAGGGAAAGAGATATAGCAAAGATTGAAGAGTTACCTATTAATAACCAAATCAAAGCTGATGAAGTTATGGTAATAGGTCCAAATGGGGAAAAAATGGGTATTAAGAAAATAAGTGATGCACTTACTTTAGCGGGTTATGCAGGACTTGATTTAGTACTTATGAATCAAGGTAATGGTGTTGCTGTTACCAAAATAATGGATTACAATAAATTCCGTTATGAAAAACAAAAAAAGTTAAAGGATGCACAGAAAAAACAAAGAGAAACGAGTAAAGAAATTAAAGAATATCGTTTATCAGTTACAATTGATGTTGGTGATTTTGAAACTCGTCGTAGAAATGCTGAAAACTATTTAAAAAAAGGACATAAAATTAAAGCATTTATTCGTTTTAAAGGTAGACAAATGGCTCATACAGAACTTGGGATTGATGTATTAAATCGTTTCGCTGAGGCACTTTCTGAGGTATCTACAGTTGAACAAAAACCCCAACTCGATGGTCGTCAAGCATATATGTTGCTAGCTCCAAAAAAATAGAAAGGAAGTTTAATTATGGGAAAATGTAAACAAAAAACACATAAGGCAAGTAGCAAAGTATTAAACAAAAAGAAAAATGGTACTATTACTTTCAAAATGGGTAATGGTAATCACAAAACAGGAAAGGATAGCTCTAAAGCAGTACGTCAAAGAAGAGGTACAACTACTTTAGGTAAGGCAATGGCAAAAGGCCTTTCAAAAGTTATATAAAGGGTGGTGTAAAATATGGCAAGAGTTAAAGGTGGCGCTGTTTCTAAAAACAGAAGAAGAAAAGTTTTAAAACAAGCTAAAGGTTATTTTGGAAGTAAACATAGACTTTATAAAACAGCTCAAGAACAATTATTCCATAGTGGTGCTTATGCATTTAGAGACCGTAAACAAAATAAGAGAAACTTTAGAAAACTTTGGATTACAAGAATTAATGCAGCATGTAGAGAAAATGATATAAGTTATTCTAAATTTATCAATGGATTAAATAAAGCTGGTATCGAAATCAATCGTAAGATGCTTTCTGAACTTGCAATCGATGATCCAAAAAGTTTCACTGCTTTAGTTGTTACTGCTAAAAAAGCACTTTTAGGTGAAGAAATTAAAGCTGAAGTTAAAGAAACAGTTAAAGAAGTAAAAAAAGAAACTGAAAAGGTAGCAAAAGTTGTTAAAGAAAAAATTGAAGAAGTAAAAGAGGACTTAGAATCAATGAGTCTTGCTGATTTAAAAGCTTTAGCAAAAGAAAAAGGTCTTAAAGGTTTTAGTACTTTAAAAAAAGATGAATTAATTAAAAAACTTAAATAGTTTAATTCTACTTAAGTTTTTTTATGATAAAATATTTCATTAATTTATTTTCATAAGGATAAGTCTATTTAATATCAATTTTTTTTATATAATTAATATAATATTATTTATAATTCTTAAATATGGTAGGGTATTTTATGCATAGAGCAGCGTGCTTCTAACCATCTGAGCAATATATTTTTAAAAAAGTAGTTGATTTTTAGGAAAATATATATTATAATTTAAATTGTTGTTGGACCTCTAGCTCAGTTGGTTAGAGCACGCGGCTCATAACCGTGCGGTCATAGGTTCGAGTCCTATGAGGTCCACCATTTCATGCAGGTATGGCGGAATTGGCAGACGCGTTAGACTTAGGATCTAATGGATTACTCCGTGGGGGTTCAAGTCCCTTTACCTGCACCAATAAAAAGTATGAGGGATGCATTATGATTTATTAATGCGTCCTTTTTTTATTGGAAAATGAATGGTGGACTTCTCGACCAATGACCGCCGGTTATGAGCCTTTTTAAAACAACAAAAATTTTCATAGCAAAGGAGGATATAAATGCAAGAAGAAAAATATGAAAAATTAATAACAAAATTTGAAGAGATTACAAGAAGGGGATGGATTAAAGGTGTAACTGAAGATGAAAGTTCTGTAGGATTAACTTTTGAAAATGAATTAGGCAAGGAATTTGATAGTATGTATTTTCCAGATTATTATGGTACGGAGATTAAATGTACTACACGTTATAGTGGTTATCCTATAAGTTTGTTTTCCCTTTCATTTGATGGAAAATACTTATATCAAATGAATTTACTTTTACAAAAGTATGGAATAAGCGATCATGAATATCCAGATAAGAAAAGATTAATAGGAAGATTGATTCCATTTAAAAAGATTAAAATAAATGATTTTTATTTTAAATTAGCACCAGAATTTGAGGAAGATAGGCTATATCTAAAAGTTTATGATGAAAATGAAAGATTTTTAGAAAGTGATGCTTATATTAATTTTAGTACTATAATAGAAAGAGTTAAATTAAAATTAAATACATTAGCAGTTGTTTATGCAAGTAAAAGAATAATTAATACAGAGCAATATTTTAGATATTATAAAATTATTATTTATAAATTAAAGACACCAGAAATATTTTTAGATTTAATTGCAAGAAATAAAATAACAGTATCAATTATTGGTAGAGTCTCTCGTTCTGGAACTAAGGAGGGGAGACAAAGAAATAAAAATTTAACTTTTTCCCTACCAAAAGAAAATATTGAACTTCTTTTTGATAAAATATTTGAACTTGATGTTGATAATAAATCTTAAGAAGTATATAATAGTCTATATATTTTGGAGGGTTTATGGATGTTTTAAATGAATATAAGTCATATGTTAGAAATTATGTAAATGATGATAGAGCAAATGAAATAGTTATGGGTTCTTTAATTTTTAAGTCTCAACTTGAGGATATGTTTAAAAAGCATTTTGAAGTAAATGATGCAGCCTCAATAATGCTATCTATTCCTGATGATTTAGATTATGTTTGCACTGGAGATATTACACTAGATACATTAGTGCCATTTACATATTATGGCAAATTATTTTATTTTAGCAAATTTATAATAATTAAATTATTTCTAGGTATAGCAGATATTTCTTTAGATTATATTCAGTATAGTGAACTAAATGAAGAAACAAATCTTTATGAAATGAATGTTATTCCAGTAATTAAGATATTAGCAAACAAAAATAACTTTTGCAATGTAAACAAGTGTCAAAGGTAGTAGTCAAATACTTCCTTTTTTTGTATAATTGTTTAGTGAGGTAAAAAATATGAATGAAAAAATAATAAAAAATATTGCTAGTGATTTGAATGTTAAAGATAGTCAAGTTGCTAGTGCTTTAAAACTTTTGTCCGAGGGAGCAACAATTCCATTTATCGCAAGATATCGTAAAGAGGTTACTGGTGCTTTAGATGAAGAACAGCTTCGTAAAATAAATGAAGTATATGCTTATGAAGTAAATCTTTTAGAAAGAAAAGAAAGTGTAATTAAATTAATTGATGAAAAAGGATTACTTACTGATGAATTAAAAGAAAAAATTTTAAATGCTGAAAAACTTGTTGAAGTTGAGGATCTTTATAGACCATTTAAGGAAAAGAAAAAAACAAAGGCAACAGATGCAATTAATAATGGACTTGAACCACTTGCAAAAATGATAATGTCATTTCCTACGAAAGGTGATATTACATCTTTAACCTCAAAGTTTATAAATGATAAAGTTAAAACAGTTGAGGAAGCAGTTACTGGTGCAAGTTATATAATCGCAGAGTATATATCAGATAATGCTTATTATCGAAAATGGCTTCGTAATTTCATATTTAAAAATGGTTTTATAATTTCTAAAAAGAAAAAAGATGCTGAGGATGAAAAGAAAGTTTATGAAATGTATTATGACTTTAAAGAGGAAGTATCTAAAATAAAATCATATAGAGTGCTTGCTATTAATCGAGCAGAAAAAGAAAAAATAGTTACAGTTTCAATTGATATTGATGATGCAAAAGTTCTTTCATTTTTCGAAGAAAAGATAATTAAAAATAAAGAAAGTTTTGCTGTGGATATTGTAAAAAATGCTATTAAAGATAGCTACAAAAGACTTATATTTCCAAGTGTAGAAAGAGAAATACGTGCAGCATTATCTGAAAAAGCCGAAGATGTTGCTATTAAAAACTTTAGTGAAAATTTAGAAAATTTACTTTTAACACCACCAATTAAAGATAAGATGGTATTAGGATTTGATCCAGCATATAGAACAGGTTGCAAACTAGCTGTTTTAAACCCAGTAGGAAAGGTACTTAAAATTGAAAAAATCTATCCACATCCACCTGTAAATAAATATGAAGAAGCAAAAGCAAAAACAATTGACTTAATAAATAAATACAATATTGATATTGTAGCAATTGGTAATGGAACAGCTTCCAGGGAAAGTGAAAAATTTATAAGTGATGTTATAAAATCTATTGATAGAAAAGTTGATTATATAATTGTTTCGGAAGCAGGAGCATCTGTTTATAGTGCATCACCACTTGCAATAAAGGAATTTCCTGATTTAGTGGTCGAAGAAAGAAGTGCAATAAGTATAGGAAGAAGACTTCAAGATGCTTTATCTGAACTAGTAAAAATAACTCCAGAAAGTATCGGCGTAGGTTTATATCAACACGATGTTAATGCTAAAAAATTATCATCATCATTAGACTTTGTTGTAGCAAGTGCTGTAAATGAAGTAGGTGTAAACATAAATACTGCAAGTCCTTCACTTTTAAAATATATATCTGGTCTTACTAAAACATACATTGATAAGATAATAAAATATCGTGAGGAAAAAGGCAAAATTTTATCTCGTGAGGAAGTTTTAAAAAATAAATTATTAAGCGAAAAAGTTTATGAACAAGCAATTGGATTTATGAGAGTTGAAGGTGGAAGTAATATATTTGATACAACTGATATTCACCCTGAAAGTTATGATATTGCTAAAAAAGTAATGGAAATTTTAAATATAAATGCTGAGGAAATTGGTAAATGTTCAGATAAACTAAAAGACATTAATGCTAAAAATCTTGCTAGTGAACTAGGTACAGATGAATATACAATTGATACAATTTTAAAAAGTTTTGCTAAAGCCCATCGTGATCCTCGTGATGAAATGGAAAAGCCAATATTAAAAAGTGATATTTTAGAAATTAAAGATTTAAAAATTGGTGATAAACTCGAAGGAACAGTTCGTAATGTAGTGGATTTTGGTGCTTTTGTAGATATTGGACTTCATAATGATGGTCTTATTCACATTTCTAAAATGAGTAAAAATTATATAAAACATCCAAGTGAAGTTTTAAAAGTTGGTGACATTATTAGTGTATATGTAATTGGAATTGATAAAGAAAAAGAAAAAGTACAATTATCACTTTTTAAGGAAGATTAAAAGTCTTTCTTTTTTCATATAATTAAGTGGTGATAATGTTGAATATTAAAAATACAATTATGGACTTTTTATATGATAAAAAATATTTTATTACAATGTATGAAAACTCTTTATATATTTATAATTTTCAAGAGATAATAACATTAACAAATGAACTTATAATGCTTTCTATAGAAAATTTTAAAATTAAAATAACTGGTAGTGATTTAAAGATAAAAAAAATAAATAGTAGTGAACTTTTAATCGAGGGTAATATTATTAGCATAGGTAAAATTTATGAATAGTTATATCCTTATTAAAAGTAAATTTAAAATAAATGATATTATACTTAAGTTAAAACAAATTAATGTTGATATATATTTAATATATACAGAAAAAGGTTATACATTTGTTAAAATTAATTATATAGACTTTCCAAAAGTGCAAAAGTATTATAAATATTTAAACTTTAAAGTAGTAAGATTTTATGGTAAAAAATATTATTCATTTATTTTAAAAAAATATTATTTAGTATTTATAAGTTTTATATTAATAATAGTCTTTGTAGCATTTTTATCTTTTTTTATCGTGGATATTAAAGTAGAAAATGAAAATCCTAAAATAGTAAATTTAGTTATTCAAGAATTATCAAATAATAATATTGAAAAATTTACTTTTCGAAAAAGTTTTCAAAAACTTGAAAATATTAAGAAAAAAATTAAAAATGATAATAAAAACATAATTGATTTTATAGAAATTGAAAGAAAAGGTATGATATATATTGTTAAAGTTACAGAAAAAGTTTATGAAAGAAAAAACGAAGAAAAAGATTATTGTAATATTTATGCAAAAAAGTCTGGTATAATTAAAACTATTACTGTTTATAAAGGAACACCTCTTATAAAACCTGGAAGTTATGTTAAAAAAGGTGATTTAATTGTAAGTGGAGATATCCTACTTAATGAAAAAGTGGTATCAACAGTATGCGCAAGTGCAAAAGTTTATGCAGAAAGCTGGTATACCGTTAATGAAAAAATACCTTTAAAATATACGAAAGATACAGTTACAAATAAGAAAAGAAATAATTTTATAATTAATTTTAAAGATAAGGATTATGTTATTTTAAAAGATAGACTTAAAAATTTTACCTCAAAAGAAAAACTATTATTTTCTGGTTTTGGTATAAAAATATATAAAAGAATAGATTATGAAATACTAAAAAAGGAGGAAAAATATTCCTTAAAAGATGCCGAAAAGAAAGCATTGGAGTTAGCAAAAGAAAAGGTACTTTTATCCCTTGATGAAAAAGATGAAATATTAACAGAAAAGGTTTTACAAAAAAGTATAAATGATAGTATAATGAATATAGATATTTTTATTACGACTAAAGAAAATATTGCAACTCTAAGTTAAGGAGGTACTATGATTTCAAATCTACTAAATAGCAGTTTAAAGCATGTTTGGCAGGCACTTGTTATAATTATTGTTACAGTGATTGCAAGTAGAATTTCATATAAAATATGTAATAAACAAAAGATAGTTTTATATGAAGAATTTTATATACTTTTAAGTATTACATATTTAATTATGCTTTATGAACTTGTTACTAGAGTAGATTATAATACTTTAGGAGGTGGAATAAATATTATTCCATTTGCTGAAATACTTAGATATAAAATTAGTAGTCATCTATTTTTACTTAATGTTATTGGTAATATTTTACTATTTGTACCTTTTGGGTTTATTATTTCTTCGTATGTTAAACCAAATAAGTTTTATTTACCGGTGTTAATTTCATTTTTAGTAAGTATTACAATTGAGTTTGTTCAACTAAATATTGGTAGAAGTTTTGATGTTGACGATATCATTTTAAATACAATTGGAGCAACATTTGGTTATTTAATTTATAAAATTATTAATAAAATGCCTATTTTTAAGAAAAAATACATTAATTATTTGATTTGCATAGGAATTTTAGTTATAATATTATTGTATTTTTTGAAGGTTATGGGGAATGTATGAATAAATTTAAAATAACAGATACAGTAAATTATAAAAAATATGGTATAGTAAAAAAAGTATTAAAAAGATGCTTAAAAATGGAAGGTGTTCATAACTCTTTTTTTGAGGTCATTTTAGTGGATAATAATACTATTCAAAAAATTAATAAAGAGTATCGTAATATTGATAGAGTAACTGATGTAATATCGTTTGCTTTTGAGGATAATGATAAAGATTTGTATAATGGAATTAGAATGCTCGGAGAAATTTATATATGCATTCCAAGAATGAAAGAACAAGCAGTTTTATATGGACATTCTGAAACTAGAGAGATTGCCTTTTTAGCGGTTCATGGGCTATTACATTTGCTTGGCTATGATCATACAAAATCAAAAGAAGAAGAAAAAATAATGTTTGGGAAACAGGAGTTGGTATTAAATGGATTTAATAAAACGAAAAGGTGAAAAAGTAGGACCTATTAAAGATGTAATGCATAAATTTAAATATTCATTTCAAGGATTTTTATATTGTTATACGCACGAAACAAGTTTTATATTTGAAACTATTGGTGTTATAGCAATAATTATATTTGGCATTATTTTTAAAATTACTTTCATGCAATGGATTTTTGCACTTATAAGTATGCTTTTAATAGTGGAAATTGAATTTTTAAATACAGCAGTTGAGGCAACAGTGGACCTTGTTACACAAGAGTATCATCCACTTGCAAAAATAGCTAAAGATTGTGGTTCTGCAGCAACATGTATGGCTACATTTATGGCTTTAATTGTTAATAGTATTATTTTTATTCCTTATATTATAGAACTATTTAAGTAGGTTTATTATGCAAAGTGGATTTGTAAGTTTAATAGGAAGACCAAATGTAGGTAAATCTACACTTCTTAATGCATTAATTAATGAAAAAATTGCGATAACTTCGGATAAAGCTGGTACAACAAGAAATGTAATTCAAGGTATTTATAATGAAAAAGATTATCAAATAGTTTTTGTTGATACTCCAGGTATTGCTAAACCAATTAATAGACTAGGTAGAGTACTTAATAAAAAAGCAAAAGAAATGGTTGATGATGTTGATGCAATACTTTTTGTAATTGATGGAAAAAAAGGTATTGGTCCTGGTGATAAATATATCTTAAATATGCTTAAAACAGTTGAATTACCTGTTATTTTAGTTATAAATAAGATTGATCAAATATCTGATGAAATACTTCTTTATACAATAAATGAATATAAAGATTTATATCCATTTTCAGATATCGTACCAGTGTCTGCGGTTACTCATGATAATACAGATAGATTAATTAAGGTTATAAAAAAATATTTAACTGATGAAGTAAAATATTATGATGATGATATGATTACCTCGAATACGATGAGTTTTATGGTCGGAGAAATTGTTCGTGAAAAACTTTTAAATGATACTATTGAAGAAGTACCTCATTCAATTGCTTGTAACTGTATTGGTTACCATGAGAAAAAAGATGTTGTTAATATTTTAGTTGATATAATCGTAGACCGTGATTCAATCAAAAAAATAGTTATTGGTAAAGGTGGAAGTAGACTTAAAAAAGTTGGTATTGAGGCACGCGAGGAAATAGAAAGATTAGTAGGTAAGAAAGTTTATATAGAACTTTATGTTAAAACAATTAAGAATTGGAAAGATAAAGAAAAGTACTTATTAGAATTAGGTTATTTAAATAATGAATAAAATTTTATATTTTTCATCAATATATAATTAGAAAGGATGAAAATATGAAAGCAAAAGAGGCTTGGGATAAATTTAAAAATTCTGGCAAAATTGAAGATTATTTAAATTACAAAAAAGAAAGTAAAGGAAAATAATATGCTACTGGAAGTTGAGGGTATAGTATTAAGTGAAACACCTTATGGTGAAACAAGTAAAATAATTAATTTATACACAAAAGAAAAAGGGCTTATAGGAATAATGTGTAAAGGCGCTAAAAGTATGAAATCTATGTTTAGGGCAAGCACACAGGTATTATCCTATGGCATTTTTAATTTGCATTATAAAGAAGGTAAACTTTCGACTTTAACAGGTGTTGATATAATAGATCCCCTTATAAATATTAAAGAAGATTTAAAAAAGATTACAACCGCATTTTATTTAATTAAACTTATTACCCAAGTTTTAAAAGATACTCAAGATCCAAAAATTTATGATTTATTTATAAGTACTATTTTAAAAATAAATGAAGGTTTTGATGAAACAGTTCTTTGTAATATTTTAGAAATTAAACTTCTTCCTTTTTTAGGAGTTACTCTTTGTCTTGATGGTTGCATTAGATGTGGTTCTAAAAAAGAAATTGTAACAATAGATGCATCATATGGTGGCCTTATTTGTAAAAATTGTTATCGAAATGAACAAATTATTGATTTAAGGGTAGTAAAACTTTTAAGAATGTATTATTATATAGATATAGGCTCGATAGAAAGTATTAAAGTAGATGCCAAGTTAAAAAAGATTATCAATAAATTTTTAACTGACTATTATGATTCTTTTACAGGGCTTTATTTGGATAAAAAGGTGTTAGAGTTTAAGGAGTAGTAATGACAGATTTAACTTTATTTTATGGAACAATGGAAAGTGGTAAAACAACAAAACTTTTACAAGATAATTATAATTATCGTAAACACGGACACAAAGTTTTAATTATAAAACCTTTGATAGATTTAAAGGGTGGTAATACAGTTGTAAATAGAACAAATGAGTTTGCTCCAGTAGATATACTTTTAGCAAATGATGAATCAATATTTGATGATAAATATTTACCACTTATTAAAGGTACTGAGGTTATTCTTGTAGATGAAGCGCAGTTTTTAACAGAAAAACAAATAATTGAATTTTGGATGCTTGCTCATAAAATAGGTATTACAGTTATATGTTATGCTCTTAAAAGTGATTTTAAAGGAAGGCTTTTTAAAGGTACACAAGCTTTAATTGGATTTGCCGATAGAAAAAACGAATTAACAGTAAATTGTAAATGTGGTGAAACAGCAGTATTTAATGCAAGAATGGTTAATGGCAGTTTTGTTTTTGATGGTGATGAAGTTGCTATAGATGGTCTTGATAATGTTTCTTATATTCCACTTTGTTCAAGTTGTTATTTTAATGAAGTTATTAGTAGTGAAACAAAAGAGAAGGTTATTACATATAAAAAGGTTCTTAAAAGATATAAAAAAGATGATGAAAGTAGGTAGGATTCATTTTTTTATTTTATACTTATTGTGTGGAGAGAATATGAAAAATTATATTTTAATGCAATACTTTATTCAAAACATATTAAATGGAGCAAATTATTATAATGGAGTGATTAATGTAAAATTTAGTAATGAGGAAATTATCAACGCTAATGCTAGTAGTTTGATAAAATGTGTAGCGAGTTATTTTAATTTAGATAACTTTTATCCTGAAGTAAAAGATTTAAAATTAGATAAAGCATTATATGATTCATTAAAAAATGATTTTGATTTATATAAAAAAGATAATGTTGTTAACGCAGAATTAGATAATAATTTAAAAGAATATTTAAATACTTTAGATAGTAAGAAAATTCATTTAGAATTAAAAAAGTATTATCAAAATAGATTAACGAATATTGAAGTTATAAAATATATTAAGAAACTAATTGATGACCAAGATTTATATAATTATGATAGGTATTTAAATTACACAAAAGAGCAATGTGAAAAAGGAATCAAAACATTAACTGAAATATTTAATATTCTTGATAAAGTTGAATTTGAAATAAATGATTTAGGTATAAAAGAAAAATCAATTACATTTGAAGTTGGCTCATATGAATATGAGAATATAAGTCCTTGTTTAAACTTTGATGAATATGATATAAGTTTTTATAAAAGGGTATTAAATTTATTAAAGAAAATGTTAAAAAATTTTGGTAAATAATGAAAGTTGTTAGAAAAACGCACAACTTTTAGTCAAAAGTCGTTAGAAAAACGTGAAACATATTGATTTTAATCTTACAATTAGGTATATTTTAATTAAATAGGAGGAAAAGATGGAGCAAATATATAATAAATTAGTTAGAGATAAAATTCCAAACATAATAAAAAATAATGGTGGAGAGCCTTATACAAGGATTTTAAGTAATGATGAGTATATTGAAAATCTTAAAAAAAAGTTAATTGAGGAATGTAATGAAGTAATGTTTGCTAAAACAAAAGAGGATACTTTAGAGGAACTTGCAGATACTTTTGAGGTAGTAAGATCACTTGCAAAAGCATTAGGTTATTCTTATGAAAACTTAATTGATGCAGTGGAAAATAAAGCCACTAAAAGGGGTGGATTTAATAAAAAAATATTTCTAGAAAAAGTGATAGAAAAGGACTAAAAATTGTTGTAAAAAAACAAATAATAGTTTATAATAACTTTAGCGATGACGGGGTTGGAATCCTAGAGCTATAAATTATAAAAGTGATTCCTTTGGGAATAATTAGGGTGGAACCGCGGATTATATTCGTCCCTAAATTATTTTTTAAAGGAATTTTTTTGTTTAATGGAGGTATTATGGAAAATTTAACAATGGAAAAGCTTACTAATTATTGTAAGAATTATGGATTTATATTTCAAGGAAGTGAAATATATGGAGGTTTAGCAAATTCTTGGGATTTTGGTCCTCTTGGAGCTGAACTTAAAAGAAATATTAAAAATGCTTGGCTTAAAAAGTTTGTAACTGAGGATGAAAACAATGTTTCACTTGATAGTGGAATACTTATGAATCCTAAAGTTTGGGAAGCAAGTGGACATTTAAAAACTTTTGCAGATCCTTTAGTAGATTGCAAACATTGTAAAACAAGATATAGAGCAGATAAGTTAATCGAAGACTATACTAATGGAAAAGAAACTGGCGATGGATGGAGTAATGAAAAACTTGTTGATTTCATTAAAGAAAACAATATTACTTGTCCAAAATGTGGTAAAAGTGATTTTACAGATATAAGACAATTTAATTTAATGTTTAAAACTTTTCAAGGTGTAACTGAGGAAGCTAAAAGTACAATTTATCTAAGACCTGAAACTGCTCAAGGTATATTTGTTAACTTTTTAAATGTTCAAAGAAGTATGCGTCTTAAAGTACCTTTTGGAATTGGTCAAGTAGGTAAGAGTTTTAGAAATGAAATAACTCCAGGAAACTTTATATTTAGGGTAAGAGAGTTTGAACAAATGGAACTTGAATTTTTCTGTAAACCAGGTACTGAACTTGAATGGTTTAAATTTTATAAAGAAAAATGTGTAAACTTTTTAAAGGAAATTGGTATAAAATCAGAAAATATTCGTTTAAGAGATCATGCCAAAGAAGAACTATGTTTTTATTCAAATGCTACAACAGATATTGAATATAACTTCCCATTTGGTTTCGGTGAACTTTGGGGAATTGCCTCAAGGACTGATTACGATTTAAAACAACATGAAAAATTCTCTTGTGAAAATTTAAAATATTTAGATCCTGAGACTAATGAAAAATATATTCCATATGTTATAGAACCATCACTTGGTGTTGAAAGATTATTTTTAACAGTACTTTGTGATGCTTATAATGAAGAAGTTTTAGAGGATGGTACAACTCGTGAAGTACTTAAACTTCATCCATATTTAGCTCCATATAAAGTAGCTGTACTTCCACTTGTAAAGAAATTTCATAGTGAAAAAGCTAGAGAAATATATAAAAAGTTAATTAAAGAATTTAACTGTAGTTATGATGAAACAGGTAATATTGGTAAACGTTATAGAAGATCTGATGCTATTGGAACACCTTTTGCAATAACAATTGATGATGAAACAATTAATAATAATACAGTTACTTTAAGAAATCGTGATACAATGGAGCAAATTACTTTAAATGTTAATGAAGTTGCTTCATATATTAATGAAAAAATAAAATTTTAGAAAGGAAAATATTTATGAATAATAAAATGACAGAAAAAATTACACCAAGAGATGTAGATTATGCACAGTGGTATACTGATGTAGTAAAGATAGCAAGATTATGTGATTATACTGATGTAAAAGGTTGTATGATTTATTTACCTAATGGTCAGGCTATTTGGGAAAATATTCAAAATAATATTGATAAAATGTTTAAGGAAACTGGCGTTCAAAATGTATATCTTCCAATGCTTATTCCAGAAAGTTTACTTCAAAAAGAAAAAGATCATATAGCAGGATTTGCTCCTGAAGTTGCTTGGGTAACTATGGGTGGAAATGAAGAACTTGAGGAAAGAATGTGTATAAGACCTACAAGTGAAACTCTTTTCTGTAATTACTGGCAAAAAGAAGTTAAATCATATAGAGATTTACCTAAAATTTATAATCAATGGTGTTCTGTACTTAGATGGGAAAAAACAACTAGACCATATCTTCGTAGTCGTGAATTTTTATGGCAAGAGGGTCATACAATTCACTCTACTAGTAAAGAAGCTATGGAAAGAACTTTACAAATGCTAGATGTTTATACAACATTTTGTAAAAATTATCTAGCAATTCCAATGGTTACTGGTCAAAAGACTCCGTCTGAAAAATTTGCTGGTGCCGAAAATACTTATACAATGGAAGCAATGATGCATGATGGTAAAGCTTTACAATCAGGAACAACACATTATTTTGGACAAGGATTTGCCGAGGCTTTCAATATAAAATTTTTAAATAAAGAAAATAAACTTGAAACTGTTTATGAAACTTCTTGGGGAATATCTACTAGACTAATTGGAGCTTTAATTATGGTTCATGGTGATGATAATGGTTTAGTTCTTCCTCCAAAAATTGCTCCAGTTCAAGTTATTATAGTTCCTATTGCCTCTCATAAAGAAGGTGTTATGGAAATATCTAATGAAATTTATGAAGATTTAAAAGCAAAAGGAATTAGAGTAAAACTTGATGATAGTGATAAAACACCTGGATTTAAATTTAATGAAAGTGAAGTTCAAGGAATTCCACTTCGTATAGAAGTTGGACCAAGAGATTTAGAAAATGGTGAAGTTACTTTAGCAGTTAGATTTACTCACGAAAAAGAAGTTGTAAAACTAGAAAATGTATGTGATGAAGTAACATCTAAGCTTGAGGTAATTCAAAAAGGAATGCTAGAAAAAGCAACACAGTTTGTAAATAGTCATATTTATGAAGCAAAAACAATGGATGAAATGATTGAAATTGCTGGCACTAAAGAAGGATTTATAAAAGCTGATTGGTGTGGAGAAGAAGAGTGTGAAGACAAAATAAAAGAACTTACTGGTGGTGCAGGAAGTAGATGTATTCCTTTTGAGGATAAACTTCTTACTGGAAAATGTATTTGCTGTGGTAAGGATGCTAAACATAATGTAATATGGGGTAAATCATATTAATATATTTTATAGGGAGTTTGAATGTTTAAAAAGAAAATTTACAATTATAAATTAAATACTTTAGGAATAGAATATTTTAAAAGAGTAACATTAAGAAGTGGTGAGATAGTGTTTATAAAAACTACTATGGATAAACCTTTTGAAATGATACTTGATGATTTTAATGAGTTTGGTAAGAAAACCAAAATATATAATGGAAATCAAAAATATTTTATGGATTGGGTAACTGGTAGAATTATTCCAGTTATGTATGAGGAAGATAAAGTTATATTAGGTCCAAGTATGGTAAGTATTCCTAAAGAAAATTTATCAGTTTGTAATGATGCAATTGCTAGTTCAATTAAAATTATTTCTTCAGAAGAAAATGTAAATCATTATGATGCTTTAACCGAAGATATAATTATTAATACATTTTTTTGTAAAAGAATAGCGGAAAGGCTAAATATTGAAGTAATTCCTTCATATCTTGTTGAAGAAGAAAGATATGCTTATGAAAATAAGATTGGAATGGAAAACGAAAAGTCAAGATAAAATTTAAAAATCTATTTTAGCATTATTGCAAAGTAGATTTTTTTTTAGTATAATTAAAGAGATACTAGGAGGGCTAAATATGGCTTTTAAATTTAAAAAATTATTTGAAGATAATGATGATGAAATGCAAAGTGTTAGTGAAGATGAATTTTATAGTATAAGTAAAGAAGATGCTGTAAAAGAGGCAGATAAAACTGGAAATAAAATGATTCTTTTAGAACCACGTGCATATTCTGAATCTCAACAAATTGCTGATCATCTTAAAAATCGTAATTCTGTTGTAGTTAATTTAAAAAGGGTTACTGCACCACAAGCAAAAAGAATTATTGACTTTTTAAGTGGATGTATTTATGCAATTGGTGGTTCAATGCAAAAAATTGGTGTTGGTATTTATTTATGTACACCTAAAAATGTAAATGTACAAGGTAAAATAACTGATGATTCAGAGAAAAAAGAAAAAGAAGATTACGAAGAAATAGATTTATAGAAAGGCATAGTCCATGGTTAAGTTTAGAACAAATATCTATGGTTACAATAAAAGTGATGTCGCTAGTTTTGTTAAAGAAGTAGCAAGTGAATATGAAAGTATCTATGAAAAACTTAAAAATGTTACTTTAGAGGCTGAAAGTTTAAGAAAAGAAAATGAAAAATATAAAAGCCTAGAAAAAACACTTAACGACACTCTTTTGCTTGCTCAAGAAACTAGTGCTAATGCTCAAAAAGCGGCTTATGCACAAAGTAAATTAATTGTGGAGGATGCTAGAAATAATGCTTCGAAGATTGTGAATAATTCATTAATTAAAGCACAAAATATTGAAAGAGAAGCTGAAGAATTACAAAGAAAAGTTATAAGTTATAAAAAAAGATTTATTGCTCTTGTTGAATCACAAGTAGATGAGATGGATAAGTTTGATGAAAGGCTGTAAAATGAAGACAAGAATTATTAGTGCGGTAGTTGCAATAGCCATCGCAATTCCATTTATTTATTTAGGAGGTTACCCATATAAAATTGCCATAGGTCTTATAGCATTATGGTCGTATAAAGAAATAATTAGTTTAAAAAAAACACATGAAAAGTTACCTACTGTACCTATGTTTTTGGGACTTTTAGGGTTACTTTTAATTGTATTTGCTAACACAACATATTCTCTTTATTATAGTGGTGTATCATATATTTATTTATCTGTATTATGTTTTGGACTTATTATACCAACATTATTTTATGATAATTATTCAATAAAGGATGCTTTTCATTTAATTGGGTTGCTTCTTTTTATTGGGCTTGGTTTTAATAGTTTAATATTAGTTAGAAATTTAGATTTAAAATTATTTTTATATTTAGTTTCAATTCCAGTTATTACCGATTCATTTGCTCTTTTTTCGGGAAAATTTTTTGGTAAAAATAAAATGTGTCCAAATATTTCCCCTAAAAAGACTTGGGAAGGATGTATCGGTGGAAGTCTTTTTGGAACAATAATTCCTTGTATTTTATATTTCATACTATTTAAAGAGTTTAATTTTATGATTATTTTAATTACATTTATTTTAACAATAATGGATCAATTAGGTGATTTAATATTTAGTAAATTAAAAAGAGAAAATAATATTAAAGATTATTCAAATATAATGCCTGGTCATGGTGGAGCACTTGATAGGCTTGATAGTACTCTTGTTATATTTTTAACATATGTAGTACTTTCATTAATATTATTATAGAAAGGAGAAAAAAATTATGCTTCCAAGTATAGGTTTATTTATTATAAAAATTTTATTATTATTATTTATTTTAGGAATAATAATATTAGTTCATGAATTTGGTCATTTCATTTGGGCTAAAACATTTGGAGTTCATATTTATGAATTTTCAATAGGAATGGGACCTTTATTACATACCCATAAAGGAAAAAAAGATGGTATTAATTATAATATTAGAGCAATTCCTATAGGAGGATTTGTATCAATGGCTGGCGAAGTTTATGATTCTGGTGAGGTTGATGAGAACAACAAAAAGATAAAAAAAGACAAATTAATGTGTAATAAAAAATGGTGGCAAAGACTTATCATTTTAGTCGCAGGAGTTGTTAATAACTTTATTTTAGCAATAGTAATTCTATTTATTTATACACTTATTTGGGGTGGTGGAGCAATTACTCCAAAAGTATTAAATGTAGTCGAGGATAAACCAGCGGCAGCTGCTGGATTAAAATCAGGTGATGTTATAACAAGCATTAATGGTTATAATGTATCATCTTGGGATAAAGCACAAATTATTTTATATTATAAAAATACTAATGAATATTATACGTTTGAAGTAAAACACACTGATGGAACTAAAGAGGAAATTAAAATTAAACCAGAGATTATTAAAGATGAAGAAACTGGTGCAGAATCTAAATTATTTGGTATTCAAATTGATGCTGAAGATACCTCAAATGTATTTAAATCATTTGTTTATAGTATAAGAAAGTTTAACTCTATTATAAGTTCAATGGTTTATACTATATGGGGATTAATTTCAGGTAAAATTGGTTTATCTGCTTTATCAGGACCTGTAGGTATTTACGAAGCAGTAGGTGAAACAATTAATTACGGTATAAATTATTTCTTATATATTTTAGCATTCTTATCAATCAATGTTGGATTTATTAATATATTACCATTCCCAGCATTTGATGGAGGACACGTATTATTTTTAATAATTGAAAAAATTAAAGGTAGTCCAGTTAATGCTAAAATAGAAAATACTTGTCATTTAATAGGATTTATATTAGTTTTCCTTTTAATGATTGTAGTTACAATAAGCGATATAATTAAGTTATTTTAACTTAGTTATATTTTTTTTGATAAAAATTTTACATTTGCTAATTTTTATGATAGAATACTTGTAATTTAGGGGGTTAATATGAATATTTATGATTTAGAAAAAATAAGATTAAATTTATTTGTTACTTCTGATGTTGATGAAAAAAACTTTGAATATTTTTTAAAATATAACAAAATAACTAAAGAGGAATATACATCTTTATTAAATGATTATAGACAGTTTTTAAAAAGATATAAAGTGTTAAATGAAGAACTCTCTTTTAAAGAACCTATTTCAATATATACTTTATTTGTGTATATGTATAAAAATGGTTTCTTATCTAAAGATAAATCTATCGAATTTAAAGTCTTTTATAAAAAATATTTAGATATGATAAACTTATATGGAATAAATATATTTAATGGTAAGGGAGTATGTAGACACATAGGTTCTATGCTTACAGATATTTTAAGAGAAAGTGATATAGAAAGCTATAATTATAGTAATTTATGTTCAGTACCTTTATTATATGGACTTATTCAAAAATACTATAGGGATGTTTATAATTATCAAGGAAAACTTGATTATGTTATGAATAACTATTTAGTTAGATTTTTAAAGGTTAATTATATTTATGCACCACATTTAATTTCTTATGCTAGTTATGATGGTAAAAATTATTTTTTAGATCCAACACAAGAAAGAGTCTTAGATTCATTTGAATTTGGTATTACTGATGACAAAGGAGTAATGCTTCCTATTTTTAAGGGAAATGGTCGTTATGATTTACTCAAAGATAGAAAAAGAATGTGTGATTTAATAAATAAAAATAATAAATCATTACCTAATGAAGAAGTACAGGATATTTTAAATGAATCAAACGCTAAAATATTACTACATAAAGATATGTATGAGGACTTTTATAATGAGAATAAAGCATTTTATGAAGATATGTCTTTAAGACTTACAAAACATAAGTAATTTACAAAATGGATACTTTTGTGGTACCATTAATATGGTGATAAAAAATGGAAAATAAAAATAGTAAAAAAGAAATAGTAAAAATGCTTTTAAAAAAAGATATTAATGTAACTGATGAAGAAGATTTAATCAATATGCTTATTAATGAACCAATTAGTGTTGATACAGATAAAGAAAGTGATTTAAATAGAAGTTTTGGAGACTATTTAGCAGATAGAATAACCGAAATCGCAGGTAGTTGGCCATTTATAATTGGACTTATTATATTTCTACTTTTATGGATAATTCTTAATATATTTATTTTAACAAATGCAGATCCATACCCATTTATTCTTTTAAATTTACTTTTGTCCTGTATAGCGGCCCTTCAGGCACCAATTATTATGATGAGTCAAAATAGGGAAGCAAAAAAAGATAGACTTCGTAGCTCAAATGATTATAAAACAGATTTAAAAAGTGAATTAATGCTTGAGGACTTACACAATAAAATGTCTCAAATAATTAAAAATCAAAATAAAATAATTAATATTTTAACTGAAGAAGATAATAAATAATCGTATCTAAATGATATGATTTTTTTTATTTTAAAATTTATTAGAATGTAAATTGCTTTACATAAAAATATATGTAAATTATATGTAAATAAAAAATCTAAAAAGTGTCAAATAAATGTAAAATTTTAACTTTTTTTAAGAAATTTAACAAAAAAAGGAGGAAATCAGAAATTTTTCGGTAATAAGTATAGTGAAAGGAGAAAAATGATTATCTGAATCAGTAATATAATATGAATCAACAAAAAATGTATACAAATATAACAAGACAATGGCTTATTAATAATCAAAAAACTAATAAATTAATTGTTCACAAAAATGGTGATATGTTTAAATATAAGGGTAAATCATTTTTAATTGATAATCATGATGTAGTTTTAGATTTTAAAAAAGGTGAATTAGAATTTGCTGAATGGCTTTCCTCAATGACTTCAAAAAGAATAGAGGTGTTTCCACGATTTAACAAGCCAGCTAATAAAAAATCTGCTGATTTTAAAATTGGTAAAGAATATTTTGATTATAAACATACTTATGGGTGCAGTAATCAATTAATATATCATAATTTAGAAAAGGCGAAGGGTCAATCATATAACTTTATTATAAACGTTACAAATAATAAAATTAATAAACATAATATTTTAATGCAACTAAATTACACTTTTAGAAGATTAAAATGGGTTAAAATCATAGCGATAAAATCTAAGTATGGATTTTATGTATATAAAAGAAAAGTGGAATATATTAAAAAGTGGAATTGTTATAATAATAGTACAATAAAAGAATTAGGTCTTGGATTAGTTAATTTTATTGCTGGAGAATTATTAAAAATTTATAGGATTGAAAATTTGGATTATAAAGAAGTAGAAAAGTTTTATAATGATATTTATGCTAATAGCATGTTTAAAGATTTTACTTCAAATATAAGTCCAAAAGATATAAAAGATAAAAATTATATAAAAAAAAGAATGAAAATAAATCTTATAACTAAAAATTATAAGAAAACATATAAATATTATAGGTATATAATAAAAATAAGTTATAAAATAAAGGAAAGATTAAAGAAAAGATGAGAGGAAAAAAGGCAACAAAAAATATTTTTTCGTCACTATTATTACAAGTTGTGACTATAATATGTGGCTTTATAGTTCCTAAATTAATAATAGGGCAATATGGCTCAAATGTGAATGGACTGATTGTATCAATTACACAATTTCTAGCGTATATAACATTATTAGAAGCGGGATTTGGGCCAGTGGTAAAGGCAATTTTATATAAGCCCATTGCTAACAAAAATAAAAAAGAAATTGAAAATATATTAAAAGCGAGTGAAAAATTTTTTAAAAAAATTTCATTAATTTTTATAATATATATAATTATATTAATTTTAATATATCCGATAATAGTAAATAGTCCATTTAATAGATTTTTCACAATGCTACTTATAATTGTTATATCAATTAGTACATTTGCTGAATATTTTTTTGGAATGACATATATGCTGTTTTTGCAAGCAGAGCAAGAGATATATATTATATCTTATATTCAAATAATTACTAAAATAGTAAATACAATAATGATAATGATATTAATATATTTTAAATGTGATATATTAATCGTAAAATTAGTAAGTTCAATGATATTTGTGTTAAAACCATTCATACAAAATATATATGTGAAAAAGAAATTTAATATAAATTTAAATGATTCAGATAGCAATTTTGAAATAAAAAGAAAATGGGATGGTTTAGCACAGCATATAGCATATGTTATTCAAACTAATACTGATACAACAGTTTTAGCTATATTTTCTACTGTATCAGAAGTATCAGTGTATTCTGTATATATGTTAATAATAAATGGAATTAGAAATTTGATAACAGCATTTTCTAGTGGTATAGAAGCAACTTTTGGAGACATGATTGCAAAGGGAGAAAAAGAAACATTAAAAGAAAATTTTAAATCTTATGAATTCTTATATTATATGATTATAACAATTATTTGCATATGTACAATAATATTGGTTATTCCATTTGTAAAAGTATATACTAAAGGAATAAGTGATGTTAATTATGTAAGGGAAAAATTTGCTATAATAATTATACTGTCAGAGTTTGTGTACTCTATACGAAAGCCATATAATAGTCTTGTTTTAGCAGCAGGCCATTTTAGAGAAACACAGATAGGTGCTTGGATAGAATCCATAAGTAATATAATAATTTCATGTATGTTAGTTTCAAAATATGGAATGGTTGGAGTTGCGATTGGAACGTTAGTATCAATATCAATTAGAACAATAGAAATAATATACTATGCTTCAAAAAGAATATTAGAAAGGCCAGTTAAAGAAGTCTGCAAAAAAGTTATTCCACTAGTGTGTGCAAGTGTTCCAGTATTATTTATATGTCAAAATTTAGTTAAAATGAACATTGATTCTTTTGCGGGAGTAATTATATATTCAATTGTAGTATTAATTATTGCAACACTAATTATTTCAGTTTCAAATTTCTTATGGAATAAAGAAGAAGCGAAAAAAGTATTTAACAAATTAAAAAATATTGCGCTAGGAGGTTTATAATGAAGACATATTTAATAACAGGAGGTGCGGGCTTTATTGGATCTAGCATATCTGATAAGCTAATAAAACAAGGAAATAAAGTAGTGACAATAGATAATTTTTGTGATTTTTACAATGAGAAAATAAAACAAAATAATATAAAACCACTAATTAAAAATAATAATTTCAAAATTTATAAGAAAGACATAAGAGATAGACAAGCATTAAATAAAATATTTGACGAGAATAATATAGATATAGTAATACATTTAGCTGCAATGGCAGGAGTAAGGCCTTCTATAGAAAATCCAATATTATATCAAGAGGTAAATTGCTTGGGAACTCAAAACATATTAGAAGAAATGAAGGTGCATGATGTAAAAAAATTAGTAATGGCATCATCAAGCAGTGTATATGGGAATTGTAAAGAGGTACCATTTAGAGAAGATATGATAGTTGACTTTGCAATAAGTCCATATGCTGCAACAAAAAAAGCTAATGAAGTTATGACACATGTGTATCACAAATTATTCGAATTTAATGTCATGATGTTGAGATTCTTTACAGTATATGGTCCAAAGCAGAGGCCAGATTTGGCAATAAATAAATTCACAAGACTAATGATGGAAGACAAAGAGATTCCAATGTTTGGAGATGGAACAACATCAAGAGATTATACATACATAGGTGATATTGTAGATGGAATACTAAAATCATGTGACTATTGTATAAATCATAAAGATGTATATGAAATTTTAAATATAGGTAATTCCTCACCAATATCATTAAAGCAGATGATAGAAACAATAGGAAAAGCATTAAACAAAGAACCTAAAATAAAACAACTGCCAATGCAACCAGGGGATGTAAATAGAACATTTGCTGATATAAGTAAAGCAAAGAGAATGCTGGGATATGAACCTAAAATATCCTTCGAAGAAGGAATACAAAACTTTGTGGAATGGTATAAAAAAAATAGAGGACTATATGAGTAAATAGAAAAAATTATATACATACTATAAATATATTATAGTATCAAGAAGGGAATGAACAAACATGAAAATTGCAGTAGCAGGAACTGGATATGTTGGATTAGTAGCGGGAGTTTGTTTTGCTGAGAAAGGCCACAATGTTATTTGTGTCGATGTGGATGATAAAAAAGTTGAAATGATGAAACAAGGCAAGTCTCCAATATATGAAGAAGGATTAGAGGAATTACTAAAAAAAAATTATAAAGAAGGAAGATTATATTTTACAACAGACTATAAAGAAGCGTACAAAAATGTAGATGCAATTTTTATAGGAGTAGGTACGCCAGAACAGTCGGATGGTTCTGCAAATTTAACATATGTTGCAACTGTATCAAGACAAATAGCGGAAAGTGTTGAAAATGATTGTATAGTTGTAGTAAAGTCTACAGTTCCGATAGGGACAAATGACAAAGTTGAACAATTCATAAAGGATTCATTAGTACATGATGTTAAAATAGAGGTAGCAAGTAATCCAGAATTTTTAGCACAAGGACATGCGGTAAGAGATACACTAAAAGCAAAAAGAATTGTAATAGGAACTGAAACTAAACATGCAGAAGAAGTATTAAGAAAAATTTACGAACCATTTAAATTACCAATTGTGTCAGTTAGTAGAAGAAGTGCTGAGATGATAAAATATGCATCAAATGACTTTTTGGCATTGAAAATTTCATATATGAATGATATAGCTAATTTGTGTGAATTAGTTGGAGCAGATATAGAAGATGTGGCGGAAGGAATGAGCTATGATCCTAGAATAGGAGCAAGTTTTTTGCATGCAGGAGTAGGTTATGGTGGTAGTTGTTTTCCTAAAGATACAAAAGCATTAAAATACCTCGCAGAAAAACATGGTTATAGATTAAAAACAATTGAAGCTGCTGTTGAAGTAAATAAGAATCAGAAAATAAGATTATTCCAAAAAGCAAGTGAAAGAATGATAACATTTAAAGGACTAAAGGTAGCAATTTTAGGATTGACTTTTAAGGCCGAAACAGATGATTTAAGAGAAGCACCATCTTTAGATAATATAAGACTACTATTAGAAAATGGAGCTAATAATATTTTTGCATATGACCCAGTTGGAACAGAAAATTATAAAAAGAAATATCCTGTAGAAATTAATTATGTAAAAAGTCCAGAGGAAGCATTGAGAAATGCTAATATATGTTTTATATTTACTGAATGGAATCAAATAAAAAATCTAAAACCAGAGATATTTAAGAAATTAATGAAGACGCCATTAGTCTATGATGGAAGAAACATATATAATTTAAATGATATGGAGAGAGCTGGGGTAGAATATTATTCTATTGGAAGAAAAGGAATAAATAGTAAATGGTAAAAAATATAAGATCATACTTCTCCAATATTTATAAAAGAAGTAGAAGACATATATTTCTACTTTCACAAAAATAAAAAAAATTTCAAAATAAAAAATTTTTTCAAAACCTCTTGCACAAAAAAATACTAAATGTTATAATCAAAATGTAAAATAAAACAAAAGAAAGGAAGAAACCGAAATGAAAAAAAGTTTAATAATATCAATATTAGTAGCCATAATAGTAATGGCAAGTGCAACAATAGTAAAAGCAGCAACATCATCAACATTAGCAGAGGAGTTATATACAAAAGGGCAAAAATATGGAATGACATCAGCAGATAAAGTAAAAGTAGAAAGATATCTATCAGAAAATCCAGTGACAGATGAACAAGCAAATACATTAGTTGCAAAAGCTGATGAAGCAATAGCAATAATGGAACAAGCTGGAACAAAAGATTATAATAAACTAACAACAGCACAAAAAGAACAATTAAAATCAATAGCTAATTCAGCAGCAAGTATAGTAAATGTAAAATTAGTATTTAAAAATGGTTACGTAGAGATATATGACAATGCAGGAAAATTAATAGAAACAGTTGGACAAAATAATGGAAAATTAGCATATACAGGAAATAATGTTAATGTTGTTTTAACTACTTCTGTAATAGCAATTATTGCCCTTGCTATCACTGTTGTAACAAAGAGAACTGTACATGAAAAATAGATTAGTACAATCAGTAAAAGCAACTATTAGTAGTATAATAGTTGCTTTATTAATTGCAGGGCTATTGCTTTTATGTGTAAAACTATTTTTAGGGCGAAAAATAGACGAGGTTTTTACTTTAGTAAATAAAGTATCAGTCACAACAGCAACAAATGCAGAACCTGCACAAACTACTATAAAAAAGGATATCGATACAGAAAAAAATACGATAAAAAATTATCCTACATATGGAACACAATATGCAACAATACAAATTGACAAGATTGATGTAAATTTACCCGTATATTTTGGAGATACATTAGAAATCCTAAAAAAAGGTGTAGGACATTCTAGTGGAAGTTACTTTCCGGGAGAAGGTGGCTCAATAATCTATATGGGACACAATTCAAAAAAAATGTTTAGAAGATTCTCAGAATTGCAAAAAGGAAATGAAATAAAAGTTACTACTTCATATGGAGAATATACATATAAGATTTATGATATGAAACTAATAAAAGAAACAGAATTGGATCAACTACCAATTCAAAGAGATAAAGAAATTCTTATGGTATATACATGTTATCCATTTAACAATGTTGGATATGCAACACAAAGATATGTTGTATATGCAGAACTTGAAAAATAGTTGATATACATGAACTTATGAAGAATCAAAAATAGCAAATAACCGATAAAAGGAAGGAAAAGAAATGGAAATATTAAAAAATCTTCTAAAATTTATATTTATAGCAATACTAACAATATGTATGATATCAATAGGAATGATAAGTATTGTTTTTTCAACAATTTTTAGCAAAGACTATATAATGCAAAAATTAGAAGAAACAAATTTTTATTCTGGCATATATGAATTAGTAAAATCAAATTTTGAAAATTATATATATCAGTCAGGACTTGATGAAGAGGTGCTTGATGATATATGTACAGAAGAAAAGATAAAACAAGACATTCAAATAATGTTATCAAATATATACAATGGAACAAACCAAAAAATAGACACCACAGAAATAGCCAATAAGTTAAATGGTAATATAGAAAAACTAGGAGTAAAGAACAGACAAAATGAAAATGCTATACAACAATTTGTTACTCATATATGTGATGAATATACAAATACATTGATACAT
>ERZ824600.302-NODE-302-length-75891-cov-12.200090_pt1 | contig 75891 bp, 80 predicted proteins | sample MGYA00519933_ERZ824600 | MGnify/ENA primary metagenome ERZ824600 (study PRJEB31778, sample SAMEA3449178) | human gut metagenome | biome: human gut; feature: human-associated habitat; material: faeces | place: United Kingdom | collected 2010/2012 ...
AAAAAATATATCGTTTTCGCTTGTTTGCCATACAAAAAAATAATATAATAAATTTTAAAAAAAGTACTTGACAAAGATTAGATAGTCAATTTAGTAATTAGTTAAAAAATAGTAAGTTATAGGGAGGAATAATATGAAATTGTATTTGTCATCGTATAAAATTGGAGATAGAATAGATGAATTGAAAAAGTGGATAAATGAGCATGGAAATAGAATATGTCTAATACCTAATTCAAGGGATATATATCCAGATAGTCAAAGAAAATCAAATGGAATACAAGCAGATGAAAAAGAACTAACAGATTTGGGATTTGATGTTACAATAATTTCATTAAAAGATTACTTTAACGATAAAGAAAAATTGTTGAATAGATTAAAAGAATTTAATGCTTTCTATGTTATTGGAGGAAATACATTTGCTTTAAGACAAGCCATGTATTTAAGTGGTTTTGATGAATATTTAAAGACAATAGAAAATAATCCGAATTATTTGTATGCAGGATATAGTGCAGGTATATGTGTACTTGCAAAAGATATGCATGGATTAGAAATGTGCGATGACCCTAATATCAATCCATATGGTATTGATACTATGTGGAACGGGTTAGGATATTTTGATTACATATTTCTTCCACATTATAAATCAAATCATAAAGAAACCGAATTAATAGATGGTTGTGTTGAATATTGTGATAAGCATAATATTAAATATAAAACATTGCGTGATGGTGATGTAATTATACAACAAATAGAAAAACAAGTAGAAAGATAAATTACAATTTATTGAACTATCGCAATTTTTTGATATTAAGAATCAAATAAATTATATAAATAATAAATCAAAGAAATAGGAGAGTAATCTTCTATTTTTTTGACTAAAAAATTAAAAAAAACTAGATGGATTTTGTTGTTAATAAATGAAAAATGTGATATAGTGTAAACAGAATTTTGGAGGAAAAAATGGAAGTTATAAAACCTTTTGTAAAATGGGCAGGAGGAAAAGGAAGTTTAATATCGCAATTAACAAACTTTTACCCATTCGAATTAGAAAATGGAACAATAAAAAAATATGTCGAACCATTTGTCGGTGGTGGAGCAGTTTTAATAGATATATTACAAAAATATGATGTTGAAGAAGCCTATGCTTTTGATATAAATAAGGATTTAATTAATTGTTATAATGTTATAAAACAAGATGTAGAAACATTAATTGAAAAACTAAACGAGAAAGAAAAAGAATTCTTAAATATAGAATTGGAAAATAGGCAAGAATATTTTTATAAAATTAGAAGTGAATACAATTCATATAAAATCGAAGATAATTTAGATGTAAAAAGAGCTTCAGAATTTATATTTTTAAATAGAACATGTTTTAATGGATTATATAGAGTAAACAAAAATGGAGAGTTTAATGTACCATGTGGAAAGTACAAAAATCCAACAATTTGTGATGCAAAAAACTTAAGAAATTTATCTAAACTATTGCAAAATGTAGTGTTTGAATATGGAGATTACAAAAAGTGCGTTAAATATATAGATACAAATACTTTTGTATATTTTGACCCACCATATAGACCATTATCAATAACATCTGGATTTACATCTTATACAAAAGAAGATTTTAATGATGAAAACCAAAAAGAACTTTCAGATTTTTATAAAGAATTAGACTTAAAAAATGCAAAACTAATGTTAAGTAATTCAAATCCTAAAAATACGAATAAAGAAGATAATTTCTTTGAAGATATTTATAAAGGATTTAATATAAATGAAGTTTCAGCCAAAAGAATGATAAATTCAAAAGTGCAAGGTAGAGGAGAAATTTCTGAATTGCTTATAACAAACTATAAGGAGAATAACGAATGTATCCAGGAAAATTCTATTTTGAAGATGGTAGTTTCAAATTAATAGACAATGACACATTTAAAACTTTAAAACAATTTGATGAAAAAACATTTGATATGATTTTTGCTGACCCACCATATTTTTTATCAAATGATGGAATAACTTGCAGTGGTGGAAAAATGGTAAGTGTTAATAAAGGAAAATGGGATAAAGGTTTAAGTGTAAAAGAAAAACACGAGTTTAACAAGAATTGGATTAAGGAATGTTATAGAATCCTTAAAGACAACGGAACAATTTGGATAAGTCGGAACATTGCATAACATATATTCAATAGGCATGGCATTGGAAGAAGAAGGATTTAAAATAATAAACAATATAACTTGGCAGAAAACAAATCCTCCACCAAATCTTGCTTGTAAAACATTTACTCATTCTACAGAAACAATACTATGGGCAAGAAAGGATTTACCAAAAGTTAAATATAAGTTTAATTACAATTTGATGAAAGAAATAAATGACAATAAACAAATGAAAGATGTTTGGACAACAAATTTGACAAAGCCATCTGAGAAGAAAAATGGAAAGCATCCAACTCAAAAGCCATTGGAAATACTAGAGAGAATTATTTTAGCATCAACGAATGAAAATGATTTAATTTTAGATCCATTTTGTGGGAGCAGTACTACAGGAATTGCAGCAACAAAATTAAATAGAAAATACGTAGGAATAGATAATTCGAAAGAATATTTAGATTTATCTATAAGAAGATATCAAGAAATAAAGGAGTAGATGAGTATGGCAAGAAATTTTGCTGAATGGCTATTAACTTTTACAGATAGCATTGCAGATTATAAGTATTATATTGATTTTGAAACAATATATAAAAAAGCAGAAGAACATAAAATAGAATTGAATATTATGAATTCACTAATTGGAAGTAAAAACATAGAAAAAGATTTTGAACAATTAGTAAGCAAATATCCTGAAGTCATAAAATGTATTCCAATTTTATTGGCAGTTAGACAATATGAAATAATTGTTTTAGATAGCGATGGCAATAAATTTGAATATAATTTTAAGAAAATGAACTATAGTATAGAACAATACAAAATTTTTATGAAAGAAACAGGTTTGTTTGACTTAATACAAAATCATTTAGTTAATAATTTATATGATTATGTTTTAGGAGTAGAATCTGGATTAAATTCAAATGCTAGAAAAAATCGTGGTGGACACTTGATGGAAGATGTGGTTGAAAGATTTATTCAAAAAGCAGGATTTAAGAAGAACGAAACATACTTTAAAGAGATGTATTTACAAGATATTGAAGAAAAATGGAAATTAGATATGTCCTTTATAAGCAATAAAAATACATCTACAAAAAGATTTGACTTTGTTGTAAAAACAGATAATTGTATTTATGGTATAGAAACGAACTTCTATGCTTCAGGTGGTTCAAAACTAAATGAAACAGCAAGAAGTTATAAAATGATTGCTGAAGAAGCGGACAAAGTAGTAGGATTTGAATTTGTTTGGTTTACAGATGGAATGGGTTGGATTTCTGCTAGAAATAACTTAAGAGAAACATTTGACAGTATGGATAATATTTATAATATTAATGATATGAAAAATGGAGTAATGGGGGAAATATTTAAGTAAAAAGTATATTTCTAGTATATGGGGGCAATACAATGAAATTATCAGAACAAGCAAAAACAAAACTAGATTTGATTAGAATTGAAGGATTATGTAAGCTTATTTTTAACAAAATAGATGAAGAAACGATTATAAGTAAAATATCTAATGTAACAAAGTCTAATCCTAGAGACGCAAAAGCATTAACAAAATTATCTAGAAGTCAATTAATAAGTATAATTGAAAAGAGTAGTATAAATGATGAAGAGATAAATCAGTGCTATGAAGAGTTTAGATATGGATTAAAGCCAGGATTTTCTATTTTCTCTTTTAAAAGTAATAAGAAACTAACATTGTCTCAAGTTAGTAATAATTTGAAAGAAAAACTAAAAATTAATACTAGCGAAAATGAAGAACAATTAGCTATAAAAAATATTAAATATGTAACTCTTGAAAACTTTAGCAAACAAAATTTAACTGAGTATACATTTTCATTCTTAAAAAAGCACTCTTACATAGATGAAAATGAAGAACCTAAATATATTTATGAATTGAAAGAAACATTCATTTGGATTAGTACAAAATATAACTTTGTTGCTATTAGAAATTGTGACGATAGAGTAATAAAACAATTAAGCAGTGTGATATCAGATATTTATGATACAGAATTAAATTCAATTTATCTTACAAATGAATTGGTAAAGAAGATTTTTGGAGAAAAAAGAAAAAAAGTAGCAGGAATAAATCTTCAAGCAAATGATAAAGAGGCGCAAAAAATAATTATGTCGGATCCTAATTTGAATGAAAAAGAGGATTTACAACGTCAGTTGGAGTCATATACTATGACAAGCGAGAATTTAGAAATAAATATAGAAGATATTACTAATACATTGGGAATAAACAATGTTAAGGGAAAATTGTATCTTACAAAAAATATGACTGCTACGGTATTTAGAAATTGGAGTATAGAAACGATTAGAAAAATTATTGAATACATATCTAATAACGAAACAGAGTTTGAGATTTTTAAAGCAAAAAATATAATGAATAATAAAAGATGGAATGAATATAATGAAGAACAGAAAAACATTATTGAAGAAATTATTTTTAAAATAATCTGCTTTAGTAAAAATAAAAAAGTATATAATCCAATAATAACCTCTAATGTTAATTATTCTAAGTTATATAAATATTTTTATTCAAAGGTATTTGTTAGTTGTTCAGAGTGTAATGATGCATTTTGCATTCCAAAATGTAATTGTGGAAGTTATAATTTGAACTTAACCAATCAGGGCAAAATTATATGTGTAGATTGTGGGAATATTATGAATACACTGGAATGTGAAGAAGGTCATGAAATAAATATTTCAAATCTAGATAATACTAATATTTATTTTATTCCTAAAATGGAATTATATAATAATATAATTAGCTATTTAAAGGAAGAAGTAAATATAGATTTTTCTGGATATATGTATATTATAAATAATAATCTTCAAATAGTAGAAAAATCGAAAGGAGAATTGCTAAAGGTTAATGAAATAAAAGAATTTAAAGAAATATGTGATTTGAACATTCAAAAAGAAGAACAAACACAGCTACAAAAGAGATTAAAGAAGATAAATGAAAAATGTAATGAATCTAACAAGGAAAAATGTAATATATGTGATAATGAAAGTGAGAATAAATGTATCCTAAAGTTATTTACAACATATAGTGGATATAGACCAAGTCCACATCATGGACATGAATTTGGAGACATAAATTTTAAAGTTAATTATAAAAACAATCAGTGTGAATTTGTTGGTATAGCGAAAAGTTATTGTAATTTAACACATGCTTCCAAAGAAGGAAGAGAAATGATACAGCAAATTTTATCTTCAACACAGGATAAGAGAATTGACATTATAGGTGCAATTTGTCCTTCTAGATTTGATGATCAACTTGAGAAGGATATTGAGTATATAGCTAAATGCACTCAAACAAAAATTGTAATAATAGATGATTTATTTATGGTTAAGCAATTAAAGAAATATGAATCTATGCAGAAATAGGAGAGTAATCTTCTATTTTTTTTGCATAAAATTTAAAAAATATTTTAACAATACACCAAATTTTTCCTTTCAAAAAGTGAGGGAGAAAAATATTAAAAATAAAAAAATTTAATTTTTTATCCTACAAAACGCCAATTTATTCCTTAATGGAATAGGGAAAAAAATAATTTTGAAAAAAATGTTGCACAAAGTATCAAATTTTTCCGTTATGGAATAAGAGAATATTTTTCCCTAAAAATTAAATATGGGAAAATTACTAAATACATTCTTATTATTATGAGCCAGTTTAATAGGTACGCCAAGACATCTAAAAAAAATAAAGCGATAAATACTTATATTATAAAATATTAGAAGCAACTAATAAGGCGATGAATAATAATAAGCATAATGATACTCTTACCTAGTCACAGTTCGAGCGTGATAAAACCGTCTAAAACAATAAAGGTAATTTCGTAAAAGATCGAAGAGGTGAAATTCCTGTGGAGCAAATTAAGCAGATTTGCCGTTTAGTAATTTATAATAACATTTTACTCAAATTGTATTTATGCAATTAGGATGTGAGTAAATGGTAGATAAAGTTTTAATCAATAATATAGAAAAATATGAATTATCATTTTTTAAGATAGCAATGCAATTAAGAGCAATTAATTATTTGGAAGAAAAGAATGCATTAAATGAAAAAATTTGCAAATGTGCAAAAGCAAAAATTAAAGAAAATTTACAGCTTTGTACTATTACACCAAAACCTTTAGAATTTTACAAAGAAAGGTTAGGTGGTAAATTATGAATCACAAAAGAAATATTACTATGAAAAAATTAATAATAATCCTGAATGGCAGTATGTAGACATATATGCAGACGAAGGAATATCTGGAACAACAGATTATAGAAGAGCAAGTTTTATGAAAATGATACAAGATGCATTATCAGGAAAAATAGATTTAATATTAACTAAATCTATATCAAGATTTGGAAGAAATACAATGGATGTTTTGAAAAATGTAAGATTGTTAAGAGATAACAATGTTGCAGTTTTATTTGAAGAAAATAATTTAAATACTTTAGATACAAAGACGAGTGAAATGTTATTAACTACACTTAGTGCAGTAGCACAACAAGAAAGTGAAAATATATCTGAACATGTTAAATTAGGTTTGCAGATGAAAATGAACAGAGGAGAATTAATAGGATTTAACAGATGTTACGGATATAGAAATGAAAATGACAAATTAGAAATAATAGATGAAGAAGCGGAAGTAGTTAAATTTATTTTTGACAAATATTGTATTGTGATGGACATGGTGCAAATGGAATTGCAAAGATGCTAACAGAACAAGGAATAAAAAGCCCTAAAGGAAATAATAAATGGAATGATAGTACAATAAGAGGAATATTACGAAATGAAAAGTATAAAGGAGATGTATTACAAGGAAAAACTTATACAGCAGATCCTTTATCACATAAAAGATATAAGAATTTAGGGGAGGCTGACCAATTTTATGTTTCAGAACATCACGAACCAATTATTTCTCCAGAAAGATTTGATATGGTACAAGAAATATTAAAAGAAAGATGCGGAGCAAGAGCAAATGGAAGAAGAATAGGTAATGTAGGAAGAAAGTTTTCTTTTAGCAGTAGAATTAGATGTGGTTTTTGTGGCAATTGTTTTACAATAAGAACAGTTGTAGGTAAAAATAGAAAAAAAATTTCATCTTAGTCATGTACTAGCTTTGCCAAAAATGGAAAAGAAAATTGTACTGATTCAAAAACTATTAGAGAAGAAATGATAAAAGAGGCTTTTGTTGATAGTTATAAATTATTATCTTCAAATACAAATTTTGAAACAGAAGAATTTTTGAACTTAATGCAAGAAACAATGAATGAAAATAGTGGGCAGGATGAACTAGAAAAATTCAAGAAAGAGTTTGTAGATATAAAATCAAAAAAGAGTAAATTGATAGATTTAATGGTAGAAGACAAAATATCAGAAAATGACTATAATGAAAAAGTAGAAAAATATAATCGAAAACTTGAAATATTAGAAAATAAAATAGAACAATTAAAGTTATTAGCAGAAGATAAGAAATCTATGAAATTTTTAATGCTATTGTAGATTATGTTATAGTTGGTGGATATGATGAGAATGGAGTAATAGATCCTTATTTGATTAGGTTTATACTAAAGCGAGAATTTGATTTAAGTGTTCCAAAAGATGTCCTTGATGAAGTTGTTATACAAAATAATAAAATTGATTTAAATAGCAATAATGTCCTTGTTGATTTTATAAATACAAGAAAATATTTTTCTTATGAAAGAGATGAAAATGGAAACTTAATAAAGTACTTCGAAATGGCTTGAGAATTCGAGTAGAATGTGATATAAAATAAGAAATAGTAAAAGGAGATGAAGTAGAAGTGCTAAATATAGAATATAAGGAAAATTTGGATGAAGAATTTTACAAAATAATAGATGATGAATTTAATAAATTTGCAGAAAAAAATAAGGTTGTTTGCAATTATACACCTTTTTCATTTATTGCTAAAGATGATGAAAAATTTGTTGGAATAATAACAGGAAATTCATATTATAAGGAAGTTCATATTAGTGACTTGATTATAATAGATGAATATCGTAATAAGCATATTGGAAGTAAACTTGTGCAAACTGTCGAAGAGTATTTTAAAGAAAAAGGTTTTGAAAATATAAATCTAACAACTTATGGATTTCAGGCACCAGAGTTTTATAAAAAATGTGGATTTGCGGTTGAATTTATTAGAAAGAATAAAGAAAATCCTAAATTAGATAAATATTACTTGGTTAAGTATTTTGGAGGCAAAAATGAAAGAAATTAATAGATTTTTAGATGACTTGAATTTTGACGAAATAAAAATCAATAGAAAAATTAACAAAGTGAATAATGAATTAAAACAATATATTGAAGGAAAGATTTTACCGGAATATGAGCTAAACGATGGAGGACATAATTCAGAACATGTTAAATATGTTCTAAAACGAGCTTTTGAACTTGCTGATGGATATGAAATAAATTATGATATCTTATACACTTGCGTATGTTTTCATGATGTTGCATGTCATATTGATAGAGATAGACATGAAGTTTTATCGGCAGAAAGAGCTTATGAGGATGAATATCTAAATGGATTTTTTAGCATCATGGAAATGAAAACAATAAGAGAAACAATTGAAGATCATAGAGCTTCATTAGAATATATACCTAGAAATATATATGGAAAAATATTATCTTCTGCAGATAGAAAAGTCGAGGTGAAACAATATCTGATTGCTTCAATTTCGTATGGAAAAAAGAAGAATCCAGAAATTGATAAAAATGAATCTATTGAAAGATCATATAAATTTGCTATAAAAAAATTTGGAAAAAATGGATATGCGATTAATAAAAGCTATGTTGAAGATTTAAAATATAAAAAGTTTTTAGAGGATATTCAGTATTTAATAGACAATAAAGAATTATTTATTGAATTAGCTACTTTTATTTATGATAAGTTATATAACTAGATGTCTTTTATCAGCACACAAGTCTAACCAAGGTGTTTTTTACAAGCAGACACGGCATGTGGAGTGTGTAGCAGTATTAAAGTGCGTAACAAAAAAATAATTGGAGAGTGAAAGATGTTTGATTTAATAGAAGTTAAAGAGAAAGATAAGAATGTAATATATAATTTAATGCAGTTATATACATATGAATTAAGTTTCTTTGAAGATGAGACTACAACATTTAAAATGTTGGATTGTGGATTGTATGTAATGAGCAAATATGTTGAAAGATATTGGCAGGAAGAAAATAGGCATCCATATATATTAAAATGTAACAATGAATTAGCAGGATTTGCTTTACAGAGATTTAATGAGGAAAATATGAATGAAGTAGCCGAATTTTTTGTTCTTAACAAGTATAGAAGAATAGGGGCAGGAACATTTATGGCAAATAAAATGTTTGAGGTGTATAAAGGAAAATGGGAAGTTTGTACATTATTAAAAAATGAAAGAGCTCAAAAATTTTGGAGAAACACTATAAAAAATTTTACAAATAATAATTTTGAGGAAAAATATATTAGAAATAATTCAAGATTAGCATTTTACTTTGAAAGTTAAAAATTATTTATAAGAAAAACTGGGGGATGACTTGGAATTTTATCAAAAAGCCATTAGAATGGAGGAAAAATATGAAATTATACTTAAAAAAGCCTTCTGCTGAAGAAGAACAAGAGTGGAAAAACTATATAAAAGAGTTTAGAAAAATAGATATTAATGCTACACCATTAGGATATTATGAAAATATTGATTATAAGGATTGGTTAATAAAAATAGAAAATGAAAATAAAGGAATAAATATGGAAGAAGGTAGAGTTCCTTCAACAGTTTTTTTCTTAATGAATGATGGAAACAAAATTCTAGGACATATATCAATTAGACATAATATAGATAATGCTTTTTTAAAATTATATGGTGGACACATTGGCTATGGAATAAGGCCAAGTGAAAGAAATAAAGGGTATGGAACAATAATGCTTCATCTAGCATTAATAAAATGCAAAGAATTAGGTTTGGAAGATGTAATGATTACTTGTAAAGATAATAATGTTGGTTCTTATAAAACCATAGAAAATAATTATGGAATACAAAAAGATTTAATTTATATCAAAGAAGAAAATTCTTACTTTAGAAGATATTGGATTAATATTGACCAATCTGTATTAAGTTTTAAGATGTTATAAAAAATGTGGATTTAAAGAATCTGGAAGAAGAATTAGCAAAATGAGTTGCCCTATTTTGCGAAGTATATTATAATATAAAAAAGTGTAATTGATTATATGTGCATTAAAATGGATATATTGAAAGATAGGTGTAAAATGAAAAGTAGGAAAATTATTTATGTTATATTATCTGTTATATTGATAATTGTTATCTTTGCAATTATTATTGCTATAAAAAATAAGAAACCTGAATTAAATGACCATACTATTTGTGAGCCTAAATCAATAATAGAACAGATATTAGCAACCAACCCTGATAAAAAATATTTAAAACTAAAAGGTGGAGAAATATTAAATGAAAATACAAATTTTAGTGAATATGCTTTCATAAGTAATAATTCAATATATATTTTCAATCCTCAAAAATTAGACAGCGGAGAATTTGAATATAAAAAAGTTTATGACATAGATAAAAATATTAAAGTTATGAACATTAGGCCAAGCTCTGGGGCAGATATAAAATTTATTGATTACAATGATACATTATATACATTACATGATGAAAATTTGGATAATAAAGTTAGAGATAGTTATGATATGTTTCTAAATGCAGATTATAAACTTAATAATTATCTTAAATGGGAATATTCTACTGAATTTCTTGGCAAAAAGACTGATTATGATTTTATGTCTAACTATGTTTATGTAAAGGATAATATTTTGTATAGATTATTGTATAATAATGATAGATATCCAGCAGTTGATAAAGTTAGTGGAAATTATGAGGGCGAGAAAGTAATTAGAATATATAATGAAAGAATACTTAAAACTGATAAAGGCTTTTACGAGATAATGAGCTATTTTGATACTAATTTAAATAAAACTGTTACAACTACAGTCAGAATTAATTTATTAACTAAATTTTATGATGAAATATTAACATTTACATATAAATATGTAGTGTTAAAAGATTATACGCTTATACCTATAAATGATGTTATGGAAAGCAGAGTGAGAGATTACCCATATGATTATTTTATAAGTGGATTTAATTATATGAATGAAGTGAGATATGAGGAATAACCCAAAAATAATATATATAAACAATGGAGGAAAAAGGACATAAAAATATCTACAAAAGTAGAAAATAATATTATAACAGATGTAAAATTTAAAACCTTTGGATGTGGAGCTGCAATAGCAACAAGCAGTATTTCAACAGAGATGATAAAAGGAAAAACGATAGAAGAGGCTTTAGCTTTAAAAAATGGAGACGTTGTAAAAGCATTAGATGGACTACCACCTGTAAAACTACACTGCTCAGTGTTAGCTGAAGAAGCAATACATGATGCTATTGCAGATTACTATAGAAAAGAAGGCAAATTATCAGAAGAAGAAATTAAGATAAAATGTAATTTAAAAGAACATCATTGTGAAAGCTGTGGTATTTAGTATGATTAGAGCAGATAATTAATTATCTGCTCTAAAAAAATGAAGAATAGAGATACACACTTATAAAAAATGCATTATTCGTTTATTTTTGAGTATAAACCAAATGAAATAATACCGCTTAAGCCGACTAAAGTATAAATGACTCTACTAAAAGCACTCATACTCCCAAAAAGTGCGGCAACTAAATCTAAACTGAAAAGACCTATTAAAAGCCAATTTAATGCACCAATTATTACAAGTGTAAGTACAATGTAATATAAAGTTTTCATAACATACCTCCATAATAATATTATTAGAATTTATTATAATAATTATTCAATCGAATTAAAAAATAATAACTTATTATTGCCATTTTTATTTTAGTATAGTACAATACTAATGTCGGGCGAGGAAATAACAGATTTAATTGAATATAATAATAGAAAGACAAAATGGAATACATACAATAGTAGCAGAAGAATTGGGTTTTGGAACAAGAGGATATGAATTAATAAAAATTGATTAGGAACACGGAAGGTTTAATATTTTCAAAAAAGGAGACTTGAAGAATGAATAAATACATGAAAATAGCTGATGAATTAGCACAGCAAAATATTTTAACAAATGATGGTGGACCATTTGGAGCTGTTATTATAAAGAATAATGAAATAGTTGGTAAAGGTAATAATCAAGTAGTATTAAAAAATGATCCAACAGCACATGCAGAAATAGTAGCAATTAGAGATGCTTGCAAAAACTTGGGTACATTTGATTTAACAGGATGTGAAATTTATACTAGTTGTTATCCATGTCCAATGTGTTTGTCTGCTATTATATGGTCAAACATAAAAATGGTGTATTATGGCAACACAAAGGAAGATGCAGAAAAAATAGGATTTAGAGATAATTTAATTTATGAATATTTGGAGGGGCAAAGCAAAACCACTAATAAAGAAGACATATTAAAAATTATAGCAATGGATAGGGAAGAAACAATAAAAACATTTGAAAGTTATCAAAATAAAAGTGAAAACAAAACTATGTATTAAAAGCAGGAGGCGTGTTTTGAAAGAATTAGTTTTAATTGACGGAAATAGTATTATGAATAGAGCATTTTACGGAATCATGGGTTCGAAAATGCTTACAACTCCAGATGGAAGATATACCAATGCTGTATATGGATTTTTATCAATAATGTTTAAAATAATAGATGATTTAAAACCAGAATATATGGTAGTGACTTTTGACCTAAAAGCACCAACTGCAAGACATAAGCTTTATGCAGGCTATAAAGCCACAAGAAAGGGAATGCCAAATGAACTTGCAGAACAGATGCCAATAATAAAAAATATTCTTAAAGCAATGAACATAACAATAATAGAAAAAGAAGGATACGAAGCAGATGATGTTTTGGGCACGCTAGCAAATTATGGAGAAGAGCAAGGAATTCATGTGACAATATTATCAGGAGACAGAGATACGTTCCAATTAACTACCAATAATATAACTATAAGAATTCCGCATACAAAAGCAGGAAAGACAGAGACAGAAGATTTTAAAGAACAAAATATTATAGAAAAATATGGTGTAATGCCAAAACAACTAATAGAAGTCAAAGGGCTAATGGGAGATAGTTCGGACAATATTCCAGGAGTCCCAGGAATAGGGGAAAAGACGGCACTAGAACTTATAAAAAAATATGGTTCAATAGAAAACCTATATAAGCAGATAGAAGAAGGCAAGGACGAATTAAAAGGAAAGACTAGAGAAAAAATTGAACAAAATAAGGAGTTGGCATATTTATCTAAAGAACTGGGAACCATTAATACACAAGTTCCAATAGAAAAAAACTTAGAAGATTATAAAATTACAGAATGGGATAAAAATGAAGTTTTAGAAATCTTTAAGGAACTAAAGTTTAATAGGTTTATAGAAAGATTTGGCTTGAAAACGGAAAAAAATGAGTCTCAGATAGAAAAATTATTTGAAATACAAGAAGTAAACTATAATTTAATAGAAGAGTATGCGCAAACTGAGAAAAAAATAATATATACTCTAGGTAAAGAGCAAAGTAATAATGATAATGACATAATTAAGAAAAAAATCATAAGCATAAGCATATATAATATCGAAAAAAATGTAATATACTATGCTAAAACAAATGAGGAACAGATAAAAAAGATATTTGAAAGTGAAAACATTGAAAAATATGGGCATAATTTAATAGAAGATTATGTAATATTAAGACAAAATGGTATAATGTTTAAAAATATGGTATTCGACATAGAAATTGCCGCATATTTAGTAAATCCCACAAATTCAAAATACAATATTTCTATATTAGCAAATCAGTATCTTAATATAGATATGAATGACTATTTGGAAAAAATGGGCATAGATAAAAATCAAAATAAACAAATTACGCTTTTTGAAACACAAGAACTTAATGATACAACTAAATATGAAAATGGTATAGAGACCTACTTATTGAATAAACTGATAGAAAAAATAACAGAAAAACTAAAAGAAATAAATTGCTGGGAATTATTTAATAATATAGAAATGCCATTAATTAAAGTATTGGGAGAAATGCAATATAATGGAATTCATTTAGATGAAAATGAATTAACTATGTTTGGAAATGAACTAAAAGCGAAAATAGGAGAGTTAAAAAAAGAAATATATGAAATGTGTGGACAAGAGTTTAATGTAAACTCAACACAGCAATTGGGAAAGGTTTTGTTTGAAGATTTAAAGCTTCCTGTATATAAAAAGACCAAAAGCGGTTACTCAACAGATGTTGATGTTTTAGAAAAATTAAAAAAAGAGCATCCTGTTATAGAGAAAATATTAGAGTATAGAACATTAATGAAATTAAATTCAACCTATGTTGAAGGATTACTTCCATATGTAAATACTAAGACAAAAAGGATACATTCATATTTTCATCAAACAATAACAGCAACCGGAAGAATAAGCAGTACAGAACCAAATCTACAAAATATTCCGACAAGAATAGAATTAGGAAAACAGCTTAGAAAAGCATTTAAACCAGAAAAAGGATATATATATATAGATGCAGACTATTCACAAATAGAATTAAGAGTGTTAGCACACATATCTCAAGATGAAAACATGATAAATGCATTTGAAAATGATGAAGATATACACAGACAAGTAGCTTCAAAGGTATTTGATGTACCAATGGAAGAAGTTACAAAAGAACAAAGAAGTGCTGCAAAAGCTGTAAACTTTGGAATTGTTTATGGAATAAGTGACTTTGGATTGGCAGAGCAGTTAGGGATAGGAAGAAAAAAAGCAAAACAATATATAGAGCAATACAAAGAAAAGTATATGGGAATTAAGAATTTTATGGATAACATTGTAGAAGAGGCAAAGGAAAGAGGATATGTAGAAACACTATTCCATAGAAGAAGAGAAATTCCAGAATTATCATCAAACAATTATATGGTAAGGCAATTTGGCGCTAGAGTGGCAATGAATACACCAATACAAGGAACAGCGGCAGATATTATGAAGATTGCAATGATAAAATTATTTGACAGAATAGAAAAAGAAAAATTAAGTGCAAAATTAATATTACAAGTACATGATGAATTGATTGTAGAATGTAAAAAAGAGGAAAGTGAACAAGTAAAGCAAGTCTTAAAAGAAAGTATGGAGAATGCTACAAAACTAAGCATACCATTAAAAGTAGAAATATCAGAAGCAAACAATTGGTATGAGGCAAAATAAGCAAAAGAAGCTTTAAATAATACGAAAGGTGAAAATAGTGAAAAAAATTTTGATTTGCACATTAACAATTATAATTTTAGTAGTGGTGCTAAAAGTCGCTAATGTAAAAAGAATTATTTTGAGAAAAATGTACGTAAAAGATTATTCGGAATATGTTTATGAATATGCAACAGAATACAATGTAGATCCATTACTAGTATTTGCAGTTATTAAGGCAGAAAGCAATTTTAAAAAAGATGCAACATCAACAAGTAATGCAATTGGACTAATGCAATTAATGGAGAATACAGCTATAGAAACAGGAGAAAAAGTAAATGAAAAAATAAACTCAAAAGAAGAATTATATAACCCGAAGATTAATGTGAAAATTGGTATAAAATACTTATCAGAACTGCTAGAAAGATATGATGGAAACCTTGAAATAGCGCTAGCAGCATATAATGCGGGAATAGGAAATGTAACAGAGTGGATACAAAAAGGAATAATAAAAAAAGATGGCACTGATATAGAAAATATACCATTTAAAGAAACAAATAACTATGTAAGAAAAATATTAAGAGATTATGAGATTTATAGGGAAATTTATGAAGTGTAGAGGAAAACAATTGGGGTTTGACAATAAATGAATTTATGATATAATGAGCTAAAATATAAACGTACATGAAAATGTGAAAATTGATTTGATGTAATATGGATAAAAGCAGGAAAGGAATAATTGTGAAGAAATGAAGGAAAAAACAGAAGAATATAGCATAATAGTCGAGAATGTGTATAAATCATTTAACATATATATGGATAAAGCCAATAGTTTAAAAGAAAAAATATTATTCTGGAACAGAAATAAAAAAGAAAAAAGAGAAGTTTTAAAAAATGTTAGTTTGACAATAAAAAACGGAGAAGCTGTTGGACTAATAGGAGTAAATGGAAGTGGAAAATCTACACTTTTAAAACTTATGACTAAAATTATATATCCTAACAAAGGGAAAATAACAGTAAATGGTAAACTTACATCATTACTGGAATTAGGAGCTGGTTTTCATCCAGACTTTACAGGAAGAGAAAACATATATTTTAATGCATCAATATTTGGATTAACAAAAGAACAAATAGATAATAGAATAGATAAGATAATCGAATTTTCAGAATTAGGAGCTTATATAGACAATCCTGTTAGAACATATTCATCAGGTATGTATATGAGGCTTGCATTTGCTGTAGCAATAAATGTAGAAGCCGACATACTACTAGTAGATGAGGTGTTGGCAGTTGGAGATCAACACTTTCAGGATAAATGTATAGCAAAAATGAAAGAACTAAAAGATGAAGGCAAAACAATGGTATTTGTAACACACAGCTTAGGAACTGTAAAAGACTTTTGCGATAGATCAGTATGGCTAAGCAATGGAGAAATAAGAATGGATGGAAATCCAGAAGAAGTAATAGAAGAATATTTAAAAGAGACTAAATAGAGAGGAATATATATAATGACTATATTTAAGGATTTATATAATTATAGAGAGTTATTAAAAACAAATATAAAAAAAGATATAGGAGGAAAATATAAAAAATCATTTTTAGGGATATTATGGTCTTTTATAAATCCCCTTTTACAAATAGCAGTATATGCATTTGTATTTCAAATAATATTAAAAAGTGAGATACCTAACTATACTGTATACTTATGTTGTGGATTAATACCATGGCAATATTTTTCTGCTGTAATATTAAGAGGAGCAGCATCAATAATAGATAATGGAAATATAATAAAAAAGGTATATTTCCCAAGGGAAATACTACCAATTTCAGTAGTTACAAGTGAAGGAGTAAACTTCCTGATATCAACAATAATTATTTTAGGATTCACAATATTTGGAGGAATAGGGTTATCATTTAATATATTATGGTACTTTGTAATAGTTGCAATTCAATACATAGTTTCAATTGGATTTGCATTTATAGTATCAAGTTTTAGTGTGTATTTTAGAGATTTACTACATCTATTAGGAATACTTATACAATTACTATTTTATGCAACACCAATTGTATATGCTTCATCAGCAGTACCAGCTGAGCTACAATGGATAGTAAAAATAAATCCAATGTCATATCTTATAGAAGCATATAGAAATATATTTTATAACAAAATGCCACCAGATCCAAAAGGATTAGTAATATGCTTAGTAATGGGAATTACACTATGCATAGTGGGATATATGATATTTAGAAAATTGGAAAGAAGATTTGCAGAGGAATTGTAATATGGATAATAGTGAAATATTAATAAAAACTTTACAAAAGGAAAATGAATTAATAAAAGAATATTGTGATAGGCTAAAAGCTGAACAAAAACAAAAAGAAATAGAACATAAAATGCAATTGGATGAAAAAGAACAACAAAGGCAAAGAGAAGTGGAGAGTATAAGAAATGAAGAAAAGGAAATACAAAAAAAATTAGATTCGATCTTATACTCAAGAGGCTATAAAGCAATGCAAAAAATCAAAAAAATAATTAGGAGATAATTATGGATAAAAAGAAAATTGCACTTATAATTGATACTGAAGGATGGGCATTTGATAATATTGCTCATCAAATAAAAAAGAACCTAAGCGAATATTTTGACATTGATATAATACCAGGTAGGTTATTTGAAGGAAATATGGCAAGACTGTTTGTATTTTGCAAAGAATATGACTTAATTCACTTTTTGTGGAGGGGCTATATAAGTCTTATTGATAAGGAAGAAACCAAAAAACATGTGGAAGAATATTATGGTATGTCTTACGAAGAGTTCAAAAAGGAATACATATATAGTAAAAAAATAAGTTTTACTATATGTGACCACTTATATTTAAGAGGAGAAGAAGCTTGGAGAACAGATGTGATAATGAGATATACACCACACTATATGGTAACTTCAAACAAACTATTAAAAATATATAATAAAAAAGGAAATAAACCAGAAGCAGTTATACATGATGGCGTAGATTTGACAAAATATTTCCCACAAAATCTTGAAAGATTTAATGAAAATACAGAAACAATTATTGCTGGTTGGGTTGGAAATAGCAAATTCAAGGACTCTGATAATGATGACGACATGAAAGGCGTTGAAGGAATAATAAAACCAGCGATAGCTGAACTGAAAGAAGAAGGCTATAATATAGAACTTGAATTAGCTGACAAAAATATAAAAATGATTCCACAAGAAGAAATGCCGAAGTTTTATAATAAAATTAGTGTGTATATATGTGCATCAAAAGAAGAAGGAACACCACTAACAATATTAGAGTCAATGGCAATGGGAATACCAGTAATAACAACAGATGTTGGAGTAGCAAGAGAAGCACTTGGAGAACTTGAGAAAAAATACATTATGGAAGAAAGGTCAAAAGAATGTCTAAAAAATAAAATAAAATTATTATTTGAAAACAAAAAAGAACTAAGTGCTATATCAAAAGAAAATATGGAACAAGTAAAGAAATTTGATTGGACAATAGTATGTAAACAATATAAAGATTTTTTTGAAAATATATTAAAACAAGGATAAAGTATGATAGATGATAATTTTTTTTGGAAATATGACAAGCAGCCAGGCAAAAAACTAGAAAAGGAAAAAGTAAAAATAAGTATAGATGTACCATTGGTTTCAATAATTACATCATATTATAATTCAAATGAAGACATGAATCAAACTATAAATTGTGTATTAAATCAGACATTTGAATCATGGGAATGGATTATAGTAGATGATGGTAGTACAAAAAAAGAAGCCATTGAATATTTAGAAGAAGTGAAAAAAATAGATGAAAGAATAAAAATATATCATAAACAAAATGGTGGGCTTGCATTAGGCAGAGATTATGGAATAGAAAGAGCAAGAACAAACTATATACTTCCACTAGATGCAGATGATTTGATAGAACCAACATATATAGAAACATTATATTGGACGTTAGAAACAAATAAAGATGCAACATGGGCATTTACAGATTCAGTTGGATTTGAAAAATATATATACTTATCAGATAAAAAGTTTGATAGTGAAACAATGAAAATAGACAACATGATAACAGCAACAGCATTAATACGAAAAGAAAAAATACTTGAGCTAGGAGGATATGGAAAAGCAAAAAGATATGTAAATGAAGATTGGCATTTATGGCTGAGAATGCTAGCAAAAGAGTATTATCCAATTCATGTAGCATATTATGGATTTTGGTACAGAAGAAGAGAAGGTAGTTTACTGAGTGAAATAAACGATCCAAAAAAACAAGAATATCAACAAAAAATGAAAGACTTAAAAGTTGAAGCAGATAAAATAACTAAAAAAGTTAATGCAATAGAATATCCTAAAAAGAATATAAATCAAAGTATAGAAAAAACTGATTTTAAAATTTCTTCAACTATAAAAATACTTAATAATACAAATGACGCAAATTTATATGTTTTACCGTACTTAGGAACAGACAAGAAAATGTACAAAAAGATAAAGGAAGATTCTAAAGATAAAAAAATATATATTATAACTTTACAAAATAACGGAAAATCTCAATATTTTTATAGACAAAAATATGAAGAATTTGCAATAGTATATGATCTTACATCGTTTTCAGATGAAAAAAATTGGCTTGATTTTATTCAATACATTTTAGACACAAGGAAAATAAATAATATATATTTATCAAATACGAAATATAACAAAATTATAAAAGAAAACTTCAGTGTAAAAATAATAGAAGAATGTAGATATAATAACTATATTTACAATAATCAAGTATTAATATATAAAATAAACCATTTGCTACCTATAAGAGCAATTAGAAAAATTGTTAGAATTATAGCAAATAAGATAAGTGAAAATAGAAAGGAAGAGTAAAATGAAGATTTGGTTTTTAACGGGAGAATTTGCCCCAGACTTTGGTGGAGGAATAGGAACATATGTTGAAAACTGTGCAAAGATGTTTGCACAAGCTGGAGACGATGTAACAGTAATTGTAAGGAGCTTAAAAGGAAACAAAGAAGAAACTGCTAAAGAAGGCTATAGAATTGTAAGATTTCAACAGGGAGAAGGAGAATATTATTCGTATCTTGGATATGATAATGCACTTGCATATCAATATTATGATGTAATAATGAAGTTAATTGATAAATATGGAAAACCAGATATATTAGAAATGCAAGAATATAATGCATATGGCCAATACATCATACAAAACAAATTAATGTTAAAAGAAGAATTGAAGGATATTCCACTTGTTGTACATTTACATACACCTAGTTTTGAAACATTAAAAATAAACCAATTTAATACATATGAAGCACCATTCTATTGGATTGGAGAAATGGAAAAATTCTGTATAAAAGGTGCAGATGCATTAGTATGTCCAAGTCAATTTTTAGCAGATAAATTGCAATATCTTGTTGAAGACAAAATCAAAGTAATAAATTTACCATTTGATATTGATAAAGATGAGCTAGAAAAATATAAGAATGCGAATTTGCCTAAACCTGAAAAGAAAACATTATTGTATTTTGGAAGAACAGAATATAGAAAAGGTGTAGTTCAAATGCTAAAAGGTGCAGAGAAACTATGGGAAAGAGGAGTAGACTTCAAGGTAAAAATAATTGGAGGAGACACAAAACTAGAATCCAAAGGAACATTTATAGGGGAAGACCTTAAAAAGAAATATGCTAAATATATTGAAAGTGGAAATTTAGAAATATTAGCACCAATACCACATCTTGAATTAATACCACATATACTAACTGCAACAGCTGTAACAATACCATCATTATATGAAAACTTTCCTAACACATGTATATACGCAATGTGGCTAGGAAAACCAGTGCTAGTATCAAAAAGTGGTGGACAAGCAGAAATGGTAAAAGAATCAGGTAAGAATGGTATAATATTTGATTGGGATAAGGAAGAAGATTTTGAAAACAAACTTGAAGAATTGTTAAATATGAGTGAATCTGAGTTAGACCAAATGGGTAAAAATGCAAAAGAAAGAATCAATTCTTTATGCAATATGGAAAAAAACATACAAATGAGAAGGGCCTTTTTTGAAGACGTAATAAAAAATAAAAATAAAGAAAGAACAAAATTTCCATTTGTTGAAGAACTTCCAAAAGACAAATATATAAAAGAATATGAAGGAGAAAAGGATTTATTATCAGTTGTTATACCTTACTATAATTTAGGTACCACACTACCAGAAACAATTGAAAGCGTAAAAAAATCAGAATATAAAAATTATGAAATAATCATTGTTAATGATGGAAGTACAGATCAGAATAGTATAGATATATTAAAAAATTATGAAAATGACAAACAAATAAGAATAATAAATATAAAAAATAAAGGATTAGCTAATGCGAGAAATGTAGGAGCAGAACATGCAAAAGGAGAATTTATAGCTTTCATTGATGCAGATGACAAAATAGATAAAACATTCTATAGAAGAGCATTGGATATATTGCACAAATATGATAATGTTTCTTATGTGTACAGCTGGGTGCAGTATTTTGAAGGAAGTGAAGCTGTATGGCCTACATTTAATATACATATACCATATTTGTTATGTGCTAATATGTTAGCAGCATATACAGTTATCAGAAAAAATGATTTTCTAAATTTCGGAAAAAACAGAATAATGATGGAATATGGAATGGAAGATTATGATGGATGGGTTAGCCTTGCAGAACATGGTTGTCTTGGAGTTTCAATACCAGAAAAATTGAATTTATATAGAGTCAGAAAAGACTCAATGTCAAGACAATTTAACAAAAAAATGAGAATATACTTATATCAAACATCATCGAAAGAAGGGCATGAAAAAATATTCCAAAAATATGCAAGAGAAGTATATATGTTATTATTAACAAACGGACAACCATTCTATTGGAATAATCCTACAACACAAGTATTTCTACCAACGCAAACTATAACAGAAGTTAGAACAGATGATAAAATATATAAAATAGAAAAAATGCTAAATACAGTTCCAGGAAGAATAGCTAGAAAAGTATATAGAGGATTAAAAAATGTAAGAAACAAAGTGAGAAGAAAAGGGTAAAAATATATAATTCGTGCAATAGATAATTTTGAGAAAGGAAACATTAATAACGAAAATAAACTCGAAAAAAGTAATAAGCATGACGTTATCAATAATAGTAATGTTTTTATATCACATAAATACTTGGAATATGGGAATTCAGTATTATCTATAGTATTAATTTTCCCTATATACTATTTTCTGAATAATGTAATAGGAGCAGAGAATAAAAGGAAATTCACAATATCAATTGTTATTGCCATATTATTCTCTGCTATGAAAATAATAGGAAATACGATAAATACAGATTATACATTAAATCATCTTTTAGATGAATGGAATGTAATAAACTTTGTTGGATACACAATAATATTTTGGGCTACAATTTCATATTTATATGGCTTTTTAGAAAATATAAATAAAAACCAAATAAAAAGCAAATTTTTAAAAATAAAAAATATAGAAATATTATCTACTTCAAAAAAATCATTTTTTATAAATGCTGGATTAATGATATTAGCATGGTTACCATATTTTCTAAAATATTGTCCAGGAATATTGACAAGTGATTCAATTAAACAAATCGAACAAATTGTGGAAACAGCCGAATTATCTAACCACCATCCAATATTACATACAGGAATAATAAGTGCATTTATTAACGCTGGAACAAATATTTTTGGTGTGATATAAATGTGGGTGTAGCATTATATACGGTATTTCAAATGTTAGCAATGGCAAGCATGTTTGCATTTGTATTAAAATATATGTGCAAAAAAAATGTGCCAACAATTATAAGAGGGATAACACTTATATCTTTACTTGTGATGTTTTTAAGAAATAATGGAGTGTATATTGTATTATTAACATTACCATTTATAATTATTGTATCAAAAAAACATTGAAAAAAATTAATCACAATTTCTGGAATCATTGTAGTATCATTTTTTTCGATAAAGACTGTGATTTTTAATGTATTAGATGTAAAAGACGGCTCAGTAAGAGAAATGCTTTCAATACCATTACAACAAATTGCAAGGGTACAGAAATACCATACAAATGAGCTTGATGAAGCTACTAATAAAACGATAAATAGTTATTTTAAATATGATGGAAATATAGGAGACAAATATTGCCCTACATTATCTGACCCTGTAAAGGATTTGCTTGATGATGAATATTTTGAGCAAAACAAAACAGAATTTATAAAGTTATGGGGAGAATTATTAATACCATATTTTAAAGACTATGTAGAATCATTTATATCGAATTCATATGGATATTATTATCCAGAAGCTGTAAATTGGATTACATGCAAGGATATGGAAGAAAATAGATATGGAAAATTTAGCCAGTTAATAGATGGAAAATTAATATCAAAAATTAGTTCGTTAACAGATAGAAGAGATATACCAATGGTATCAATGTGTCTTAGTGTAGGAATGGCATTTTGGCTAATCTTATTATCATTTGGATATGAAATATATATGAATAGGTATAAAAATATCGTAATATATATACCAATATTTGTATTGTGGCTTACGTTAATAGCTTCACCGGTATTTTGTGAATATAGATATGCATATTCGATGTTCACTATTTTACCATTATATATTGGGACAAATCTTATAGAGAAGGCAAGGTTAAAGGATGAGTAAAATAGCAGTATTAATACCATGTTATAATGAAGAACTTACTATAGATAAAGTAATAACAGATTTTAAAAATGAATTACCACATGCAGATATATATGTTATGGTAGATGGAGATGATACATACCCAGCAGAATTTGTTCATCAGCTAATAAGCGTTGTAGAAAATATGGAACATATCAAAAAGAAAATAAAAGACAATTTCACGAATTTGGAAATAACCTTGTTAGAAAGGCTATAAACGTACTATTTAATACAAATTTAAAAGATATTATGACAGGATACAGAGTGTTTAACAAAAGATTTGTAAAAAATATGCCAATACTAAGTCCAAAATTTGAGATAGAAACAGAAATGTCTTTATATGCACTAGATAAAAAATATGTAATAAAGGAAATACCAATAATATATAGAGATAGACCAGAAGGAAGCAATTCAAAACTGAATACAGTAAATGATGGGATAAAAGTTGTAAGAACAATAGTAAGAATGTTCAAAGATTACAAACCATTTAGATTCTTTGGAATAATAGCACTGATATTATTAATATTAGGAATGATAATAGGAATACCTGTAATATATGAATTCGCAAGAACATCATATATTACCAAAATTCCATCAGCTATTTTAGCAACGGGTTTGGTTGGTTTGTCAGCAATTTCTTTTCAATGTGCAATAATACTAGATACAATAACAAGACAGCATAGAGAAGATTATGAATTAAATGTTTTAAGATATGAGCAGATGGAAGGGATTAAAAGCAATAAAATTGTTTAAAATAGGAATGGGAGTAGTGAAAATGATACCTTTTACAAAAACATCAATAACAGATGTAGAGAAAAAATTTATGAATGATGCACTAATAAATAGTAAAATATGTGGAGATGGTGTATATACAAAAAAATGTAATGAATGGTTTAAAGAAAATTGTAGAATAAACAATTTTTTACTAACAACATCAGGAACACATTCATTAGAACTAGCAGCATTACTTGCAGAACTAAAAGAAGGCGATGAAGTACTAGTTCCATCATATACATTCGTATCAACAGCAGATGCAATATTATTAAGAGGTGCAAAACCTGTATTTGTTGATATAGATAAAAAAACAAAAAATATGGATGTTAATTTAATTGAAGAAAAAATTACACCAAAAACAAAAGCAATATTTGTAGTACACTATGCAGGTGTTGCATGTGATATGGATAAAGTAATGGAAATAGCGAAAAAATACAATATAATAGTTGTAGAAGATGCAGCACAGGGTGTTCTTGCATATTATAAAGATAAACCATTAGGGACAATAGGAGATTATGGTTGTTATAGTTTCCACGAAACAAAAAACTACGTTATGGGTGAAGGTGGAGGCATTATAGTAAAAGATGACAAAAAATTTGAAAGAGCAGAAATAATAAGAGAAAAAGGAACAAATAGATGCCAATTTATTAGAGGAGAAGTTGACAAATATACATGGCATGAAGTTGGGTCATCATACTTACCATCAGACATATTAGCAGCATTATTATATGGACAATTAACAAGAGCAAATGAAATAATGGAAAAAAGAATGAATATATGGAATTATTATAATGAAGAATTTAAGAAACTTGAAGAACAAGGAAAACTAATAAGACCATATATACCAAAATATGCGAAACATAATGCACATATGTATTATATAATTCTACCAACAGAACAAAAAAGAAATGAATTGATTGCAAAATTAAAAGAAAATGGTGTAAGTGCAGTATTCCATTATATTCCACTACATACATCACCAATGGGAGAAAAACTAGGATGCAAAAAAGGTGATTTACCTGTTACAGAAGAATATGCAGGAAGATTATTAAGATTACCATTATATGCAGATATGACTGAAGCAGACAGAAATTATGTAGTAAGTAAAGTAAAAGAATTATTAAGATAAAGGGTGAAAAAAATGGCAAAAGTAAGTTTAAGGAATATAACATTAGATGATACAAATAATATTGTTAAGTGGAGAAACAACCCAAATGTAAAAAAGAATTTTTGTTTACAAGATGATTTAACAGTAGAGGTTCACGAAAATTGGTTTAAAACACGAATACTTACAGGAGATGTTAAACAATTTATAATAAAAGATGAAGAACAAAATATTGATGTTGGTTCAACATATTTAAAAGACATAGATATGAAGAATAAAAAAGCTGAATTCGGAATATTTATTGGAGAAGATTCTGCACGAGGAAGAGGCATTGGTTCAGAAAGTGTAAAATTAACAATAAAATATGCATTTGAAGAACTAAGATTACACAAAGTATTTCTTAGAGTTTTTGCAAACAATATACAAGCAATAAAAGCATATGAGAAAGTTGGATTTGAGTATGAAGGAACTTCAAAAGATGATATAATACTTCCAAGTGGGGAATATCAAGATATAATATTTATGGCAATTATAAATAAATAATGGAGGGAAGATAATGAAAATAGTTTCATTTGTAATTCCATGTTATAATTCAGAAAAGTTCATACAAAACACAGTAGAAGATTTGCAAAATGCAATAAACAGAGATTTTTCTGAATATAAAGCAGAAATTATATTGATTAATGATTCATCAAAAGATAAAACCGAAAGCAAAATAGAAGAAATTGCGAAACATAGCACAAATGTAATAACAATTGATATGGCGAAAAACTTTGGACAACATGGAGCTATATTTGCAGGATTAGCACAGGCAAAAGGGGATATTATAATATGCCTTGATGATGATGGACAAACACCTCCAGACGAAGCAATAAAATTAGTTAATGCATTAGATGAAAATACTGATGTAGTATATGCAAGATATAAAAACAAGAAACACAATAAATTTAGAAATTTTGGAAGTAAAGTTAATGATTATATGGCACAATCATTACTAGAAAAACCGAAAGACTTGTTTATATCAAGCTATTTTGCGATGAAAAAATATGTGAAAGATGAGATACTAAAATATACAAATCCATATCCTTACTTAGAGGGACTTGTATTAAGAACAACAAATAAAATAAAAAATGTGGACATTAATCATAAAGAAAGAAAAGTAGGAAAGTCTAATTATACATTAAGAAAGTTATTACATTTGTGGGTTAATGGATTTACAAGTTTCTCAGTAAAGCCTTTGAGAATAGCTATTGTATGTTCATTTATATTTGTAATAAGTGCAATAATTATAACTTTAGCTATTATAATAAATAAAATAAAAAATCCATCTGTACCACTTGGATGGTCATCAACAATGGTTGTTTTATTAATAGTTGGATCAGCACTAACATTTATACTAGGACTAATAGGAGAATATGTTGGAAGAATATACATTTCTATTAATAATAGTCCACAATATGTAGTGAGAAAGGTAACAAAAAATGACGAAACAAAAGATTAAAAGTATAGTATTACTTGAAATAGTATTTTTTATATATTCTGTAAGTTCACTATTTTCAAAAATGGCTACACAAAATGACCCTGCAATACAAAGAATAATGATATTTTATGGACTTAGTCTATTTATGCTAGGGGTTTATGCAATTGTATGGCAACAGATTTTAAAAGGAATGCCACTTTCAGTTGCATATGCTAACAAAGGAACTGTGATTGTTTGGGGAATGATGTGGGGTGCACTAATATTTGGAGAAAAAATTACAATTGGAATGGTAATTGGTTCAATAATTATCATTGCAGGAATTGTGATTATGATGACAGGAGAAAAGAAAAATGATTAAATATATTTTAGTGTTTATATTATCTGTATGTATTGCATCTATTAGCCAAATATTATTGAAAAAGAGTGCAAATATAGAAAGAAAAAATAGAATAGAAGAATACTTGAATGTATATGTTATATCATCATATGGATTATTATTTGTTTCAACATTATTAACATTATATGCATATACAAAAGTAAAATTATCCACAGGGATAGTCTTAGAAACGATAAGCTATATATTAATACCTATTTTGAGTTATTTTATACTTAAAGAAAAGATAGAAAAAAGACAAATAAAAGGAATTATATTAATTATAGTTGGTATATTGATATTTTCATTTGTTTAAAAGGAGAATAGAATGAAGGATATTGCAAAAATTAGAGAATATATTAAAAACAATAAATGCTATATTTTAGTGATGATAATTGGATTTATTGCATATTGCATACAAACAAAATATGTTGTATTATATGCTGATGATATGACACTTGGAGTGATTGCAAAGGGAAGTATGGCAGATGCTTTTAGACATCTTGCAAAAAATTATATGGATTGGGGTGGAGGACCAACCCCATTGATAGCTATAATGTTTATGGAATTTAGTCCAAAAGTATGGAAGATATTTAATTGTATTATAATGGTTTTCACTATTTTAATATCAGTAAAAATGATTAGCAACAAAACAAAAAGCAATAAGAGAATTACAGCATGCCTAATTTGGAGTTTCATATTCACATTAAATATATGGACATCAAGAGAAACAATATATTGGATGGATGGACATTTAGCATATGTTTTAACAATGTTCCAATTACTATTATATTTTTACTACTTACATTCAAGACTTATATTAAATACTCCAATAAAAAAATATGATTATATATTATTACCTCTAGTTGCGTTCTTTTCTGGATGGACGGGACCACAACCAGCTGTATTAACTGTTTTAGTTGGAATAATATTAGTTATTTGGAAAAAAGTAATTAATAAAGAAAAAATCCCAACACTGTTAAAAATAGCAATTGCATTCTCAGTACTAGGATTTTTAGTAGAAGTTTTAGCACCTGGTAACAATATTAGAATGATTAGAAGTTTTCCAGAATTTGCTGAATATGGACTATTAGAGAAAATAGAATATAGAGTAGACATGGTATATGGATTGATATTTAATTTTTATGAATATGGATTAGGCTCTTTAGCATTTTTTGCGTATATTGCATTTGGACTTATAGCTGGTATATCATATAGAGTAGCAAGCAAAGAAAAAAATCAAAAACTAAAAATTGCATTAAAAGTATCATCAGCAATAATTATAGGTTTTATCACTATAGTAACATTAGCAAGATTAGGTTTAGTAAGCCAAGAATTTAGCAAATTAGTTGGGTTTTACAATCTATTTGAAATGCAAAAGAGAGGCACATTTGAAGCTGAAATGTTGATACCATATATAATAGCGACATTTATAATGGTTATTGTATTTTTACAGGTTATATATATAGGGCTTAAAAGAAAAAACGAAGTATTAATAGTAACTTTTACATGTGCACTTATAGCACAAGGGATAATGATAATGTCACCATATAGCCCATTAAGATCTACGTTTTTCAGTATAGTGTTATTATGGATGAGCATAGCAAATCTAATAAAAATCGCTTATGAGGAAAAAATAGATATAAATTATATAATAGTTTTGGTACTTGCAACAATGCAAAAAGAACTACGGATTATATGGAATAATTGTGTACTTTGTTGTATCTAATCTATGTAAGGAAAAAGAAAACAAAACAATTATTGTAACTCTAGCAATATTTGGAATGTTGGCAATAAATAATTGGCAAGTCGTAACAGAAAACTATAAAATAAACGAACAAATATATTATCAAAATATGGCTAGGATAGAAGAATTTAAGAAAAATGGCCAGCAAGAGGAGGAACTTGTATTACTGCCACCTAATGATATAAAATATGGATTTACTAATCTTGTTGGTGTAGATTGGGTTGAAAAGGCTGTAAAAGAATTCTTTGATATAAGTCCTGATGTAAAATTAATAGAAGAAAGTGTAAAATAAGGAGAAGAGCCAATGAAAGGAATTATCTTAGCAGGTGGTAAAGGAACTAGACTATATCCAATGACAAAGGTCGTATCAAAACAATTATTACCTTTATATGACAAACCAATGGTATACTATCCTTTATCAACGTTGTTGTTAGCTGGAATTAAAGAAATTTTAATAATTTCTACTCCAGAAGCAATTTCACAATATGAAGAGCTATTAGGAGATGGAACAAAGTTAGGAATATCTTTACAATATAAAGTACAGGAGAAACCGAGAGGATTAGCAGAAGCATTTATATTAGGTGAAGACTTTATAAAAAATGATTCAGTATGCTTAATATTAGGAGATAATGTATTTTACGGACAAGCACTTACCACTTTAATTAATAAGGGAGCAAGCTTATGTAAAGGAGCAAAAATATTTGGCTATCCTGTAAAAAATCCGTGTGAATTTGGTGTAGTTGAATTTGACGATAATAACAAAGTAATTTCAATAGAAGAAAAGCCAAAGATACCAAAATCTAATTACGCAGTACCTGGCTTATATTTCTATGACAACAAAGTTATAGAAATAGCTAAAAATGTAAAACCTTCGGCAAGAGGGGAGATAGAAATAACAGCAATAAACAATGAGTACTTGAAAAATAATGAATTAGATGTTGTTTTATTTGGTAGAGGAATGGCTTGGTTTGATACGGGTACAGCAACTGGGATGTTAAATGCAGCAGAATATATAGAGGCCATTCAGACAAGACAAGGCTTTTACATATCTTGCATAGAAGAAATTGCATATAATAAGGGGTTTATAACAAAAGATCAACTAAGACAATTAGGAGAAGAATTAAAAATGACTGAATATGGTCAATATATAATTTCATTAACAAAGGAGACAAAACCATGCAAATCTTAGTAACAGGAGCAGCAGGATTTATTGGAAGCAATTTTGTTGAATACATAACCAAGAAACATCATGAATATAATATTATTGTATTAGACAAACTAACATATGCTGGAAATATGGAAAACTTAAAAAAAGTTTATGCTAAAATTAAATTTGAAAAAGGAGATATATGCAATTTTGATTTAGTAAGCAGTATATTTGATAAATACCATATAGATGGTGTAATTCACTTTGCTGCAGAATCACATGTAGACAATAGTATAAAAGCACCATTTATATTTACACAAACAAATGTAATTGGAACACATACATTACTTGAGGTTGCAAAACAAAAGTGGGGTGAAAAAAGTAAAAACAAATTTGTACATATATCTACAGACGAGGTTTATGGAACACTTGGAGAAGAAGGCTTTTTTACGGAAACATCACCAATAAAACCAAACAGTCCATACTCAGCGTCAAAGGCTAGCTCTGATTTGATTGCATTAGCATATGCCGAGACCTACAAAATGAATATAACAGTGACTAATTGTTCTAATAATTATGGACCGTATCAACATAATGAAAAACTTATTCCACATATGATAAAACTTGCAATGAATGATGAAAAACTGCCTGTATATGGAAACGGAAGAAATGTAAGAGATTGGTTATATGTTGAAGATCATTGTGAAGCAATTGATTTAGTGTATTCAAATGGAAGAGCCAAAGAAAGATATAATATAGGCGGACATAATGAAAGAAGAAATATAGATATTGTCAAGCTAATCTTAAAAAAATTAGGAAAAAGTGAAAGTCTTATATCATACGTTGAGGATAGAAAAGGGCATGACTATAGGTATGCTATTGACCCTACTAAAATCACAAATGAGTTAGGATGGATGCCTAAAACAAAATTTGAAGATGGAATAATTAAGACTATAGATTGGTATATAGAAAATCCTGCCTATTTAAAATAGGTAGGATTTTTGCGTAAACATTAGTTTAGATAACAAAAATTAAAAAAGTAATATATGTTGACAAATATTATGGAGTAATATAAAATGTAAAAAATAGAAGAAATAGGGGCGATAAAAGAATGTGGGGGAATATAACTATAGCGTTTATGCTAGCATTTATCACAAGTTTTGTCATAACACCATACACTATGAGACTGGCTCATAGTGTTGGAGCAATGGATCTCCCAGAGGAGCGTAAAATACATAAAAAGCCAATACCAAGACTAGGTGGATTAGCTATAATAACAGGTTTTTTACTTTCTGTTTTATATTTACTATTTATACTGAATATTGAAAAAACAATAGACTTAGGTGGAACAGAAAAATATGGAATAAAGCTAATGGGATTTTTATTAGGAATTATAATATTGGGAATAACATGCTTTATTGATGATTCTAAAAATATTCCAGCAGGTGTAAAATTGCTAGCACAATTGGTAGTGGCAATAATTGTAACTGCATGTGGTATAAAAATAGATATGATAGAAATTCCATATTTAGAAAAAAATCTAATTTTAAATAATGTATTTTCATATATACTTACGATAGGATGGATAGTAGGTATTACCAATGCAATTAACCTAATAGATGGACTTGATGGCTTATCTTCAGGAATTTCACTTATATCTTGTATATCACTATTAATAATATTTGCAACAAATGGTTCATCAATATTATCTATAATATTAATAACAGCTCTTGCCGGTGGAATAGTTGGATTTTTGCCATTTAACTTTAATCCAGCTAAAACATTTGTAGGAGATGTAGGTTCTAATTTTTTAGGATTCAGCTTAGCAGTAATATCAATTTTAGGAGTAGCAAAAACATATACAGTTATAGTATTAATTGCTCCATTGATAGTTTTGGGGTTACCTATATTTGATACAATATTTGCCATTTTTAGAAGAATAATTAAAGGCAAGTCATTAAAAGCTGTGTTCAAACCAGACAAGGGACATTTACATCATAGATTAATGGCAAAAGGATATACTCAAAAGCAAGCTGTTCTAATATTATATGGATTAAGTGCAACATTGGGAATGTTTGCGATTATTTTACTTGATAGTGGGTTATGGAAGGCTGTATCATTTGCACTATTAGTGGTTGCAATTTTTGCTGTAGGATATAAAGATATTTTTAAAAAGGAAAGTTTAAAAAGAATGGCAAACCATGATAAAAAGGAGAAACATACAAAAAAAATATTATTTGCAGCGGTTAGCATGGATGTTGGAGGAATTGAGACAGCACTTGTAACATTATTAAATTATCTAGCAAAACAAAAGAAATATGAGATAACACTTGTTTTAGAAAACAAATTGGGAATATTCTTAGATTATATTGACTCTAATATAAAAATTATAGAATATACTCCAAACAATAATAAAATAATACCAATTAGAAAAATTATTAATTTATTTAAACAAATAAAATTTAAAAATAAATATAAAAACAGATATGATTTTTCAGCATCATACGCCACATATTCTAATTCGGGTTCTTTTGTAGCTAGAACAGCTTCAAAAAATTCTGCATTATGGTGCCATATGGATTACTTAACACAATTTAATAATGATGAAGAACAAGTAAGAAAATTTTTTAAACAAAAACATTATAATAAATTTAATAAAATAATATTTGTATCAGAACGTAGTAAACAAACTTTTCTAAAAGTGTTTCCAGAATTAAAAAAATCTGTACTTCACATAAATAACTTTATAGATGGTAAAGGCATAGAAAGTAAATCAAATGAGAAATTAGAGGAAAATATACAAGAACTTAAGGAGCGAGACAATGTAATTTTTTTAAATGTTGGAAGACATGATGAAAGACAAAAAAGGTTAACTAGGCTATTAGAGGCAACTAAAATGCTTAAATTAGATACAAAGGTAAAAAAGTCATTCAAACTAATTCTAATAGGAGACGGTGAAGATACAAATCAATATAAGAAAATAGTAAAGAAATACGGCATAGAAGATGTTGTATGTTTTATGGGAAGAAAAAAAAATCCATATCCTTATTTTAAATTGGCTAATTATGTGATACTTACATCAGATTATGAAGGCTCTCCAGTTGTATTTACAGAAGCAATGATTTTAAATGTTCCAATAATAACAACTGACGTTGCAGGAGCAGAACAACTTAGGGGAAACTATGGAATAATTACTACAAGAGAAGTAAATGATATTTATAAAACGATGAAAAAAGCAATAAACAATCAATTTAAAATAAAAGAAAAATTTGATTATGAAGAATATAATGCAAAAATAAAACAGCAACTTATAAAACTTATAGAAGAAGGGAAAAGATAAGTGAAGATAAGTATAATAGTACCAATTTATAATGTAGAGAAGCAAATAAGTAGATGTATAGAAAGCTTGCTAGAACAAGAGAGCGAAAAATTGCAAATTGAAATAATATTAGTAAATGACGGGACAAAAGACAATTCAGGAGAAATAGCTAAGGAATATGCTAAAAAGAATATGGATAAGATAATCTATTTGGAAAAAGAAAATGGTGGACTTTCTGATGCGAGAAACTTTGGAATTAAATACGCTACAGGAACCTATTTGGCTTTTGTGGATTCGGATGATTATATTAGTGATAATTTGTATTCGAGTCTAATAGATTTTATGAATCAAAAATATGATTTAATTAAAATAAAAGCTACAAAAGTAGATGAAAACGGAAATAAAATAGAAGAAAACTATAGTCCAGAGTTTTATGAGGCGACAGGTGAGGAAGCTTTTGATATTTTATACAAGTCAGACAAAATGACTGAAATTGCATGGATATACATATATAGAACGGAGTTTTTTAAAAACAATGGGTTTGAATTTGCAAAAGGATTGTATCATGAAGACTTTGGGTTGATACCATTAATAATTCTTAAGGCTAAGAAGGTGGCTTCTACGAGGATTGGAACATATTTTTATGTTCAAACACAAAATAGCATTACAAGAGGAGATAACTCGAAGAAAATCAAAAGAGCAGAGGATTTATTAAAACATTATGATAATATGATAAAAGAAATTAAAAAATATGACATATCAGAGAAATCAAAGCAAAATATAAAGACATATTTTACAAATTGTATATTGATATATGTAGATAATTTGCAGGGGATAGACAGAAAAAACTTCATAAAGCAAATTAGAAGCAGAAAAATGAAAAAAAATATAAAAGTGAAAAATTTAAAACAGTTAATAAAAAGGATAATCCTAAATATAAGTATAGATTTATATCTGAAATTAAGATAGAAGGAGAAATATATGCCTAAAGTAACAGTTATAGTACCAATATACAATGTAGAAAAATATTTAGCAAGATGTATAGACTCATTAGTAAATCAAACATTAAATGAAATAGAAATAGTATTGGTTAATGATGGAACAAAAGATAGCTCCGGGAAAATTGCAATGCAATATGCAAAACAATATAAGGAAAAAATAATTTACTTAGAAAAAGAAAATGGTGGTCTTTCTGATGCCAGAAATTATGGTTTAGCATATGCTAAAGGCGAATATATAGCTTTTTTAGACTCAGATGACTATATTGAAAAAGATGCTTACGAAAAAATGTATGAAAAGGCAAAACTAGAAAATGCAGATTACGTAGAATGTGATTTTATATGGGAATACCCTAATAAAAAAAGAAAAGATAAATGTTATCAATATAATAATAAAAAAGAAATGCTTGCTTTTGCGAGAGTAGTAGCATGGAATAAACTAATAAAAAGGGAAATAATAGAAGAAAATAATATACGTTTTCCAAAAGGGTTAAGATATGAGGACATAGAATTTACATATAAGTTAATACCACACTTGAATAAAATATGCTATGTTGACCAATGCTTTATACATTATATACAAAGAAAAAATTCCATAGCAAATGTTCAAAACGAAAAAACAGCAGAAATATTTGAAATACTTGATAATGTAATAAGATATTATAAAGAAAAAAATTTATTTGAAGAATATAGAAATGAATTAGAATATAATTATGCTAGATATTTATTATGTAGTTCATTAAAAAGAATTTGCAAAATAGGTAACAAACAGATAAGGAAAAGATTAATTCGACAAACTTGGAGTAAATTAAATATTGAATTTCCGGAATGGAAAGAAAACAAAATATTGAAAGATGTACATATTAAAAAAAATATATATATGAAAACAATAAATAAATTTACTTACAACATATATACAATTTTTTGGCAGATAATATAATAAAAGGGAATATTTAAATATGAAAGAAAATTATACAGAAAAAAGGATGGTAAATAGAAAAGACAATTATAGATATTTTACAATTGAAAATATTTTATGTGTTTTTATAATTATTTGTCCTATTTTAGATATAGCAAGTTTTTTATTTAGACAATACTTTAATACTAATATATCTATTTCAACATTTATAAGGCCAATTATACCAATAATAGCAGTTATTTATATTTTCTTCAAAGATAAAATCAAAATTCCATTAATTTTTGTGAGCTTTATATATTTAGCTTATGCCTTGGGACATATATATACATTCAATATAGTGAAAAATGGATGCGCATATGGAACAATGTTAAATGAAATACAATATTTGGTTAATTATACGTTCATGATAATGAATTTATTTATATACATATATGTTTTTGACTATAAAAGCGAAGGAAAAAATTTAAGTATTAGTAAATTAAAAAAATCAGTTCTAACTTCTTTAACAATATACATTATTACAATGTATTTAACATTAATAACGAATACATCTTCATTCACATATGCAGAAGAAAAAATTGGGTACAAAGGATGGTTTGAATCTGGAAACAGTATTGGAACAATAATGGTATTGTCCTTGTTTATTGTAGTACCAACAATTAGAACGGAAAGAAAAAAGATAATTAAGGCGTGGAAAATAATTGTAGTTTTATTGGTTGGCATATATTTATGCGCATTGTTAGGCACCAGAACAGGAATGTTTGGATATATAATAGTCATGATATCATATTTAATACTAGTAGTAATGTACAAACTGATTAAAAATAAAAAGTTAAATAAAAAAAATATAATATTATGCATGATATGTTTTGTTAATATTGCAATTCTAGTAATAACAATTGGATCGGAAACATTAGAAAGAAGAAAACAACTAAATGAACGAAGACAAGAGATACAAGATGATATGACATCTAAAACAGCACATGTTACAGGTGATATAGTAAAAATTGTGAAAAAAATAAAAAATAATGAAATGGATTCTAAGTATATGTCAAGAGAAATGCAAGATGCATACTTAAAATTATATAATATTGCAAATGAAAAGCAGATTTCAAATACTGATAGAAGGCGTTTACAAATTATATATCATAGTTATCTAATAAAAGAACAAAAGAATATTCTAACAATCATGTTAGGAAATGGATATATGTCACATTTTTATGAAATGACGCTTGAAATGGAAATATTGGCATTCTTATATAACTTTGGATTCATTGGATTTATACTATATTTTGTGCCGTTTTTTAGTATATTAATTTATGGAGTTTATATACTGTTTAAGGAATTTAAAAAAATAGATATTGAATTTATTATGACTTTAGAAGGATTAGGACTTGCAATAGTAATAGCTTTTCTGGCAGGATACACCTTTTTTAATTCTTCAACAATGGTGGTTATAGTTGCATTATGTACAATTATAATAAAAAAAATTAGAAATATAAATATCGATAAAACAGATAGCATAACGACAAACTATATAATAAAAAATATAAGGAAGGAAAAGGCTTTATGGACAAAATAATATTTGGAATAACAGGACTTACCATGGGAGGAGCAGAAAGAGTGCTGATAGATACAGCTAATGCATTAGTTGATAAATATGACATAACGATTTTTACCATATATTCAAAAGGAGAACTTGAAAAAGAGCTAAAATCAAATATTCAGCTAATAAGCTTATATGATTTCAAGTATTCAGAAATGTCAAAAATAAAAAAAATCCTTATGCCACTAAAAGTATTAATGACTAGAAAAAGAATTTATAAAAAATATGTTGAAAAAGATGATTATATAGCACAAATAGCTTTTTTGGAAGGCGCAATTACAAGAATATTTAGTACAAAAGGTAAAACTAAAAAAATAGCATGGATACATAATGATATAACGAATGTATTTGGAAAAAGTTTAAAAGCAAAGATAAAGAAAAAGTTTGATAAGAAAATATATGAAAAATATGATACTCTAGTTTTTGTGAGCAAAGATAATCTGGATAAATTTAATGGTATGTACAGTAATATGAAGCTACCATATGAAACAGTAATACACAATTATATTGATCCAGATAGAATTTTAAAATTAGCAAATTTAAATAAAGAGGCAAATCAGCTAATAAACAAAGGAGAATTGAATATAGTTCAAATCTCAAGATTAGTTGAGCAAAAAGCAATTGAAAGGTTAATAAAAGTTCATACTAAGCTTATAAAAAAGGGATATGAACACCATATATATATAATAGGTGATGGACCACTGAAAGGAAAATTAGAAAGACAAATAATGGAAAATGGAGTAAGACAATCATTTACATTATTGGGAGCAAAACAAAATCCTTATCCATTTATGAAAATTGCCAATGCCATAAGTCTGTTTTCTTATTTTGAAGGATATCCAATGGTAATTGAAGAAGCAAAAATCTTAAGAAAATACATACTAACAACAGACACTGCTGCAAGAGAGGTCCTTATAAATTATCCTAATTGTATGGTAGTTCCAAATGATGAAGATGGTATAGAAAAAGCAATAAGAACTATAATAAAAGGCAATATAGAAAAAAGTAATAAGAGTAATGATTATAAATATTCAAATGATGAAGCGATAAACAAAATAGTAAAAATAATAGAAAAGAAAAATAATGAAAATTTGTTAAAGGGGACAAAAACATGAAAATATCGGTATTGACTCCGACTTATAATAGAGCAAATTTATTAGACAAATTATATGTAAGCATAAAGAAAAACTGTGAAAATTGTTCTAATATGCAAATAGAATGGTTAGTAATGGATGATGGCTCTACAGATAATACAAAAGATGTAGTAAAAAAATATGTGGGTGAAAAAAACTTAGAGGTGAAGTATTTCTATCAAAGAAATCAGGGAAAGATGAAAGCCATAAATAACTTAATAGAAAAATCGACAGGAGATTTTATATTAGAATGTGATTCAGATGACTATCTTACAGATAATGCATGTAATATTATAGATGAAAGTATAAAAAAATATGGAAATATTGAAAGAATATATGCATTGGTATTTTTAAAATATACTACTACAGGTCAAAACATGGGTAATAATTTTAGTAAAGATGGATATAGAAGTAAAATGTATGATTTATATTTTAAAGAAGGAATAACTGGAGAAAAAGCATTGCTGTATAATGCTTCAATCAGAAAGCAATTTCAGTATGAATTGGAAAATGATGAAAACTTTGTTACAGAAGCAAGAATGCAACACAAAATGGATATGCAATATGATATTATTTGTATTAATAAACCAATAATGATATGTGAATATAAGCCTGATGGGTATACCAAAAATATAATTAAGATGTTTAAACAAAATCCACATGGGTATTTTAAGTATTTTAAAGAAATTTTTCAACAAAATATGAAAGGAACAACACTAAGAAAAAGAATATATATATATAAACATTATATTTTATTTGCGGTATTAACAAATGAAAAACATCCAATAAGACAAATAAAAGGAATGATTAATAAAATTATTATTGCTATCTTGTTTATACCAGGGAAAGTAGCAAGTAAAATAAAAAACATGTAATATGCTTTGACATAAAAGTTATTATACAATATAATAACTTAAGGAAAAAAGCTTATCTAAAAAGGAGATAAGATACAAGTGAAAAAAGTATTATTTATATCGAGCACAGGTGGGCATTTTAATGAGCTTATGCAATTAAAACCGTTATTTAAACAATATGATTACCATATAATAACCGAAAAAGATAAAACAACGGAAAATCTAAAAAAAATATATAAGGATAAGCTGAACTTTCTTACATATGGTACAAGAAGTAGAATTTTAGTGTATCCATTTATATTTATGTTTAATTGTTTCAAAAGTTTATTTTACTATTTTAAAATTAAACCAAAAATAATTATAACAACAGGTACACATACTGCTGTACCAATGTGTTATATAGGTAAAATATTTGGCTCAAAAATTATTTTTATAGAGACATTTGCAAATAAAAATACTAAAACATTATCTGGCAAAATGGTTTACCCAATTGCTGATTTGTTTATAGTACAATGGGAAGAAATGAAAAAACTGTATCCTAAAGCTGTATATGGAGGTGCTATATATTAATGATTTTAGTATTACTTGGAACTCAGAATAATAGCTTTTATAGATTATTAGAAGAAGTGCAAAAATGTATAGATGAAGATATAATAAAAGATAAGGTTATTGTACAAGCTGGAAGTACAAAATTTGAATCAAAAGATATGGAAGTTTTTAATTTGATAGAACAGGACAAATTTAATATATTAATGGAACAGGCAGATACAATAATCACACATGGAGGAGTGGGTTCAATTGTAACAGCTGTTAAATTAGGCAAAAAGGTGATTGCAGTTCCAAGATTAAAACAATATGGAGAACATGTTAATGACCATCAAATTCAAATAGTAGAAACTTTTTCGAACCAAGGGTTTATAAAAGGTATAAAAGATGTTTCAGAATTAAAAGAAACTTTAAGAGAAATAGATACATTTATACCAAACAAATTAGAAAGTAATACAGAGCATATTATAAACATAATTGAAGATTTTATACAAAATGTGTAAGTACTACAAATAAAAGAGGAGCAGGATTATATGAAAAAAGTATCAGTAGTTATACCAATGTATTATGAACAAGAGGTTGTAGATGTTTGTTATAAAAGAGTAAAAAAAGTCTTAGATGAACTAAAAGAAAAGTATGAACACGAAATTATTTTTATAAATGATGGTTCAAAGGACAAGACTTTAGACATATTACAGGACATAGCAAAAGTTGATAAAAATGTAAAGATAATATCTTTTTCAAGAAATTTTGGACATCAAGCGGCAGTAACGGCAGGGCTAAAGTATGTGACAGGGGATGCAATTATAATAATAGATGCGGACTTGCAAGATCCACCAGAGTTAATACCAGATATGATAGAAAAATGGGAGCAGGGATATGAAGTAATATATGGCAAAAGAAAAAAAAGAAATGGAGAATCTGCATTTAAATTACTTACAGCAAAGGCTTTTTATACAACACTAAATAAATTATCAGATGTAGATATACCTGGAGATACAGGAGATTTTAGACTAGTAGATAAAAAAGTTGTAGATGTAATTAACTCATTGCCTGAACATAACAAATTTTTAAGAGGACTGTTTAGTTGGGTTGGATTTGAACAATATGAGTATGAATATGAAAGAAAAGAAAGGTATGCAGGTAAGACAAAATATCCATTAAAAAAAATGTTAAAATTAGCCTCTGATGGTATAATTGGATTTTCAACTAAGCCTATAAAAGTAATAGGTGGTTTTGGAATTACTTTTGTAATAGCGTCTATAGTTATATTACTTTATTTTATATTATCAAAAATATTTGGATGGACAAACATGCTAAAGGGATGGACAAGCATTATGTTTGCAACAACTTTTGTAGGAGGTATTGTCTTACTTTCTCTTTGGATTATAGGTGAATACTTAGTAAGAATTTATGATGAAGCAAAACAAAGGCCTCAATATATAATTAAGAAAAAAATAAATATATAAATTATTATAAAGGAGAGATGATAATATGTCAGTTTTAGTTACAGGAGGAGCAGGATACATTGGTAGTCATACAGTTGTGGAGTTATTAAATGAAAATAAGGAGGTAATTGTTGTTGATAACTTTTCAAACAGCAAGCCAGAGATGTTGGACAAGATTAAAAAAATAACAAACAAGGACTTTAAATTTTATGAACTTGATTATTCAAATAAGGAAAAGATGGATAAAGTTTTTGCGGAGAATAAAATAGACTCTGTTATACATTTTGCAGGATACAAAGCAGTGGGCGAATCTGTAGAGAAGCCAATTGAATACTATACAAATAATGTATCGGGAACATTAAATTTATTAGATGTTATGAGAAAACATAATGTAAAAACAATTATTTTTAGTTCATCTGCAACAGTTTATGGAGATCCAGAAGTAGTACCGCTAACAGAAATGTGTAAGATAGGAGGAACAACAAATCCATACGGAAGTTCAAAATTGTTTATAGAACAAATATTAAAAGATGTATATAAATCGGATAATACATGGGATGTTTGTATATTAAGATATTTTAACCCAATAGGTTCACACGAATCTGGAATAATAGGAGAAGAACCACAAGGTAGACCTAACAATTTAATGCCATATATCGTAAGAGTTGCATCAGGAGAGTTAGAAGAATTATCAATTTTTGGAAATGACTACAATACACCAGATGGAACGGGTGTTAGAGATTATATACATGTAGTAGACTTGGCTAAGGGACATATTAAAGCATTAGAAAAATTAGAAAAAGAAAAAAGTGGTATATATATATATAATTTGGGAACAGGAAAAGGTTATAGTGTTTTAGATATGGTTCATGCGTTTGAAAAAACAACAGGGCAAAAAATAAAATACAAAATAACTGAAAGAAGAGCAGGAGATATAGCTACATGCTATGCAGATGCAACAAAGGCAAAAGAAGAGTTAAATTGGGTGGCTGAGAAAACATTGGAAGATATGTGTAGAGACTCATGGAATTATATAAAAATTTCACACTAAATTTTAACATTAATTTAAATAATATATATTAATGTAACAAAAGAAAAGGAGGAATTATTTATGAAGATTGATTGGGCAATTGTTTCAATCTTTGTGTCAGTACTTTCTTTCATTGTAGCGTTTTACTTTTATAAATGGGTGAAAAGTCTGCCTGCTAAAAATGAAAAGATAGAAAATGTAGGAAGATTAATTAGAGAAGGTTCTTTCACATTCTTAAAAAAAGAATATAAAATGTTAGCAGTTATTATGTGTGTATTAGCAGTAGTAATTTTATTATTCTTCCCAGAGCCTATATGGAAAACAGAAAATATTATGACTAATATAGGAATGGTTATAGCATTTATTTTAGGCTCAACTTTTTCGGGATTAGCTGGAATTATAGGGATTAGTATTGCAACTATAGCAAATATTAAAACAGCAATTTTAGCAAAAGAAAGCTTAGCAAAATCTTTTATGGCAGGCTTTAGAGGTGGAGCAGTTATGGGAATGGCTGTTGTTGGAACTTCTCTAGCAGGTTCTTCGATTTTGTATTTATTAACAAAAAATTCTAACATTGTTTTGGCATTTAGTTTTGGGGCGAGTTTGTTAGCACTTTTTGCAAAAGCTGGTGGGGGAATTTTTACGAAAACAGCAGATATGGCTGCAGACTTAACAGGTAAAGTAGAATTAGGAATCCCAGAAGACGATCCAAGAAATCCAGCGGTTATAGCTGATAATGTTGGAGATAACGTAGGTGATGTTGCAGGAATGGGAGCAGATTTATTTGACTCTAATATTGCAGCAATAGCGGCAACATTAGTAATAGCATTACCTTTGGGAGAAGTTAACATGATGTTTTGCTTTTGTGCAATTGGACTTTTAGCATCAATAATTGGAGTACTTCGTGCACATATAGGGAAAAAAGGAAATCCGGGTAAAGCACTTAATAATGGAACTTATTTAACTTGTGGAATATTCACAATTTTAACATTTTTTGCAACAATATTCTGCAATTTTAATATAAGAATTTGGGGAGCAGCAATAATAGGAATGATTATTGGTGTAGTAATAGGACTTACAAGCAATTATTATACAGGCGATGATAAAAAGCCTGTTATAAGTGTTGCGAAAAGTTCTTTAAAAGGACCAGCATTTACAATTTTATCTGGATTTTCTTATGGATTAATAAGTAGTTTGCCAGCGTTAGTGGGAATTGGACTAGCAGCACTTGTTTCATACAAATTATGCGAACCAATCGGACCAGGATATGCAATGCTAGGAATTTCTATGTCTGCAATAGGAATGTTATCAATTGTTGGAATGATAGTTTCAAATGATGCATATGGACCAATTGTAGATAATGCCAGAGGTCTTGCAGAAATGGGAGATTTAGGGGATGAGGTAATAGAAAGAGCAGATGAATTAGATTCGGCTGGAAATACAACAAAAGCAATTACAAAGGGATTTGCCATAGGTGCCGCAGGACTTACAGTTATTGCTTTATTAGCAGCATTTGCAGAAATTGTATCTAGTACAACAGGAGAAATAATTACATTTGATTTAATGAACCCATCTGTATTTTTTGGCGCTTTGGTTGGCGTGGCAATACCAGCTGTATTTTCCGCAATATTGATATTTGGAGTAAATAAGAATTCACAAAAGTTGGTTTCAGAAATTCATAGACAATTTAAAGAAATAAAAGGTATAAAAGAAGGTACAGCACAACCAGAATACGCAAAATGTATAAATTTAGCAACTTTAGGAGCAATGACAGAGCTAATACCAGCGGGATTATCAGCTATAATATCAACCTTAATAGTTGGCTTTGTAGGTGGGGTTCAAGCAATAGGAGGATTTCTAGCTGGAAATATATTATCTGGACTATTACTTGCAATGCTAATGAGTAATAGTGGAGGGTTATGGGATAATGCTAAAAAATATATAGAAGCAGGCAATTTTGGAGGCAAAGGTTCAGAAGCCCACAAGGCAGCTGTAATAGGAGATACAATAGGAGATCCATTTAAAGACACAGCAGGGCCTTCAATAAATACTCAAATAACAGTAGTATCTCTAGTATCATCGCTTTCGGCTACACTGTTTATAATGCATTCGATATTTTAAAAAACAAATATGTATAATTAAAATATTAAACAAAAAACTATTCTCAAAAAGAGAGTAGTTTTTATTATTTTATTGAAAATGAAGAGTATCAGCTACAGATATTTTTTTAATGTTTCTACACTGTCTTCCTGCATAGTTACAAAATCATGCAAAATATTTTTAACATCAGAAGAAACATTTGCGTTTTGATTTATTAAACGTCTTCCTTCAATAATACCCATATTAGTACCTTGCATTAACAATTCAGACAATTTAGAAGTAGTATCATCAGTCATAGTTTTCATCTGTATACCATACCATGTCATCATCTTGTTCATAGTGTTAGTTTCGTGTGGCTCTTTGTTTGTTGCAAAATTATTATATAATTTATTAACTCTAGCAGAAATATCTTTATATTTGTTATATTCTGTTTTTAAAATATTTTTGAATTGATTGTCTTCAACTTTTTGAGATATAAATGAGATTGCATCCATTCCCATAGTAGCACCTTTATTAATTTCATCTAATACATTTAAGTTTTGATTATCCATACTAACCTCCATAATTTGTTTGTTAATAGTATAACCAAATGAAAAAAATATATTAAAATTTATGCTTTATACTTTGAAGTAAAGACACACAATATGCGTTAGTTTTTTCAAAATATTACTAATTAAAAAAATTATAATCGAAGTAACGAAAACCAATTGGTAAAAATATGTTTATTCATATTAAGTAATCCAACTTCATTAACAGAAGATTCAGCTACCAAATTAACTATTCCGAGTTCAGTATCATTTAGAAAATATTTTACAGTTCCAAGAAGTTGACCTTCATAAACAGGTGCTTGAACTGTATTAGCTAAGCTTACTTCATAATTTATGTTAGACTCGTCACCTTTTTTTATAAGAAAAGCAGGAGAGGTTTCATATATAGCATTTACTTCTTGATTAACACCCTTTGTTACAGTTACAGATTTAATAACCTCATTTTGATTGGCAAACGATTTATAAGAATAATTACTAAAGCCATAATCTAAAAGTTTTTGTGCATCCGAAAATCTAATGGCACTTGTAGGACCCTTCATTATTACAGCAATTAAAGATAATCCTTCACGTGTTGCAGAAGCAGATAAATTATATAGTGCAAGTGAAGTTGAGCCGGTTTTTAGTCCAGTAATTCCTTTGTAATTTCTAATTAATTTATTAGTATTAACAAGCTGGGATTTTCCGTCTCTTAGAGAATCCATCCAAATAGTAGTATATTTAGTTATGTCAGGATGTTTGGTTAAAAGTTCTTTAGACATTAATGCTATATCATGAGCAGAAGTTAGGTGACCATCTTCATCTAATCCATGACAATTTTTAAAAGAGGTATCTTTCATTCCCAATGCTTGAGCTTTGGCATTCATCTTTTCTACAAAGGCTTCTTGAGAGCCACATAAGTATTCTGCCATAGCAACTGTACAATCATTAGCAGAAACAACGCAAATAGCCTTAAGCATTTCAGCAACAGTAAGTTCTTCTCTAACGTCTAACCAAATTTGTGAACCACCCATTGCGGCCGCTGTTTCTGTACAAGGTATTTTGTCAGTATAAGATAAAGTACCAGAATCTATAGCTTCCATTATTAATAATATGCTCATTACTTTTGTAACACTAGCCGGTCTTAACTGTTCATGTGAATTATGCTCATATAAAATTTGACCAGAGTGTTGTTCTATTAAAATTCCACTGCATGACTGCAACTCCAAATTGTTAGAAGCTAAACTAGTTGAAACATTAGTATTAGTTTTTATAGCTTCAGAGCTATTATTCCAAACAAAAGTAGAATCGTTATATGCTAAAACAATATTGAAAAAAAATAAAGAAAAAATGGAAACTAAAGATAGCAATTTTTTAAAAAACATAAAAGATACCTCCTAAAACATAATATTCAAAAGTTATTTTTTTATTCTATAAAATTTTAAGAATTATTAGCATTACATATGCAAAATATGGTATTTACTTTAATACTTAATACATTATCTAGTAGCACATTTACAGTTTAATTTTGTTTTTTTATATTATTTTATAACTTTTATGATATAATAAATAAAATACAACCTAAAATAGCAGTTCCAATTCATTATGGCAGTGTAATTGGAACAGAACAAGATGCAAGTGATTTTATAAAATTGTTACATCCAAATATAAAGGGTATGATTTTAATGAAAAATAGGTGAAAGAGGTAATATAAAATGCAATTTACAAACAAAAATATTCAGCTATTCAATAATGCAGGAATAGATGTTGAAAATAAGAATTATACAAATGAAGAAGTAGAGGAGTTAAAAATAAAAGTTATAGATTTTATAATGAGTCAAAGTACAAAAGATATAGATAAATATAATAAACAATTTATGGATTTGTTACAATAAACATGAAATTTGAAAAGTGAAATACGGGAAAGGAAAAATAAAAAATGGTAGATATAAAATTAATAAATAATTCAGATGATGAATTATATAAAATGATAGATGAAGAATTTAATAAATTTGCCGAAAAGAATAATGTGAAATGTAATTATAAGCCATTTACTTTTATTGCAAAAGAAGATAATAAAATTATTGGAATAATAACAGGTCATTCATATTATAAAGAGGTACATATAGCAGATCTTATTGTATTAGAAGAGTATAGAGGTAAAAAAATAGGTAGTCAACTTGTGAAAGTAGTGGAGGAGTATTATAAGGGGAAGGAATATAATAATATAAATCTAACAACATATGAGTTTCAAGCACCTAAATTTTATGAAAAATGTGGTTTTGAGATTGAATTTATAAGAAAAGATAGAGAGAATCCAAAATTATCAAAATATTTTTTAGTAAAATATTTATAAGTAGGCTAAAAGAAATAGTTTGAATGTTAGGAGAAAATCATTTTATAAAAAAGACAAGAAACAAAGAGCCAAAGTTGAGCTCTTTATTTCTTGTCTTATTTTAAAAAAATATAAAAGAAAAGATAAAATAAAAAATTTTATTGAATATATCCAAGATTATGAAGCTTATTAACAGAGTTAATTAATTCCTCTTTCCTTTTTACTTCAATAAGTACATCTAAGTTGTGCTTATTGCAGAAAGCCAATTCTTCTTTGGCATTAAGGAGTCCTGTAAATAATTCTTGGTGATCTTTGGAACCATTAAAATCATGTAAATGAATATGTTTAATTTTATTTTCATATTTTAAAAACTCTTCTTTGGCAATATTGCCATATCTAATATTATGTCCTAAGTCTAATGTGAAAAATAGGTTCTCATAATTTGAAATTACTTCAATTGCTTTTAAAGTATAAGATTCTATTTTAACATTCTCAAATAAAATAGTAGCGTTATATTTACTTGCTATTTTAGAAAGAATATCACAGGAGTCTTTATAAGCATCCAAATAATCGTTTAAATATTCTTGATAAATAAATATTTTTTTATCAGGTAGTGAAAAATGAATACCTGGATCAAGATGAATGTTATATTTAAAAATATTGTGTTTTGTACCAAAAGATACGATTTTCTCAATTTCACTTAAATAAAATTTACGTAAGGAATTATTTAGTTCACCAACATCAAATTTTTCTGATAGATGAATAGTAAAAGTATTATTGTTTAATAGATTAGTTTCTATATTTTCTGGAAAACAATATGGAATATCTAGATTTAGTTCAATAAAGTCTAGATTAAGTTTTTGAAATAATTTAATATTTTCTTCTAATGAATGAAATTCAACTAATATGGGCATTCCGAAACTTCATATATTTATTACCTCCATTATAAAAATTTATTAGTATTGTATCATAAAAGTATTATTAATGCGACAAATTTCAAATACATTTTTTTACTTTTAAGTAAAGTAAGGAATTCCTTAAAAAATAAACAAAAATCCGAAAAAATATTTACAAACAGGCAAAAAAGCGGTATAATTTGGACATTAAGTCGAAAAAGGGAGGAAAAAGGTCATGAATGGATTAAGTATATATCTATATCAAAAAATAGTAGTGATTACTTTTATGGCTTTTTTATGCCTTTTTGTTGAGCAAAGTAGTGATACTTTGTTCTTTTTTTATAAAAAAATGAAAGAAAGGAGTAGAAATGCAGAAGAATTATTTTTTTACATCAGAAAGTGTTACATAAGGACATCCAGACAAGTTATGTGATTATGTATCTGATTCTTTATTAGATGAATATCTAAAACAAGATTCTAATTCAAGAGTAGCCATTGAAACATTTGCAACTAAAAACAAAATAGTAATTTCAGGGGAGGTTACTAGCAAAGGTAAAATTGATATTGAAAAAATTGCAAGAAATGCTATAAAAGAAATCGGATATGGAGATGAAAACCTTGATATTAATCCTAACATTTGTGAAGTTGATATAAGTATTACAAAACAAAGTGACGACATTGCAGTAGGTGTAGATGACGGGGGAGCAGGAGATCAAGGAATAATGTTTGGATATGCAACAAACGAAACCGATTGCTATATGCCATTTGCAATATTAATGGCACATAACCTTTCAAAAAAACTATCAGAAGTAAGAAAAACAAAAGAAATAGGATATTTAAGACCAGATGGAAAAACGCAAGTAACAGTTGAATATGAAAATGATAAACCAAAGAGAGTAGAAACAATTTTAATTTCAAACCAGTATGAAAAAGGTACAGATGTTAATGTAATGAAAAAAGACATTATTGAAAAAGTTATAAGGACTACAATTCCAAAAGAATATTTAGATGAAAATACAAATATTTATATTAATCCAACAGGAAGTTTTATAATAGGAGGACCATTAGGAGATACTGGATTGACGGGAAGAAAAATTATTGTGGATACTTATGGAGGATATGCTAGATATGGTGGAGGAGCTTTTTCTGGAAAAGATGCAAGTAAAGTAGACAGAAGTGCAGCTTATATGATGAGACATATTGCAAAAAACATTGTTGCTAATAGATACGCTGATAAATGCGAAGTGCAGGTAGCATATGCAATAGGAATGAAACAACCGATGTCAATATATCTTAATACATTTGGAACTAATAAAATACCAGATTATAAAATTATTGAAAAAATTAAAGACAGATTTGATTTAACACCACAGGGAATTATTAATTATTTAGAGTTACAAAAACCAATTTATCGTCAAACAACAAATTATGGACATTTTGGAAAAGAAGGATTAAGTTGGGAAAGAATAATAGAATTATAGGAGGAAAAAAATGAAATTTAATTTATTGGGAACTGGTGGAGTTACACCTATACCTAAACCATGTTGTAATTGTGAGTTATGTGTGAATGCTAGAAAAAGTGGATTGAAAGATTATCAAACAGGACCATCTATGTTTGTATATGATGATAATATATTGTTTGATACACCAGAAGAGGTAAGATTCCAATTAAATAGGGAAAATATAGAAAAAGTTGAAAATGTTATACTTACACATTGGCATCCAGATCATACACAAGGGATTAGAATAGTAGAACAAATAAATTTCAATCATATAAAAGAAAGAGCAGAGGAAAAACCAATAAATTTATATATAGCAGAAAAACAATTAGAAATGTTTAAAAAATTTAGTTGTGGAAATATGCTATCTTATTATGAAAGTAAAGGAATAATAAAAATAATATATTTAAAACATAATGAGCCTATTCAATTAAAAAATACAACAATAACACCTTATTATATTCCAAAAACGGAAGGGTATTATTTTCTAGTAGAGGATAATAAAAATGGGAAAAAATTAATATATGCACCATGTGAATATCAAGAATTACCAGTGTATAATGAAATAAAAGATATTGATGTATTAATAGCACATTGTTTATATTTTGAAAATAAAAGAATAGGGAGTGGAGTTGATTATTCTGAAACAGAAGATAGCTTTGAAAAAATGCTGTTAGATTCAAAAAAAATGGAAGCAAAGAAAATATTAATTACACATATAGAAGAGGCATTTCAAATAACCATAAATCAATTAAATCAAGAAGCCAAGAAATACTATGAAAATTATAATATAGAATTTGCAAAAGATGGGTATAAAATGGAATTATAAATGGAGGGAAAATATCATGTCTAAAGATGTGGAAAATTTAAGAAAACATGAAAGAGTATTAAATATGGTCTATAAAGAACTTGATAAACTTTTAATACATTTTCTAATAAAAAAGTTTCCTTTGTTTCACTAATAGTTAATATTGTATTCTTTTTTCTTCTTTCTAATGGAGAAACAGAAAGTCTATCAATTATATCAAGAGTTTTTATATCTGTGAAATTTGAATCTATGACAAAAATATTTGGCTCAATTTCTAAATATTTTTTTATTGTAGAGATTCCATCATTTGTACTTTCGATTTCAAAATCCTTTTCATTTGAAAGAAATTGGTAGCTTGCTGAATTACGCTTGGTATCAGTATCTGCAAGAAGGATTTTAACCATTAATACAACCTCCAACAAATGTAAATATAAAAAATTCAAGAATAGTATATCATAAAATTTATGTAAACACAATAATATTATGTAAAAAAAAGGAAATCACAAGCACATTTACAGTTTAATTGATTTTATACTTGAATTTATTTAATATGTATTATATAATTTTAATGTAATTTTAAAATATATAATTTATTGTAATATTATACGAGGAGGGTAAAAATGAATAATCTTAAGGGAACAAAAACAGAAAAAAATTTAATGGAAGCGTTTGCTGGTGAGTCACAAGCTAGAAACAAATATACTTATTATGCAAGTAAAGCTAGAAAAGATGGTTATGAACAAATAGCTGCCATATTTGAAGAAACAGCAAATAACGAAAAAGAACATGCCAAACTTTGGTTTAAAGAATTACATGGAGGAGAAGTTCCAACAACATTAGATAATTTAAAAGATGCAGCTAGTGGAGAAAATTATGAATGGACTAATATGTATGATAGAATGGCAAAAGAAGCACGAGAAGAAGGATTTACAAGAATTGCTTTTTTATTTGAAGAAGTTGGAAAAATTGAAAAAGAACACGAAGCCAGATACAAAAAATTAATAGAGAATATAAATAATGAATTGGTTTTTTCTAGTGAAGGAGATACTATTTGGGTTTGCCGTAATTGTGGACATATTGTTGTTGGAAAAAAAGCCCCAGAAGTTTGCCCAGTATGTGCTCATACAAAATCATTTTTTGAAAGAAAGGCTGAAAACTACTAATGAAAATTAGTAGTTTTCTTGAAAAATGTAATAAAAATTTGTGAATTTTATGAAATCCTAAAAATTTTCACTATTACTTTATCATCTTTAGTTTCACAAGTTAATTTTATATCAAAATCATTATTATTTTTAAACTTTAAATCCAAACTTCCATAAGAAACAGTAGCATCTTTGCCATCTTCTACATATGCAACAGGCATATCATGTTCATGGCGCTCTGTTACTTCTAATCCGTTAACTCCAAGTGCAGCATTATATATAGTTGTACTTATCTGACAATTACCGCCACCAACAACCTTAATTATTTCATTATCTTTTCCATAAGCATCGGCTTCTTTGTATCCATCCTTACTACTAGGTTCTCCTATAACTTTATAAAATGAGAATTCTGATTTTGATTTAACAATTGTTCCATCAATTCTAGAAGAAGTTATCTTCAAATTTGTCATCCTATTTGGATCGCTGGACTTTATAGGAGTAGAAAAAGAATATAATTCTTCATTTAAAGATTGCATTGGAGATTCATAAGTGGTTTTATTAGTAGTATAATTATTATTAGTATTATTATTTTCGCAACCAACAAGGAAAGTTACTGATAATAATAATAAAAATATAATGGCATATATTTTTTTATTCATAATTAGAAATCCTTTCAATAAATTTGTATTATTATACCCGAAATATAGAAATTTACTCATATACATATATTGACAAATTAAAATTTTATAGTATAATAATAATATAATTATGTGAAGGAGAAAAATATGTTAGGTAAAATATGGAAAAAAGTTTTATTTTTTATATTAATAATAGCATGTATATTCAATATAACAACAAAGTTAGTTCATAAATCCTCATTAGAAAAAGAATTGTTATCTTCAGCACAATATATGCAACAATTAAATGAAAAATCAGATAAAAAAGACAAATAATAATATAACACTTGAAAAATAATAAATGATATGTTAAAATATTTACTAGTGTTTTTAAAAAAGTAAGGGAGAGGTGAAGACAAAATGAAAGAAGGATTACATCCAAATTATGAAGAGACAACAATAACATGTGCATGTGGAAATATAATGAAAACAAATTCAACAAAATCAGATATGAAAGTTGATATATGTTCAAAATGTCATCCATATTGGACAGGTAATTTAAAAAGAGAGACAACAGGTGGTAGAGCAGACAAATTCAAAAAGAAATACGGTTTACAATAAAATGAAGCGTTCCCCAAAAGGAACGTTTTATTTTATTATAAAATATTGAAAAATGGCAATTTTTAATGTAAAATATTGTTTGACTTTATGAAAGGAATGTAATAGAAAATGGAAGCAATAAATATAGAAAATCAAAAAGAATATATAGAAACAGTAAAAAAATTAAACGAAGATAAAAATGTAAAATATAGCATTTTAACTATGGGCTGTCAACTAAATGAAAATGATTCAGAAAAACTTTCCGGAATGATAGAAGAGATGGGATATACTCGTACGGAAAATATAGAAGAGGCAGACCTAATTGTATTTAATACTTGTTGTGTAAGAGAAAATGCCGAAGATAAGCTATTTGGAAAATTGGGAGAAGTAAAGAAGATAAAAGAAAAAAGAGGCACTATAATAGCAATAGGTGGATGTATGATGCAAGAAGAACACATTGTGGAAAAATTACAGAAAAGCTATCCTTTTTTTGATATAGTATTTGGTACGCACACATTACATAAATTCCCTCAAGACTTATATAATATAATTTTAAATAAGAAAAGGATAGAAGATATAATTAATATTGATGGAGAAATAGTGGAAGGCTTGCCAATAAAGAGAGATGATAAAATAAAGGCATCTGTTACTATTATGTATGGCTGTAATAACTTTTGTAGTTATTGTATAGTGCCATATGTAAGAGGAAGAGAAAGAAGTAGAAAAGCAGAAGATATTTTAAAAGAAGTACAAGAGTTGGCTGATAAAGGATATAAAGAAATAACTCTATTAGGGCAAAATGTTAACTCATATATGAGAATGGAAAAAGCAGAGAACAAAAACGAAAAAATAACATCTTTTGCAGAATTACTTTACGAAGTTAATAAAATAGAAGGAATAGAAAGAATTAGATTTGTGTCTCCTCATCCAAAAGATTTTACAGATGACGTAATAGAAGCAATAAAAAAATGTGACAAAGTTTGTAAATTAATACATTTACCATTACAATCTGGTAATACCAAAGTATTAAAGGAAATGAACAGAAAATACACAAAAGAACAATACTTAAATCTTGTAGAAAAAATGAAAAAGGAGATACCAAATGTAACATTTTCTACAGATATAATAGTGGGATTTCCAGGAGAAACAGATGAAGAATTTGAAGATACATTAGATGTGGTAGAAAAGGTAAACTTTGAACAAGTATATATGTTTATATATTCAAGAAGAGTTGGAACACCAGCAGACAAAATGGAGAATCAGGTTCCAGAAGAACAAAAACATATAAGATTTAATAAATTAAAAATGTTAGTTGAACAGCAGATTGCAAATAAAAATAAACAATATATTGATACTAAACAAAAAGTGCTAGTAGAAGGTAAAAGCAAAAACAATGATAATATGCTAACAGGTAGAACAGATTCAAATAAAGTTGTAATTTTTGAGGGAGAAGACAATTTGATAGGAAAGGTTATTGACTTAAAAATAGTTTCTGAACATATGTGGTATTTAAAAGGAAAAATAATATAAAGAGATAATTAATAAAAGGGAAGGAAGAAAATTAACTATGGCAGAATATTCACCAATGATGCAGCATTATTTAGATACAAAAAAAGATTATAAAGATAGTATTTTATTTTATAGATTGGGTGACTTTTATGAGATGTTTTTTGATGATGCAATTTTGGCTTCCAGAGAATTAGAACTGACTCTTACTGGAAAAGAATGTGGACAAGAAGAAAGAGCACCAATGTGTGGGGTACCATTTCATGCAGCGGAAAATTATATAGCACGCTTAATAAGTAAAGGTTACAAAGTTGCTATTTGTGAACAAATGGAAGATCCAAAACAAGCCAAGGGAATAGTTAAAAGAGAGGTAATAAGAGTTGTAACACCAGGAACAGTAATAGAAAGTAATTTATTGGATGAAAAGAAAAATAATTATATAATGTCAGTATATAAGAGCGGAATTTATTTTGGGATTGCGGTATGTGATGTTTCAACAGGAGATTTTAGAGCAACTCAAATAAAAGAAATAAATAATTTCTCTGCAGCATTAGATGAAATCTCTAGATATTCACCAGCAGAAATAGTAGTAAATAATTTAATGTATGATACTACGGAGGAAATTGCAAAAATAAGAGAAAGGTTTCAAATATATATATCTAAGCAAGAAGACAATAAGTTCTCTAATAATGTGGAAGAATTGACATCTAAATATAATGTAGTTGATGAAAGTGAAAACAAAATAGAAATAAATGATAAGACGCTTTGTATATGTGCAATAAACGGATTACTTACATATATTTTAGAAACTCAAAAAACTAATTTAGACCACATAAATAAGATAATTTTGTATAACAATACAAAATATATGTGTTTGGACATAAATGCCAGAAGAAATTTAGAATTAACAGAAAAATTAAGAGACAAGTCAAAAAAAGGTACATTATTATGGGTGTTGGACAAAACCTCTACATCAATGGGAGGAAGAAGGTTAAGAAGATGGATAAATGACCCATTATTGGATATTGAAAAAATAAATAAAAGACTAAATTCAGTAAAAGAATTAAAGGATAACCCAATATTAAGAGGAGATATAGCAGATCTATTAAAAAAAGTATATGACATAGAAAGATTAGTTGGCAAAATTTCTTATGGAAATGCAAATGCCAGAGACCTAATTTCATTAAAAAATTCTGTAAAACAGTTGCCAGAATTAAAAAAAATAATGTCAAATACGGAAAGTACTTTATTAAAGGAATTGTATAACGAATTAGATATATTAGAAGATATATATAATATAATAGATGTTGCAATTGTAGAAGAGCCGCCAATTAGTGTAAAAGAAGGTGGAATAATAAAAAAAGGTTATAATGAAGAAATAGATAAATTAAAAATGGCAACAACAGATGGAAAAAACTGGCTTATTCAGTTAGAAGCAAACGAAAGGGAAAAAACGGGAATAAAAGGACTAAAAGTTGGGTTTAATAAAGTTTTTGGATACTATATAGAAGTTACGAAATCTAATATTTCATTGGTACCAGATAGATATATAAGAAAACAAACACTAACAAATGGTGAAAGATATGTTACAGAGGAATTAAAGAAATTAGAAAATGAATTGCTGGGAGCAGAAGAAAAAGTTATAAATCTGGAGTATAATGCATTTTGCGAAATAAGAGAAATAATAGAAAAGCAACTGCTAAGAATACAAAGAACAGCAGATATAGTTGCGACACTTGATGTTTTAAACTCATTTGCAATCGTGGCAGAAGATATGAATTATTGCATGCCTATAGTAGACAATAGTGGAATTATAGATATAAAAGGTGGAAGACATCCAGTTATAGAAAAAATACTTCCAAGTGGAGAATTTGTAGACAATGATACATATTTAGATAAAGAAGATAATAGATTTTCTATAATAACAGGACCAAATATGGCAGGAAAATCTACATATATGAGGCAAGTTGCGTTAATAACGTTAATGGCGCAATGTGGAAGTTTTGTTCCAGCAACATTTGCAAGATTAGGAGTAGTTGATAAAATTTTTACTAGAATAGGGGCATCAGATGATTTAAGCATGGGACAAAGTACATTTATGGTGGAAATGATGGAAGTTGCAACAATACTTAAAGAAGCCACACAAAATAGCTTAGTCATTCTAGATGAGATTGGAAGAGGAACTTCTACATATGATGGACTATCAATTGCATGGGCGGTTGCAGAATATATGTCAGATAAAGAAAAGTGTGGGGCAAAAACTCTATTTGCAACCCATTACCATGAACTTATAGGGCTTGAGCAAAAAATACAGGGTGTGAAAAATTATTCTATAGCTGTAAAAGAAAAAGGAGAAGATATTATCTTTTTAAGAAAAATTGTGGCAGGAGGAACGGATGAAAGCTATGGCGTGCATGTAGCTAAATTAGCAGGGGTACCTCAAACTGTTACTAAAAGATCTAATGAGATATTACGAACCTTGGAAAGAAAAAGCATTTTAGGAAGTAAAGAACAAGAAAAAGAAAATAAAAAGGTTGCAGAAGGTCAATTAGATATGTATAATTACAAATTAGCAGAAATAGCACATGAAATAGACAAAATAGACCTAAATAGTTTGACTCCAATTGATGCATTAAATACTTTAGTTAAAATAAAGGATAAAATGGCAAACTAGTTTAGAGGAGAGGCAAATGTCTCTCCTTTTGCTATCATATTGTATTACTTTGACATAACTCGATGTATTGATAATATAATAGAAATATGATATAAATATATGCATGAAAGGAAGAAAAAAATATGAACATAGTATATAAAAGTGAAAAAAAGTTAGAAATTACAAGTAAACAAAAAGTAATAGATATATTTAAGAAAGAAATAGAGTTAAAAGATAGTAATATAATTGCTTGTAAATGCAATAATGAAGTAAAAAGTTTAAATTATGAGGTAGAGCCAGAAGACAAAGTGGAGTTAATTGATACAACAACAAGAGATGGCAGAAGAGTATACATAAGAGGGGTAACATATATAATGGCTAAAGCTCTATATGAATTATATCCACAAGCTTTATTAACAGTAAATTATCAATTATCTAATTCAATGTTGTGTGAAATAGAAAATATGGAAATAACTGAAGAATTAATAAAAAGAATAAGTAAAAAAATGCATGAAATTGTAAATAAAAATATAGAAATTAAAAAAGTGGAAATGACCAAAGAAGAGGCAATCAAATTTTACGAAAAAGAAAAAACACTAAGAGGAATATTACAATTAGATAATAAAGAAAAAGAAGAAGTTTCGCTATATTTTTGTGAAGAATATTATAACTATTTTTATGGTGTAATGCCTATATCAACAGGATTTATAGATAAGTTTGAAGTTGTAAAATATCATGATGGATTTTTATTAAGATATCCATCAAAATATACTCCAAATGTTTTAGAAAAGTATAATGAAACAAAGAAACTTTTAAACACATTAGACGAATACGAAGATATATATAAAACATTAAAAATTAATACAGTGTACAGACTAAATAAAGCAATATCAGAGGGAAAAGCTCAAGACATTATATCATTATCTGAAGCATTACATGAGAAGAAAATATCCGATTTAGCAGACAAAATAGTAGAGAGAAAAGATGTAAAAGCAATACTGATAGCGGGACCATCTTCTTCTGGAAAAACTACTTTCTCTAAAAGATTAGGAGTACATTTAAGACTAAATGGATTAAAACCAGTTACAATATCTGTTGATAATTATTTTGTAGAAAGAAAAGATAATCCAAAACATTCTGATGGAACATATGATTTTGAATGCATAGAGGCAATAGATTTAAAATTATTTAATGAACATTTAACAAAATTATTAAATGGTGAAGAAATTGATGTACCAACATTTAATTTTAAAACAGGTCATAAAGAATACCATGGAGAGAAAATGAGATTAGCGCAGGACGAAGTACTTGTAATGGAAGGAATTCACTGCTTAAATGACAAGCTAACAGAAGCAATTTCAAAAGACCAAAAGTATAAAATATATATAAGTGCATTAACAGTACTAAATATAGATTATTTTAACAGAATATCTACAACTGACACGAGACTTATAAGAAGAATAGTAAGAGATTATCAATTTAGAAGTTATAGTGCCCTACATACATTGGAAACATGGCTTTCTGTTAATCAAGGAGAAGAAAAATACATATATCCGTTTCAAGAAGATGCCGACAGTATGTTTAACACATCATTAATATATGAATTGTGTGTATTAAAAAAACATGCACATCCTTTATTAAAAGAAATAACAAATGCTTCAAAGGAGTTTTCAGAGGCTAAGAATTTATATAATCTTTTAAATTATTTTGAAGATATTCCAGATGAATTAGTTCCAAAGAATTCTTTGCTAAGAGAGTTTATTGGAGGAAGCATATACGAAGATTAAATATTGGTAAAGAGGAAAAGAAGAAATGGGTAGAAAATTTTTTGAAATAGATGAAGAATTTATATGCGAAAATTGTGGCAAAAAAATAGAACCATTAGGTTATTCGTGCAGGAATCATTGCAATTATTGTTTACATTCAAAACATGTGGATATAAATCCGGGAGATAGAGCCGAAACATGCCATGGAGTACTAGAACCAATAAGAGTAGAGCTAGATTCAAAAAAAGGATATATAATAATATTTAGATGTAAAAAATGTGGAGCAATACGTAGAAACAAAGCAGCAAAAGACGATAATATAGATTTATTAATTAAATTAACGGCTTCACAATAATTGTGAAAAAAGACGGAGGTGCTAAAGCCTCCGCCTGTCAGTTATTTTTCTTCTTCTAATCTTCCAGAAGTGTATTCTTTACCTTCAAATGATTTTCCTGATTTTACAGTTTCAATTATCTTATTTATTGTGGTTATATTTTCGTCTAATATATCTATTCTAACAGACGAAACATTAAATGTCTTAGGAGAAATTGATAAAATTTTGCTATTAAAAATAGATGTAATTGATTGAATGTTATCTGAAACTATTCTAAATTTAAAGCCTAATCTGTCTTTTAAGTAATAAGAGTTGTCGTCAGAGCAAAGTCTTTTACATTCAGGATAGCACATATTTGATTTTCCTAAAAAGCAGTAATTGCAAGACATTATAGGTAAAGTTCCATAAACAATCAGTTCAGTATCTATATCAAGATTATATTTAAGAATATCTTCCAGTTCTGTTTTACTTAATTCCCTTGAAAGAGTTACTTTATTTATTCCATATTCAGCACATTCTTTTATAGAATAATTATTAAATATATTTAAAGATGAATTTCCTATTATCTCAAAATTGCTTTTATAGCCTTCTAAAAATTTCAAATTTGATAAGTTAGAAATAACAAATCCCTTAATTTTGTATTTTTGTATAATATCTTCCAAATATTTCTTTATAATATTTTTATAATTGTTTTTTATTACAGATGGTAGGTATACATATGTATTTACCTTATCTGATAAAAATTCTAATGTTTTTTCCAATTTTTTATTTACAAAACATTTTAAAGGAATATATAAGCTACTTATATTTTTAAAATCTAAAATAGAGTAATCTATGTCAGAATTAATATTTCTTAGTAAGATTGATATTTTTTTATTATTATTCTTTTCGGATTTTAGAATATTATATGGCAAAGTAATATTATTTAATTCAAAATTAGATGTCCTTGCACTTTCAGCCAATATATGCTCTTGTAGTTTTAATAACAAATTGCGTCTTAGTTCATTTAAAACACTTATATTAGGAATGAACAATCCATCATCAAGTTGAACATTTACTGTTTTAAAATTAAATGGCGTATTTGAAGTTTTACAAATCTGCTTTATAATTCTTTCAGAAGTTATAGGGGAGTTAATTGCAGGAATAGGAACAACATCTGAAGAAACAGATATAACAGAATTGTTATAGTTAACAGATATGCTTATAGGAATTCCTTTTTTCACTATAACATTTGCATTAATATTTATTTTTTTATTTTCACAATTTGTATAAGAAAGTCTAGCAGTATTTAGCAATTCTTTGCTATTTAATTTGTACACTTTATCTCCAACAGATATATTACCTTTCATTCTACCAATTGTAACTCTTGTGCCAGCCTTAGCATGTGTAAGATTTAATGTTTTCTGCATCAGTTCTGAAACAGTATATTTAGAATCTTCTTTTTCTGTATAAATAGTATCTCCAATTGCCAAATCCTCATTTAATGTTAAAGTAATATGCCCTTTATTGCTGCTAAATTTGCTAATATTTCCAAGGAATAAGCCGATATTATTAGGTCTTTCTTTGAAAATCAGGTTTTTATTGGGTGAATCTGAAAGATGTCCACTAGAAAAGCCACCTCTATTAAATATTTGCAACAGCTGTTTCATATCAGAGTCTTCAACAATATAATCTTCTTTATTTAATATTTTATCTATATATTTACGATATATTCTAGTTACAGTTGCAACATATTCTGGACTTTTTAATCTTCCTTCAATTTTAAAGCATTTTACACCAGCATCAATTAACTGAGGTAAATAGTCAAGGGTACATAAGTCTTTTGGACTTAATAGATAACCTTTATCCATTGTTGTTTCTTTATTTGAAACGTTATTATGGTTTAAAAGTTCATAAGGCAACCTACAAGGACCTGCACATTTGCCCCTGTTACCAGAACGTCCACCAATAATGCTGGAAAATAAGCATTGACCAGAATAAGAAATACATAGAGCACCATGTATAAAAGTTTCTATTTCTATTTTAGAATTTTTACATATGTATTGAATTTCATTTAATGGTAATTCACGCGCAAGAACAACTCTTTTAAAACCTAAATCCTGTAATTCTAAAACACCTTCTAAATTATGTATTGACATTTGAGTACTGCCATGAATAGGCATATCCGGAAAATTCTTAATTAAATATCTTGCAAGCCCAAGATCTTGTACAATTAAGGCATCAATGCCAAATTCATAAGCCTTTTGAGCTAAATTAATGGCATCTTTAAATTCAGAGTTTTTAATTAAAATATTTAAAGTTAAAAAAGTTCTTACGTTTCTTAACTTACAGTATTGTATAGCTTTTTTTAATGTGGGAACATCAAAATTATTTGCAGAAGCTCTAGCATTAAACAGAGTAGAACCAAAATACACACTATCCGCACCATTTTGAACTGCGGCTAATAAGCAATCCCAATCTCCAACAGGAGATAATAATTCGATTTTATTCATACAAAAACCTCCGCTGATATTGTAACATATTTTTTTCATTTTGCATATATTAATATTATATAAGTGAATTAAAGAAATAATAACTATCTAAGGCAACAAGTAGTAAATTGTAAATAAAATGAAAAAATAAATTTTTGTTACAATTATATTACTTTTTCTTTATATCAATTGACTAAAAAAAATAACAATGTTATACTTTATTTGTCGAATAATAACAAATGAGGTGTAATAATTGAAAAGAATGTATAAAATAATTAGTATGTTAATAGTAATGATAATATTATCATTTTTTATAATAAATATTTTACCACATAAGGTTGATGCTGCTCAATACAAAGAGCCAGAGAGCAAAACCAATAAACTTGTAAATTATCCAGGATATACGGAGTTAATTAACAACTTAAAAAAGCAACATCCAACATGGACATATACAATATTTTTTACAGGGCTTGACTGGAATCAAGTTATAAAAAATGAAACAACAGAAGCACATAGCAGGAATTTAGTCCCAGCAGATAGAAAAGGAGAATGGCTTTGTGCATACTGCGAGGCAAATAAAAAAACATATGATGAGGGAAGATGGAAGGGCGCTTCAGAAGTAGCAGTTTCATATTACATGGATCCTAGAAATTTCCTTTATGAAGATTACATATTTCAATTTGAAGAACTTGGATATAATGCAGAATTACACACGATTTCAGGTGTAAATAGTATTTTGGCAAATTGTAAATATCTACAGGGGAATAGTATTAATTATATAGATACAAATGGAAAACAAGCTACAATAAATAAATCTTATGCACAGATTATAATGGAAGCAGGTAAAACATATAATGTTAGTCCATATCATTTAGCAAGTAGGATATTGCAAGAGCAAGGAACAACAGGAACTGCAATGGTTTCAGGTAATTATAATTCGACATACAGAGGATATTATAACTTCTTTAATATTGGCGCTACAGGAAGTGACATTATGGCTAACGGATTAAAATATGCCAAAAATAATGGATGGTCTTCACCGGAAAAAGCAATACATGGAGGAGCAAAATTTATTGCAAAAGAATACATACAATATGGACAATCTACATTATATTTACAAAAATTTGATGTTGTAGATGATTATGAAACAGAGTTGTATTATCACCAATATATGCAAAATGTATCAGCTGCAAAAACTGAAGGTGAAGAAGTAAGAGGTGCTTACAAAAAGCTTGGATTTATAAATACAAGTAATGAGATACCATTTAATTTTTTAATACCAGTATATGAGAACATGCCAAAACAGAATTGCCCATATCCAGGAAGTCAAACAATTGTAACACAAAATGTAGAACTTAATTCAAAAGCCGACATAAAAAAAGAAGCAAAAAGTTCAGCAACAAATATAGCAACACTAGAAAAAGGAGCAAAAATATTAAGAATAGAAATAGGAGTTTCTACAAATGATGGAATAAGATGGGACAAAATAGTATTAGCAAATGGAACAAAGGGATATATTAATTCAACTTATATAAAGCGAATTAGTGACATAACTAATTGCAGTGAAAGAGCAATTGCAAATACAGATGTAAATTTAAGAAACGGGCCAGGAACATCAAATACAACAGTAATTACTACATTAACAGAGGGACAAGCACTTACAATAATTGAAAAAGGCCAATACAATGGTGTAGATGGATACAATTGGTATAAAGTAAAATTAAACAATGGAACGCAGGGATATTTAGCTTCAAAATATTTAAATATAGTAAGTTCAGGTTCAGATGACTCGGGTAATGAATTAGTAAAAGTTGTATGTGAATATGGCCTTAAGATAAGAGAAAATCCAGGAATAGACGCTAAATGTTTAACAATTGTAGAAAAGGGTACAATATTAACAAGAACACAAAAAGCAGTTTCTAATAAAAATGGGTATACATGGGATAAAGTTGTTACAGGAAATGGAATTATTGGTTATGTGGCAAGAGCAGGTGGCTCAGAACAAAATATTGAACCTATAGAAAGTGATAAACCACAAGAGCCTCAAAAGCCTGAGAATACAAATGACATATTTAAAATAGATGGAACAAATTTAATATGTGTACCAAAAACAACAGTGGAAAACATTAAGACAAAATACAATAATGCAATAATTAAAAAAGGTAATGAAGAGATAAAAACGGGTAATGTAGGAACAGGATATAAAGTAATAATAGAAGAAAAAGAATATATAATAATAGTAAAAGGTGACATAGACGGTGATGCTAGAATAACAGCAGCAGATTATGTTAAAATAAAAAACCATATTATGGGCAAAAAAACATTAAACAATGTAGAAAGAGAAAGTGCAGATGTCGATTCAGATAAGAAAACAACGGCAGCAGATTATGTTAGAGTAAAAAATCACATAATGGGGAAAGGCAAAATAGAAATATAAAAAATTCTACGAAAGGAAAATAAAAAATGAGAAGGAAAAAAACAAAAGTTGCAATAAGTATTATTATTGCTATAGTAATGATTTTATTAGTAATTAGTACAAGTGCAGAGGCTGCAAGTTTTAGCATAACGTCTGGAAGGGATTCTGTAACAGTAGGAGAGTCATACAATATAACAATAACAGCGACAGGATTAACAGGAAAGTTTAATATATCGCATAGTCAAAATGTTTCAGTTAATATTTCGTCTGTTTTTATTGACGATGGAAGAGCAGATGAGAAAATAATTGTTACGGCAAAAAGTGTGGGAAAAGCAACAGTGACAATTAGCCCAGATGAAGAAACTGGTATTTCCTCATCTACAACAGGAGAATTGGTCAAAGACGAAAAACTACTTAAACCTAAAACGGATACAGTAACCGTAAAAGCAAAACAGAACAATAATACAACAGGTGGCAATGCAGGTGGAAATACTACACCAACAGAACCAAAATTCACATCAGTAAATGAAACTGTTTATGCAACTACGGAAGTAAATGTAAGAAAAAGTTGGTCAACAAATAGTGGAATAATAGGTTCATTAGGAGCAGGCAAAAGTGTAACGCGCATAGGAATAGGCGATAACGATTGGAGCAAGGTATCATTTAATGGTTCAACAGGGTATATATACAGTAAATATTTAACTACAACACAGCCAAAAGCAGAAGAACAAAAACCGAAAGAACAACCTAAAAATGAAGAAAAATCAACAAACAAAAATTTAGCAAAACTAGAAGTAAAACCAGAAGGACTAACACCAGAATTTAAAAAAGATGTTACAGACTATACAATCAAAGTTCCAAATAGTATAGAAAAGTTAGATATTATAGCAGAGGCAGAAGATAGCAAATCAAAAGTTGAAATCTCTGGAAATGATAAATTAGTAGAAGGAGATAATATAGTTAAAATATTAGTAACAGCAGAAGATGGAACAACTAGAACATATATAATAACTGCTACAAGAGAAAAAACTGTGCAATCAAGTTTGAGATTATCAGCACTAACTATAGAAGGAATCAACATAGAGCCAGCATTTTCACCAGACATATTTGCATATACAGCTACACTAAGCAATAGTGAAATAAATGAATTAAAAGTAAATGCTACAACAAGTGACGAAAATACTACAATAGAAATTTTGGGAAATAGCAATTTACAAGATGGAGAAAATGTAATAACAATATTATTGAAATCAACTAAAACAGATGAAACAACAACATATCAGATAACAGTAAACAAACCAGTACAACAAGCAGAAAAACAAGGAATATTGCCTAAACTATCAGCAAAAGAAATATTCTATATTATAGCAGGAATAATAAGCTTAATAATATTATTGTTAATAATTAAAAGAGATAAATTAAATGCAAGCAAAAAAAATAAAGAAGAAAAAGCAACAAATAATGGAGAATATGAACAAAACAAAAACGAGTATTTAGACCAATATGAGACAAAAGAGAAAATAGAAAATAATAATTTTGAAGAAACAAATGAAGACCCAAACGATGACTTAAAAAAGAAAAAAGGAAAACATTTTTAAAGATGCAAAATTAGGGACAGTCCCCAATTGTTCCATTTGAACAATCGGGGACAGCCCTGTAATATTGCCATAATTTAAAATTTAATGATGCAGAACTATTGCAAACAAAAAATGATTATAGTATACTTAAAATACATGCTACTGTAGCTCAGTTGGTAGAGCAACAGATTCGTAACCTGTAGGTCGGCAGTTCGATTCTGCCCAGTAGCTCCAATGACGTTTCTGTTCGAACTTTTAAAGTAAGAATAGAAAGAGATATGAAATCAATCAGAGAAATCTGGTTGATTTTTTTGCGTTAGCAAGAAAATCATCCGAAACGAAAGGATGGTGTTTATGAAGATAATTAAAGAAGAATTACAATTTGAAGAAAATTTAAAACAAAGGCTAGAATTTATATGTGAGTTTGCTAAAGTAACTCCTACCTTTATAAATGGTAGTATTAGAAAATTAGATAGAACTAATCTATCTTATATCGAACCGCATAGAGTGATAATTAAAAATAATACTTTTTTAGTATTTAATTATTCAAATGATGTTTATATTTCTAATCTGACTAAAAAGATAAAATTATCAGAATTAGAAGAATATCTTAAAACTATTATGTAGCAAGGTTTTGACATTTCTAAAAATCGTGATATAATGTTGCCAGTAAAATTATTATGTTTATTAGGAGATGTTGTATATGATTTTAAGCAAATTGTATTTAACAATAGATATATTTAATGCAAAGAGGTGTCAATAGTAGTTTTGAGTGCTATTGTGCCTCTTTTCTTTATTTTTATATAAATTTTTAGAATGGAGGTTTTACAAGTTGAACAATGAAAAGAAAAAATGTGGATTATACTTAAGAGTATCAACAGATGATCAAGCAAGAGAAGGATTTAGTTTACCAGAACAAAAGGAACGTTTAGAAATGTTCTGTAAATTAAAAAATTATGAAATTATTGATTATTATGAAGATGCAGGAATAAGTGCTAAAACTGGTAATAACAGACCAGAATTTGAGAGATTAAAAAGAGATATACAAGCTAAAAGAATAAATACAATAGTATCTTTAAAATTAGATAGAGTTACAAGAAGTATTTATGATTGGGAAAATTTAATGACTTTTTTAGATGAGAATGACGCTTTTATAGATTGTGTGAATGATGAAGTAAACACAACTAATGCAAACGGCAAAATGATTTCAAGATTATTAATGAGTGTTAGTCAAAATGAAATTGAAAGAACAAGCGAAAGAACTAAAATAGGTTTAGCAGGTGCAATAAAACAAGGTCATATTCCACACGTTGCACCACTTGGCTATAAGCATGAAGATAAAAAGTTAGTTATAGATTATGCTACTAAAGATATTGTAGTTAGAATTTATGATTTATATTATAATGGAAATTCATATCAAACAATTAGTAATATTTTTAACGAAGAGCAAGTTTTAGGAAAGACAAATTGGAGAGATTCTACTATAGTTACAATTTTGGAAAATGAAATATATAAAGGCGATTTCGTTCATGGTAAGAGAACTAAAAATCCAATTTATTATGAAAATGTTGTAGAGCCAATAGTTTCTAAAGAAATGTGGGAAGATTGCCAAGTTCAGAAAAAGAAAAACTCAAGAAGTTATAAACGAACCCTAACATATTTATATTTACAAAAACTAAAATGTCCAAAATGCAATAGAATTTTAGGTGGCAAAGCCACAACAAAGAAAAATGGAAAAGCATATTTTTATTATTATTGTAACGATTGTAAGATTGAATTTAAAGAAAATATAGTAACAGAATATTTCAGCCAGTTTATAGACGAGCTAACTGAATATGATTCTGTTGTAAATCAATTCTTCTTGCCTATGATAAAGCAAAAATTTGATGAACCTAAAGAACAACTAGAAAAAGAGATTAAAAATCAAAAGGCTAAACTAGAAAGAATAACAACAGCATATATAAATGGTTCATTCGAATTAGATGAATATAATAAACGAAAGAAAATTGTAGAGAATGCTATTAAAGAATTAGAAAGTGAATTACAGGCAACTGACTGTGCAGAAGAAATTAGATTTACACCAAAAGATATACTATTAAAAAGAGATATTGATTTTTTAAATAAACTAAAACTTAACAAAGAATATCATGAAAGAACTAAAACTTGGAAGGATTATACAAGAGAAGAACAAGCTGAATTAATAATGAAATATGTAGATGATATAGAACTTGATATGCTAGGAGAAGTTATTGCAGTAAAACAAATTAATTTCAGAGAGTCAATTTGTAAACCTTGTCAAGAATTATATGATAATGGTTATATTGATACACTTAAACCTATGATACTTGGAAATGTACTTGGAAATGTTAGATTTAGTAATTATCTTCCAGAAGAAGAATATGGTGAAATAATAATGAGATTAAGACAATATTATGATGTTAGATATATGGAAGCAACATACTATGTAAAAGACCAAGTATTTTATTTTGATTTTGCTGAAGATAATAGTGCTATTGTTAGAGTGTTCCCTTTAGAAGATTATTACAAACTTGATCCAGATAATAAAATGGAAACATACCAATTTGGAATTATATATATTGATGAAGAAGATAGATTTGAAATGCAAGATATAAATACTGCTTTTGATTACATTCCAGATGAAAGCAATGATAGTATAATCTATATGAAAGACCCTACTCCTATTTCGATAGGTGTTAAGCCAGTAAAATTCTCCGAAGAAGATACGGAAGAAAAATAAAATGTTGCAGACACAAAAAGATTGCTTTTATTTGAGCAACATTTGCAAAAATAGATGTATGAATTTGTTTTGTAGAAAAACAAAATTTAGGCAGATATTTTTGTATCAATTTGAAAGTAATTTCAAATTGATTTGCCTCGCAGAGCCCCCGAGTTTAGATGGCACGTCTAAACTCATAGGGGGTTAGGACTTTAAACAAGTAAGTCCTTTATAAAAATGCTTCGCATTTTTAAGAGCCTTCGGCTTGCAAGAAAAGTGTCACAGAAAATGCAAAAGGAGGTGCAATTTATGCCACAAGAATTGTCATATTCATTTCATTTAGGTAGTAATAAAAACAGAAAAAATAGTGCAAAAGAAATTGCAAAGGATAATACATCTGGTACAACATCACTTGCTAACAATGGAATACAAAATGCTAATCAATTATCAAGAGTAAATAAACACAACTTAAGAGATTATGATAACAATAGAGATTACATTGAAGTTATCAAAGGTAGTTACAATTTAGTTGAAGATGTTAAAGCAATTTATGTACAAGAATTTGAAGAAACAAGAACAGAATATAATAAAAAAGTAAGAGCTGATAAACAAATACAAGATTACTTTAAACATATATCCGAAAGTCCAATGTGGGATTTAGCATGTGAGATTATAATTGAACTTGGAGATATGTATTTTTGGAATGACAAAGATTTAGAATATAGAAAAGAAATGGCAAAAGTATATGCAGAACAGATTGAAGAATTAAATAAAATATTACCTGAATTTAAAGTAGCAAGTGCAGTTGTTCATTTTGAAGAAAGATCAAAATCTCCACATATGCATATTGTAGGTGTACCTGTAAAAGAAGATTGTAAAAGAGGCATGAAAAAACAAGTTGGAAAATCACAGATATTTACCAAATCATCACTTACCAAAATACAAGACAAAATGAGAGTTGCTTGTATAAAGTCATACAATAAAATTTATGATACTAATGCTCAATTAAAAGAAAAACAAAAAGGCAGAAATTATGATATTAACACTAAAAATATGGATAGTTATAAAAAGTTTGCAGACAATTATGACAAACATAATCAAAAGTTAAAACTTGCAAATGATAAAACAAATAAAGTATATACTTCTTCAAATGAAGTAAAAGAAATACTAAATAAACTGAAGCCTACTACTTTTAATAAAAATAATAGTGTTATTTCAAACAGCGATATTGAAAAGGTTAAAGAATATATTGAAGAAGTACAAGACACTACCAAAACAATTAGTACAGTTAATGAATTAAATATTGTAATAAATGAATTTAAACATAGTTACAATGAAATTGACAAAGAAAACAGTTCTTTAAAATATCAAATAAAACTTAAAGATGAAGAAATTGATAAATTAAAAGGAGAACTTTCTACAAAAGATAAGATTATAAATAAGTTACAGGCTGAAAAGGAAAATATAAAATCACAGTTACAAAAATTCAAAAACTTTTGGTATGGCATAATGAATAGATTTCACAATAAAATAGCTTTTGATAAAGATGAGCAATATAAATATGTTTCAGAAGATTTACACAAGGCAGGAATATTCTCAGATGATGATTTTGAAATTGCAACTAATTCTTATAGAAAAGTTAAACCTAAAGAAGAAGTAGCAGAAAAGAAAGATAGATGGGGTATAAAAAAATAAAGAATTTTAAACAAATTATAGAAAATAAATTAATTATTTGATATAATAATTAAAAAACAAATGAAATGAGGAAAAAATATGTTAAATGTTGAAAATATTATTGAACAATATAAGTCTAAAGGTGGCTCTGACGATAGAATTGTTTATGAAATTTTAACGTCAAGTAGTGATGATAGAAAGAATTGGTTGGCTTCAATAATTTCACAATATAATGACTTGTCAAAATTATCTTTTACTACTTTGGTAGATATAAAGCATGATAAAAATATAAATATAGAAATATTAGATAAATATGTTAGGGCGTGCTTAGAAGATAGAGATGATAGGTGGTCTATTTTTGATGAATATTTAGAATCAAAACATAAAACTCAAACTACAAAGCCTCAAAAAGCAAAGACATCACAGAGCAAAGTTAAAACTAACTCTAATGGCATTAAATGTAAAATGTATCCAGGTTCTACTGATGTTGAAACGACGGATTTAGTCAATGGATTGTATAGTGCTGCAAAGGAATGGTATGGTATAGAATATGATCAGAGATTAAGGGATACTATAAACGGAACACTATTTTATGAATGTGGAGAAAATGAAAGTTGTATTGACATTGAAGAACGATTTTTGGGAATAAAACATTCTAAAGAAGAAAAGGAAAAATTAGCTGGTGTAGTTGGAATGACAATAAAATTAGATAAAGGAAATGGAGATTATCAACCAATAGTAGTATATAAAAAGACTCCTTATTTTGATTATGCAGCTACTTTAGCTCATGAATTATTTTATCATCAATTTTGTAGGCAAACTAATTTTGAAGTTGAGAATGATGATGGAAAAAAATTTTACCGAGATGGTATTGCGTTATTGCCACAAGAGAGAGGATTAAGAGATAATGAGGCTTTAAATGAAGGGTTTGCTGATTATAATGCAACTGGAATTATGAGAATATATACAGGGAATAAAGAATATAAACTAGATCCAAGAAGATTATATGCACCTTTGCAAGAATACGCAGAACAGATTGCTTCTTGTTATGACAAGAAACAATTAACAGAAGTTATTACAACAGGAATTCCAACAATTGAAGAATTAACACATACAAAAGAATTTGATTTTGATACGTTTAGTGGATATTTAGATATGTATTTAAGAACTCAAGACTTTCAAAATATTAAAATTGCAGATATGTTCTTTGAACGTTTTAGAGCAGAACATGATATGTCACAAACTCAAGCATCAATCCCTAAAAATCCAGCAGAGGAAATGTTTAGAAGAAAAAATAATAGACCGACAAGTTTTGAATATCCTAAATATGGAACGACAGGAATAAGAGCAAAAAGAGGTTTTGCTATAAGAGAAAATGAACTTAAACCAAAAGTTATAACACCAAACGAGGAAAATATAGATGATATAGAAAGTACATTAAAGATGTTAAATGAATTAATAAGGTTAATGCCAAAAGACTGGAGGGATACCAATGATTAAAAAAGAAAATTATTCCAAAGCATATACTGAAATCTTAAAAATTATAGAATATTTACCAGATAGTGAATATCAAAAAATACCACAAAAACTGATAGAAGAATTAAACGAAAACAGTGATAAAGAATATATTTTTGATATACAATCTGAAGAAGATTTTGAAAAGAAAGAATTATTAAAAGAAACAGAATATATTATTTATGTGTTGTACAGGAATTATTTATCAGATGAAGAAGAAAGAGAACAGTTAATACAATTAGAAAAAAAAGCACATAATGATTCAGAAGAAAATAAAAGAATGAAATATAATCCAGATGATATATTCAAAAATAAAGACAAAAAAGTAAATGATTCTAATGAAAAGATTTCAAATGTAGTTGCAATGACTCAATATAACGAATCATTATTCAAAAAACTTTGGAGTAAAATTTTAAGTATGTTAAAAAACAAATAAATTTATGCAGATTGATTTCACATCAATCGTCATGAGAGTTAAAAAAAGTTGTAGATAACTACTTCGTTGGCACCATAAAAAATAGTAATTCATTACTATTTTTTAAAATTAAGCTTAGAGGAATCGCCGAGTAAAACGAGGCAAAAATAGTCCAGTAGACTATTTAATAACTTATATTAAGTCATTAACAGGTTTTATTTAAGCTTCTTTTAGGGTATTTTCATTAAGTAAGAAATCATAAATACTAATGTATATTATGCCATTGTCATCTTGCCATTTTATAAAACTATCATAAACAATTACCAGTTTTTAAAATTATCACTTATATTTAAAAGAGATTGTAATTCTGAAGTGAACCCAAATTGTTAGACAAAAAAGTTTAATAAGGAGGGTTCATTTTATGTCAAAATATTCAGATGAATTTAAATTAATGGTTGTTCAATATCATAATAAACAAAAACTTGGTATTGAAAGTACTGCAAAATATTTTAATATTCCATCAGTTCAAACCGTTAGAAAGTGGGTAAAAAGATATCAAGAACATGGAGCAAAAGGATTATTAAAAAATTGTAAGTCTTCATATAGTGGAAGTTTTAAACAAAATGTAGTAGAATATATGCATGAAAACCATTTATCTTTACAAGAAACAGCATTTCATTTTAATTTAGGACATCATGATATTGTTAATAGATGGGAACGTATATATTATGAAGAAGGGCCACAAGCACTTTATGAAGAGCGACGTGGTAGAAGAAAGAATATGAGTTCAAAACCAAGAGAAAAGAAATTGTCTAAAAAGAATGAAGAAAATTTAATAGAAGAAGTTCAAAGACTTAGGATGGAAAATGCATACTTAAAAAAATTGCAAGCCTTAGTTCAGGAAAGAACAAAGCCAAAACAAATGAAAAAGTAATTGTAATAGATGAATTAAGGCATGAATTTAAGTTAGAGGCTTTGTTAAAATATGCAGAAATAACAAGAAGTACATTTTATTATCAATTAAATATATTAAAACAACCAGATAAATATAAAGAAATAACAGCTATTTACCACGAAAACAAAGGAAGATACGGATATAGGAGAATAACATTAGAGCTTCATAATAGAGGCTTTTGTATTAATCATAAAACGGTAAGAAAACTTATGAAAGAATTAGGTTTGCAATGCTTCGTAAGAGTGCAAAAATATGAATTATATAAAGGTAAAATAGGAAAAATATGTGATAATCTTTTAAATAGAGATTTTAAAACCGAAGAGCCAAATCAAAAATGGGTTACAGATGTAACAGAGTTTAAGGTACACAATGAGAAACTATATTTATCACCAATAGTAGATTTGTTTAATGGAGAAGTAATTAGTTTTAATTTATCCAAACATCCAGTATTTACACAAGTAGTAGATATGTTAGAAAAGGCATTTAGTAAAATACCAGATAATACCAATTTGATATTACATTCAGATCAAGGCTGGCAATATCAAATGAAGCAATATCAACATTTATTAAAAAAAAAAGGAATTAGACAAAGTATGTCTAGAAAAGGGAATTGTTTAGATAACTCATTAGCAGAAAATTTCTTTGGATTAATAAAATCAGAATTATTTAGAATAAAAAACAGTAATATTCTTCTTAGTTCAATAATAATAATATTTATAATAACTATCTTTCTTTGTATAACCCAGTATAATTATATTAAAACAGGTAGTGCTGAAGTAAGCTATGATATAATTTGGTTTTTCAGTGCCTTTATAGGATTCTTTATAGCAATTTTTACTAGCCTACATGTAGGTAGTGATTTTTCAGATAGAACAATCAATTATAAAATAATATCAGGTTATAGAAGAACAAAAATATATTTATCATATCTAATTACTTGTATAATAGAAGGATTAATGTGTTTGTTTACCTATATGTTTATTATACTTATATTCGGTTTGTTCTTCTTAGAACCAAGTAGTTTAAGTACTATAGAAATATTAAAAATATCTATCGAAGTTATTCTTCTTACAATATCATTTACTTCATTATTTACTTTATTAGCAGTCTTATTTGCCGATAAAACATTAACTGTAGTAATATCTACAATTATAGTATTTGGTTTATCAGTTTTATCATTTCTAATGTTAGAACACTTAAAAGAACCAGAATATATAAATCAAAATGTAATCTCAGATAATGGACCAGTACTAGAAATCACAAAAAATCCTAAATATCTCACTGGAACTAAAAGAAAAGTATACGAAGTGACTAATGATATATTACCTTCATCTATTGCATGGAGAATATCTGACTTAAGTATTATAGATAGAAATAATGTCATATATTATATGATTATATTTACATTAATTTGTAATTCAATAGGAATTAGTATACTAAATAAAAAACAACTTAGATAAAATAAATATTTGATAAGAAGACTACAGGCTTCTTATCACCTAATGAGATTATAAGCTCATTAGGAAATAAATAAAATTAATCTAAAGTAGATGAAATATTCTACTTTTTTTGATATAATAATTATAGAGGAATAAATATGAAAAAATTGAATTCAAATCATTTAAAAATAATAGCAATAATAGCTATGACAATAGATCATCTAGCAGATCTTTTATACCCTAATATGCAAAATAATATTATACCAATAATATTACATGTTATTGGTAGAGTAACTGCTCCTATAATGTTTTTCTTTATATGTGAAGGCTATTATTATACTAAGAATCTAAAAAAATATATAACAAGATTATTTATCTTTGCTATAATATCACACTTTGCTTATTGTTTTGCCTTTGGTATAAATTATATACCATTTGCTACGGGTAGTGTCTTTAATCAAACTAGTATTATGTGGTCACTAGCTTGGTCAGTAGTAGCATTATATATAGCTAATGGTAATAATAAATTAAAAGAATATCAGAAATGGATATTAGTAATACTAATAAATATAATAGCTTTTCCTGCTGACTTTAGTTCAATAGCGGTAATGAGTATACTATCTATGTATTCTGCTAGAGGTAATTTAAATAAACAAATGAAAGCAATGATGTTATGGTTATCATTATATGCTTTAATATCATTTATCTTTGTAAATAAAATATATGGAATAATATCTTTATTTGCAGTACTAGTATATCCTCTTTTAAAAGAATATAATGGAGAAAGAGGAAAAATAAAATGGTTAAAATGGTTCTTCTATCTATATTATCCATTACATTTAGTATTAATAGGAATATTAAGAATAATACTATATGGTAATATACCAATATTATTTAGTTAAATATAAAAAATATTAAGAGGTGAAAAATATATATGAATAAAATAAAAATAAAAGGAATATATAAACATTTTAAAGGAGACCTATATCTAGTTGAAGACATAGCAATAAATAGTGAAACAGAAGAGGAATATGTTATATATAGAGCTTTATACGGAGATAATAAACTATATATAAGACCATATAATATGTTTATATCAGAAGTAGATCATCATAAATATCCAGAAATAAAACAAAAATATAGATTTGAATTACAAAATATAAAAAGTGTAAAAAAAATATGAATATTTAATTAATAATTCATCACTAATTGTAAATAAAGGTAATGAAGAAATATATCTT